>Ga0207906_1000581_pt1 | contig 12151 bp, 8 predicted proteins | sample LinPmetageLP37_FD_184050 | JGI IMG/M metagenome (GOLD analysis project Ga0207906, IMG submission 184050) | Marine viral communities from the Pacific Ocean - LP-37 (SPAdes) | ecosystem: Environmental > Aquatic > Marine > Oceanic | place: Pacific Ocean | collected 2010-06-16 | reverse complement strand
TGTGCAATCAACCATTCTAAAATAGCCCAGACAAACAGTATCCACTCAGGCTCTTCTACTGGCACCTCGGGGGTATCTGAGCTCTCACCTGCCTTCAATGGTAAATCAAACGCTTGAGATTTGGACTGACTATCTAGCATAGGTAATACATCAATGCCAATCTCAGTGGTCAGCTCATCGATACTAATTACGTCGATGCGTTCTGACTCATCATTTGGGGCGTAATACACGCCTGCTTGATTGGTTGCTGGGATATATACCGCTTTGAAGAAATGGCTAGGCACAAGGACACGGTTAGCGAGCTGCTTGGTTTTTTTATCAGTAAATGCCACACCCGTGATGGTATACACCTCACCGTATTGCTGCGTTAAATACCGAGTGGCAGATTCAATATTACGCCAAATGTAGCGATTGTTACGTGGTGACTGCGGAGCAATATTGGCTAAACTAAAGCTATCATACTGCTGGCTGCGATTGGCCATATTGGCATTGGGTGCCAAATGACCTCGATCATAGCCAGAGCCTGAATAATCGGATAATGAGGCTCGTGCTGACTTTGGCAGTTTACTCTCTTCGTGAAAGCTATCTTCACGATCGATCTGCTTAGCTTGTTGTAGACGTGTGCGATCGAGATGCTCTGCTGACCAAAGCGGTGTACGCGATACCCCCGAGTACATGACCGCAAAGCCATCCATGCATAGCGCTTGTGTGTCTTTTTTTAGCTTGGTATTGGTAAATTCAGGATAAACACCCCCATAAAAAGACTGGCTACACTGGGTCAAATCATCAGCGTGTGCTTGGGTAATACCCGTCGCGACAAGCAATACTGCCATCAGTGCACTATTCTTACATCCGTACTTGATCCTGCTAAAACTTATCATTCAACTTTCAACCATTTATACTTGCCGTTACATACTTGCTATCCTAGCAGGCGCTTGCCAATAAAGAAAGATAGCGCGCAAGTCGTGACATTCTAAATGGTATCCGCTATACTTAGGCGTTCAAAAAACGGTGAAGTGGGTGAGTGGCTGAAACCGCACGCCTGGAAAGTGTGTATACGTTCATAGCGTATCGAGGGTTCGAATCCCTCCTTCACCGCCAATCTTATTCTGCTTAAGTAAAACCTCAGCTTTTCTATCTTGTTCTACCCTTTCCTAAATATTCTTTATATATTTTAACAGTTTAACAGTAAGACTTTCAGTCTATACTCATCCTCTACTGCTGTCTGAAATATTTCAGTTTAGCCTTAACTCCGTGTGCTGTATGAATCTAATAAATATATATAATCGAATAATACGTTTATTGACCAAGCTAAAAAATCGTACCATGGACTGAGAGTGACTCATAAAATGAGTCGATACTCTATTACGATTCGTTTTATTATCAGCTTAATTTTATTCCTAGACCCTTATACGAAAAGGCTTTGAGTTTTCCTGTGGCATTCAATCTAGCTTTGTATCTATATTTACCATCATTGCTATACCGTACAAAAATGTAATCACAATAGGGTCTCTGATACTCGGCAGATGCCATTGTCCAAAAATTGGATTATAGTAGATATCGGTAGTATTTATTTAAATAAACTAAAGGATACAACGATGAAAACACTAGGAATGTGTATCGTAGCAGGACTCGGATTGAGTGCTTGCGCTACTGGCATGGGCGGCATGGCAACAGGTAATACCAATCAAAATAATAGCTCTGATAACGTAGTCACTCAATACCCAGTTGAGACTGCCCTACTCAATATCTATACCAAACAACGTAGTGAAAAACTGATCGCTACTGTCGGCGGACAAAGCGTAGCCGCAGATATTCAAACAACCCCTAAAGGCAGCATGCGCTTTAATAATAGAATGGTACAAGGCGCAGAAGTCAGCACAATCAACACAGTGAATCAGCAGATTACGGATCAGTCAGTCGCTATCAATTATTTTACGCTAGACCCATTGGTGTTCCATGGTTTTACGGATAGTACGGGTGAGTATTCAATCGCTAAACAAACGACTAGTATCCCTAAAATGGCTACTGTAGGCGACTCAAATCAGCTCATCACTGAAAACGTATATGCTGACAGTAGTATGCGTCAGAAAACCGCCACTTATAAGCAGGACTGGTCACTCACACAAGATACAAATAACACGGCGTGGCTCTGTATAAAAACCTCAGGTAATCTGCTTTTGACTTCTGATGCTGCAGGTACGTCGTCAGAATGCTATAAAATCAATGCCAAAGGCGATGTTTTGAGTAGTAAAGTCACACTCACTCAGCCTAGTAAAAATGGTGCAACTAAGTTAATGACGTTTATCAGTCAGTAGTATTTGCCCAACTAGTAACGATCAATAGTGTCATATAAAAACAAAAAAATAGCGCCTAATTAAGGCGCTATTTTTGGATGCTAGGATCGTATTTCTACGAGCGACGGTCATGGTTGTTTCTATCGTGGCTGTTTTTGTCGTGGTTATTTTTGTCGTGGCTATTTTTAGCATGAACATTTTTGGCTGTTACTTTGTGCTTAGCAGCCACTACGTTCGCTTTGTGATGTGACTTTGCTGCCTTAGCTTTGGCATGCTTATAGTTATTACTCGCTTTACTGCTGCTGTGTTTTTGTTGCTGTACTTGGACTTTATTATGTTGGTCATAACTGGGCGCGGCATTAGCCTGACCAACCATTGACAAACAAGCAGTAGCGGCTAAAATCGAACTAACTAGTATCTTTTTCATCATTTTATTCCTTTGAATTCATATTTAGAGTAGTTATAGATAATGCATTTAGTGTTAAATGAACTATCGTGATAAAGCTTTACTCTATCGACAAAGAGAATGATAAATGATTCTAGTATTAAGTAGATTTATGAAACTTGAAGAAAGGTTGCGATTGTTACGAGGGCATGAGCGATCAAAGGTATGTTAGGCATTGGCGTAATGTTTGGTTAAGTGACAGTGTATTTACGCTTTATCGGTAAGCATCGTAAACAGGATATTTATAAAAACGCGAACGACTAGCTAGTTGATAACGAATGCAAATACGGAAACGGTTAGCTAAATTTCCTGATATCAATATTTCTGCTATTCGAAAAACCTAACTCATTAGGAGTTGCTGGCTAATGTTTAACACGAGCATAGCAATACCCCATACTGCTATGCTCTAAATGTGCTAAACAGACGTTTTCTGCAAAATATAAACCACAAACTTTGCCTCTGTGCTAAATACTTCTTTTTCTACGGTGGCCAATAGTGCCTGCCTTTTTTCGCTGCGGGCACGATAAGCGTAAGGTGTCATCGTCATCAAATCAGCCAAATTCTCTGCGGATAATGTCAGATCCGTACTGACACGGCAGGTCTCAACCAACGTAAAATACGGTGCCAATTCTTGTAAAAATTTATCAGAATCATGCTCACGTACATCATCAAATAGCGCATCACGCATCGTTGCCAAATGCCCGATATCAGGTTTGGCAATAATTAAATAGCCACTATCCATCAATACATTATCAAACGCCTCGGGCAAAATAGGGCTAAAAATACTGCTAATGCCCGTCATACTGTGCGGGCGTAATGGTAAATTTGCAGCACTGGTCACTAATGGGTAGACCGCTGTCGTCTTGGCAGTATCTTCTTGGCACGGCTGATACCATAGACGACCTGATAGTTTACTAACCTTAGCCAGCTCAACCACTGCAGGCTTACTGATGTCAGCGGCTATCAGCGTGTCTATAACATCCGATCCCATTTGTGCCATTGCCTGCGTGTAGTAGCCTTCTCCGCAGCCAATATCGAGCCAATTGACTGACTTGTTATCTTGCTTATCTATTAGCTCATCGTTAGACAGCAACTCTGTCATTTTTTGACTAATTAGGTTTTGGAGCGGTGCGTAGTGCCCATGATTCAAAAACCGTTTACGCGCATCGATAGATTCTTGGCTATCCCCAGGTGCTTTGGACTTTTTCTGTTGTACTGGCAGCAGGTTGACATAGCCTTGACGCGCCACATCAAAGGGATGTGGAGTTTGCTTAGGGTGCAAACTGCCATCACAGCGCCAAGTATCTGCGGCAGGCTGTAGTGGTGACTGACAAAGTGGACAAATAAATAACGACACGGGCATCTCAAAGTGATAGCAATATGCTTCGCATTTTAACAAAATTCATGGGCCTTGAGCGACAAAAAGCCGTCTCAATCATGATTGAAACGGCTTTTTGGATTTTTGCAAATTGATATCCATATAGATATTTGGCGGTTATAGCTTAACGCAGTTTTAGCGTCATTAGCCCAAGGATGACAAGGATAATGGCAATAATCCAAAATCTCGCTACCACTTGCGTTTCTTTCCAGCCAATTTCTTCGAAATGATGATGCAGCGGTGCCATACGGAAGACGCGTTTTTTGCGCAGTTTGTACGAGCCAACTTGCAGCATCACCGATAGCGCTTCGGCGACAAACAAACCGCCCATAATCGCAAAGGCAATCTCTTGGCGGGTCATCACGGCGATAGTACCTAGCATTGCACCTAGTGCTAGCGCGCCAACATCACCCATAAATACTTGTGCTGGATGCGCGTTGAACCATAAGAAACCAAGGCCTGCTCCGACCATTGAGCCACAGACGATGATGACTTCGGAGTTATAAGGAATATAAGGTACATGCAAGTAATCAGCAAAGCGTACATCGCCTGATACATAAGCCATCGCGCCCAAACCTGCAGCGACGAGAACGACTGGTAAAATCGCCAAACCATCCAAACCGTCGGTTAGATTGACTGCGTTAGAAGCGCCATTAATCACAAAGTAGGTAAAGATGATGAAGCCAATACCAAATGGCACCGCTGAAAACGGAATCATCCAGTCTTTGAATACTGGCAATAGCAAATCTTGCATCTCGCGCGTGGTGTTGATATCCGGTTGTAGTGTGGCGATATAATACAAAGACACACCGACAAACAGTGCGCCCATAGACAGCCAAAAATACTTTTTGCGAGCGATTAGGCCTTTTGGGTCTTTGTACTTAATTTTTAGCCAATCATCAGCCCAACCTACGGCGCCAAAGATAACCATAACCACGAGCAAAATCCAAACATAAGGATTGTTTAATCGTGCCCACAGTAGCGTCGATATCCCAATCGCACTTAGGATCAACACCCCGCCCATGGTTGGCGTACCCGTCTTGGCCAAATGCGACTGAGGCCCGTCGTTACGAATGGCCTGACCGTATTTGAGCGAACGTAGGTGCCGAATGACACGGCCACCAAACATCATACTAAATACAAGGGCCGTAACAACGGCAAGCAATGCTCGCAACGTCAACGAAGAAACCGCAGAAAACGGCGTATAATACTGGCCAAGCCAGCCGAACAACCAAACTAACACCGCCTACTCCTCTACTAGCGCATGAATAAGTGTTTCCATTCCCATGGAACGAGAGCCTTTGAACAACACAGTACAAGGCTTAGCTTGTTGCGCTTGCAAATATGGCTGTAAATACTGTAATAAACTGTCTTTGTCGGTGAAAGCATGCGCACTGATATCAGAGACCTCTTGCGCACCCGCAACGGTATAAGGGGCATATTCGCCAACACAAAGCAGCACGTTGATACCTGTGGTCGCAATAGTACGGCCCAAGCTTTGATGCTCACTGATGGCCGCCTCGCCTAACTCACCGATATCGCCCAGTACCATAACTTGCGTACCGGTTTGCGCGGCCAATACTTTGGCGGCGGCACGTACCGAATGAGGATTGGCATTATAAGTATCATCAATGAGACGATGCATACCAAGTATCTGGCTATTTAGACGACCTTTAGCAGGACGTGCGTTTTCGAGTCCAATCACAATGTCACTTACTTCAATATTTAGCGCATGCGCACAGGCAGCAGCAGCCAAGGCATTATTGACATTGTGCTCACCTGCCAATGGCAAGTTGATATCATGGACTTGGTTACCGATATGTAGCTTAAATTCGCTACGCTCAGGCTCTACGTCTAGATGGCTTGCGCTGACATCCGTATTACCAAAGCCAATCACATGTGAGGTGTGCTTTTCAGCGATACGGCGTAGCTGATTGGTAAAATCATCCTTATCAGGAACAATCGCAAACTGCGCGTCCGTCAACGTATGGTAAATCTCTGCTTTGGTTTGGCAGATACCTTCACGGCTACCAAATTCACCCAAATGCGCTGTACCGATGTTTAAGATACAGGCCACGTCAGGCTGAACGATTTCAGTCGTATAAGCAATCTCGCCAATATGGTTTGCACCCAACTCTAAAATAGCATAGCGATGATGATCTGATAGCTCAAGCAGCATCATTGGTACACCCAAATCGTTATTGAGGTTACCACGAGTGATTAAGGTCGGTGCCAATCTACCAAAAATACTGCCTAGCATTTCTTTGCAAGTGGTCTTGCCGCTAGAACCCGTAATAGCAATCACGGTTAAATCTGTATGCTGCTGACGACGATACGCTGCCAATTGACCTAGCGCCAAACGGGTATCGCTGACCACCAATTGCGGAATAGCATTTGGGCCGGAAAACGAAATAGGACGCGAGACGACAGCGGCAACTGCGCCTTTTGATATTGCTGTCTCGATATAATCGTGACCATCAAAATTATCGCCGCTTAGCGCCAAAAATATATCACCTGGCTTTATCGTGCGGGTATCGGTGGCTATACGTTTACTGGACAAGGCCGTCTGTTCTGCATGGCCTTGTGGTAGTTGCCACTGCCCATCGAGCGACGTGGTCGCTGCGAGCAGATTGTCCATTTGCCAGACATAGAGTCCTTGCGATTGGGCAGTATTATCGGTGTCGGCTGTCATAATGATTACCTTATATGATGACTACTTAATTTTTATATTTAATGATCAATTTTTACTAATGCATGTAACGCGAGCCAATCAATTACACACGTCCCGCTTGATTCAATGCCTGCTGCAAAACAACACTGTCATCGAAATCATAACGAACGTTGTTAATCTCTTGATAGGTTTCATGACCTTTGCCTGCGATGACAACGATATCATCTACACCTGAGTGATTAACTGCATATTCAATAGCGGTTTGGCGGGCAGGCTCGATATGGGTTCGTTGATATTGCTCAGCGGTCATACCAGCCTGCATATCTTGCAAAATTACATTTGGGTCTTCGGTACGTGGATTATCCGCAGTCAGAACAATTTGATCAGCACCTGCCAGACCTGCTTGTGCCATCAACGGTCGCTTGCCTGCATCACGATCTCCGCCGCAACCAAATACTGCCCAAAGCTGACCTTTACAATGGGTTTTTAAGCTTGCCAGCACTTGGCTTAGAGCGTCTGGAGTATGCGCATAATCAACGATAAAGCAGCCATCATTTGACGGTACACGCTGCATACGCCCAACTGCACCTTGCAACTGTGCAACAGCAGGCGCAATACGCTCAATATTTATAGCCAAGTCAACATCAAGTGCTACGACGGCTGCTATCGCTGCGAGCAAATTGGCTACATTGAAGCGACCTAATAATGAACTGATAATCTCTATGTTGTCAGCTTTGTCATCGCCAAAATCAGTACGCAGATTGATTTGGACGCCTTGCAGACTTGGTATGATATCAGCGGCAGCAAAAGTAGCAGCTTTTGATGAATCCAAACTGTATGTCCATACCGTTAAACCGCTGGCGTTTGCCATCTCTAACATAACCTGAGCGTGCTCATCATCGATATTGATAATGGCATGGGTCAAATCTGGGAAATGAGCTTTATCAAACAGCTTTGCTTTGGCAGCGGCATATTCTGCCATATCGGCATGATAGTCTAAATGGTCACGACTCAAATTGGTGTAAATCGCTACAGTGACTGGCATACCTTGTAGACGTTGCTGGTCCAACCCGTGAGAGCTGGCCTCTAATGCCAATATTTCTGCTTGCTCTGTTCCCATTTGATATAGGAACTGCTGGACAGCTAACGCATCGCCCGTGGTATGGCTGGCTTGCACCAGCGCACCAAATCTACCATTACCTGCCGTACCCATCACTGCGCTACTCTGACCCATCAATTGAGTAAGCTGTGCTACTAATTGACTGATGGTTGTTTTACCATTCGTACCAGTTACCGCAACCACAGTCGGTAGAGTCACTGGCTGCTGATATTGGAGGCGCGCTTGAATTAAGCTACCTAAAAAGTCACGAATATTAGGAACGTATAAGACAGGGCATGGCAATGCTGCTAGTTGCTGCTGTGCATTAGCAATACTATCTGTCTTAGGTTCACTATTGGTATTTGAGAGGTTGTTTGCTTCGCTCAGCAAAACAATAGGGTCAATTTCTGAGAGAATAAGCGCGGCTTGCTCAGCGGCTTGTAGTAGATAATCGCGACTTTTTTGAGGGTTGGCTGTTTGACTTTTTAAAAGGATAAATACGTCATTCGCTTCCAATTGGCGATTGTCCAAGCGAAACTGTTGAAACGGAATATGGGCAATAGACTGGGATTGATCTGAACCTACCTGATTGGATTCTTCCTGAATCGATGCTGCTATCATTGCTGTAAGCTGCTCAGCCAGTTTTTGCTGCTGGCTTTTATTGGCATCTATAAGCTGTTGTAAAGTCACAGTAGCGCTATCTAGCGATGATATAGTCATAGATAAATCCTAAACAGTTAAAACGTGTCAGCTCAGTAGAGCTGGACATTTAAAATAATTGAACGCTTACTGCGCTTCCGTTTTTAGTGGCTTATCCAAAGGCACATTATACAATCGCAATGCTTCTTTCATTACATTATGGAAGACAGGTGCGACCGTTAGACCAGCATAAATCTGACCGCGCGGGTCTTCGATAAGCATTACGCCTACCAGCTTTGGATTGGATGCAGGCGCCATACCAGCAAAGACATTACGATACTGATCCGTATAGTAACCACCGTCTGGATTGATGCGGCGTGACGTACCCGTCTTACCTGCCACGCGATATCCATCAATGGCAGCGGCTTTCGCCGTACCACCAGGCTCAGTCACACTCTCGAGCATCTGCACGATAGACATTGCCTGCTCATGCGCCATAATACGTTTGCTTGGCTGCGACTTGTCATCTTTAATTAAAGTTAATGGATGCATGACCCCACCTGCTGCCAGGGCTGAATACGCCTGTGCAACCTGTGCCAATGTCACTTGCAGACCATAACCATAACTAACCGTCGCGCGGCGCGAGGTTTCTTTCTCTTTTGGCGTGACGATCAGACCACTACCCTCACCTGGGAACTGCAAAGGTGTTTTTGAGCCAAAGCCAAACTGTCGTTGCATATTACTAATAGCATCGGCTGGCAGTGATAGCGCAATCTTGGTCGAGGCAACGTTACTAGATTTCTGTAATAGCGTGGCCATGTTAATCATGCCCAAATTATTATGATCTCGAATGGTATAGCCACGTACGCGAATCGAACCAGGATTGGTATCAATCAAAGTCGTTGGCGTATATTTGCCCGAGTCTAGCGCTGCCGCCACGGTAAACGGTTTCATTACCGAACCTGGCTCAAACACATCTAACAATGCGCGGTTACGCTGGTTTTCACCCGTCATCTCATTAAGGTTGTTTGAGTTAAACGACGGCCATGTTGATAATGCCAACACTTCACCAGTCTGCACATCAACGATCATACCCGTTGACCAGCGTGCTTTTTGCAAACGCCCAGCCTTTTCTAGCTCTTTATACAGCAAATACTGTAAACGCGAATCAATCGTTAATGCCACATCTTTGCCAGGTACTTCTGGCTCGATTTGTTTGATTTCTTTTAGGCTGTTTTGTTTAGCATCTTTTAGAACCAAAACTTTCCCATCATCACCCGCCAGATCTTTTTCATACTGACGCTCAATACCAGCACGGCCTTCGTAACCGCCTTCAGGATCTTTGGCGTTTTGACCCATAAAGCCCAGTAGCTGTGCATTGGACTGTGGCTGTGGATAATAACGCTGAAAGAAATTCTTTTCGTAGACGCCTGGGAAATCAAGTGAGCTGACGCTTTGGGCAATCTCAGGTGTGACCTTATTAAGCAGTGGCAAATAGTGCGATCCTGCACCAGATGGTAAAGCAGCTTTTACCGCTTTCTCATCGGTCACATCAATACTGTCATCAATAGCAGTGACTTTTTTCAACTCATCGACCGAGATATTGGCAGCAGCGGCTAGCTTTGTCAGGTCCATATTATCTAGACGCTTTTGCATACGCGCTTGTAATTGTGGACTGCTAGGATTGGTAATGATAATGCGCTTTAGCTCGTAATATTCACGAGAATAATCATGTGGACTAAACGAAACTGTCGCGAGCGGCGCACTGACTGCAAGCGGTAGATTATTACGGTCGGTAATCATACCGCGATAAGATTTTTGGGTGCGTTCACTGGTAATAAGCTCATTGCCTTTGTCTTGATAAAACTGTGCATTAGCAACCTGAATATAATAAGCGCGGCTAATGAGTAGCGCTAATATGACCAGCGCTAGACCCCAGACCATACGAAAACGGTTCTTGTCTTGTTCGAAACCACCGAGAGCAGAAGCACCTGACGCTTTGCTCGAAAAAACCATTTTACTTTTGCGATTTTTTACACTGGTATAAGCGCCTTGGGTATCGCTTTTTTTGATGCGACCAAACAATTTGGCCTTACGATTACTTGCAGCTTTATCGGGCTTGCTACTCGTTTGACCAGATTTAGCAGCACTGGCTCGGCGTAGAGGTTTGGTTACCTTACCGCTGGCTGGTTTTTTGCTAGTGTTCTTTGCGGTGGATTTAGGCTTTTTCTCACTCATTGTCCTGCCTCCGTCGCTGGTTCTTCAGGAGAGATGTCGGTAGAGGCACGTGGCCCAATAACGTCATTCAAATCTTCCTCTGAGTCTTCCGTAACCACTGGCACCAATGCAGTAGCGACACCAGGCTGGATAATCAGCTTATCCTTTAATGTTGGCGAATACATACCCAATTCAGCAACCGCTCGACTGGCAATCTGCGGCGTGGCGCTAAAGGTTTGTTGCTCAATCAATAGACGCTGATGCTCTACTTGTAGCTTACGTTCTTGTTTTTTCATGTCTTGCAAGGTTTTGTAGTCCTGATGATATTGCTGAACTTCTTCGGCAGTTTTGATACCACTCCATACAATCGTGGCTGCCAATAGCAGTAGCACGACCACATAAATGCTCACCACATTAAACCGGCGCACGAACAGCTCGCCGACATCGGTATTATAAGGTGTAGCAGTGCGGCGATTCGCAGGTTTGTCAGATATTGCCATGACGATCTCAAAAAAGTGAACGTAAACGGTAGAGTAGATAACGGATTGCGAAAGATGAACGTGTCATTATTCGGTCATACCATCGATAAATATAAAACCAAAGACACTTATAAGTGTAAAAACTACACTTAAAAAACGAACGTAAAAAATATATTCAATAGCCAATTTATTCAGGAGCCATAAGTCATTACAACTCATGGCTATCAATAGGTCATACCACAACCAAACATGTTGCATGGCTGTACTACATATAAAACCATGCAACTATTAAGCATAAGCAGATAAAAACCAACTGCTGAGCCTAACAGACAATATTTACAGATTTTTAACAGTGGCGTAGCCATTAGGACATTTGCGCATCATTTAGACAAACATTAGCAATCTTAGACAAATTACCAATCATATTCGACTATGACTTGCGGCGTCATGATGTTCTTCTATAACCCTGTTGTCTGCTCATAAGCTGTGTCAGTACGCGTTGCCATACGCAGCCATGCACTACGCGCGCGTGGATTCTGACTGGTCTCAGCTTTGCTTGGGCCGACACGTTTTGGTTTGCTAAAATAGCGTGGACGATTCGGCGGCATTGGCAGGTTTTCGTCTTCTGGATATTGCCCTTTGCTATGTCGCTGCAAAAACTGCTTGATACGGCGATCTTCTAATGAGTGAAAGCTAATGACCGCAAGCTGCCCACCTGATTTTAAGATAGCAATACTTTGCGCTAAAAAGTCGTCAACATCGCCCAGCTCATTGTTAATGAAAATACGCATGGCCTGAAAGCTTTGAGTCGCTGGATGTTTGCCGCGCTGCCAGTTGGGATGCGCTACCTTGATGACTTCTGCCAGCTCAAGTGTAGACTCGTAGCTCTCCATTTGTTTGATAGCGCGGGCAATACAGCGACTATG
>Ga0207906_1000575_pt1 | contig 12272 bp, 10 predicted proteins | sample LinPmetageLP37_FD_184050 | JGI IMG/M metagenome (GOLD analysis project Ga0207906, IMG submission 184050) | Marine viral communities from the Pacific Ocean - LP-37 (SPAdes) | ecosystem: Environmental > Aquatic > Marine > Oceanic | place: Pacific Ocean | collected 2010-06-16 | reverse complement strand
GAAACCACTGGCAGCCTTGTTAAATATAACTTAAACTAAAATTGATTTAATAAAAACAAAATAAGAGTACGATGTTTTTAAAATAATCTTATTTTTGCCACTTAAAAGAAACTATTCTTTTATCTGTAAATTTAAATAAAGTTCTTTGTAAATATGCTAAACAGAAGACATATTCGTGTAAAAGTGATGCAAACCATTTATGCATTTAAAGGAAGTGAAAGTGATGATTTTAGCAAAAATCAAAAATTTTTGCTGTTCAGTATTGATAATATGTACAATCTTTATTTGTTATTAATATCACTTTTTCTTGAAGTTCAAAAAAAAGCTGAAGATCATTTACAAAAAAAGCAAAAAGCACATCTTGCTACTCAAGAGGACAAAAACCCTAATAAGAAGTTTGTTAACAATCAGCTCTTAATGATGCTTCAAGAGAGCATTCCTTTAAAAAATCAACTTGAAATTTATAAGGTAAATAATTGGGAATTGGATACCGAATACGTAGAAATTATATTCAAAGCTATTATTTCCAGTGATCTATATAAAGATTATATGAAAACCCGAGTATCTGATTTTAAAGAAGATAAAGAGTTTTTGGTAGATATATTTAAAGACGTTATTGCACCCAACGACAAACTTTATGAATATATTGAAGATAAAAACTTAACTTGGCTAGATGATTTACCCACTGTAAATACAACTATTTTAAAGTTATTACGGAAAGTAAAAGTCAGTTCCCCCGATACTCATTTTATTCCAAAATTGTATAAAGACCAAGAGGATAAGCAATTTGCTATTGATTTGTTTAAAAAAACCGTTCTCAATCAAACGGTTCTGAACAATGAAATTGAACAAAAAACACAAAATTGGGATTCAGATAGAATAGCAAATGTAGATTTTGTTTTGTTGCAAATGGCTATTTGTGAACTTCATAATTTTCCATCCATACCGGTTAAAGTAACTATTAATGAATATTTGGAAATAGCGAAAGAATATTCAACTCCAAAAAGCAGCATATTCATAAATGGTATTTTAGATAAGTTGGTTAAAGAATATGAGATTGATGGGAAACACAGTAAAATAGGCCGTGGATTGATGTGACTTTCTGTTAAGAAAATAATAAAATGTTTTTAATAGATTAAATTATTGTTAATTTTACAAACCAAATATATTAATCAATTATTATGAAAAAAGTTATTTTAGGATTAGGGGCATTGTGCTTATTAGCCTTTACGTCTTGTAAAGACAATGCTGCTAAAAAAATTAATGAAAACAATGTAGGTATTGCTGCCGAAAGAGATGCAAACGCATTTAAATTTCCAATCATTCAATTTGACAAAACAGTACATGATTTTGGTGAAATTGTGGCTAAAACACAAGTAGAGACCGTTTTTAACTATCAAAATGTTGGAGATGCACCTCTGGTAATTACCGATATTAAGAGCTCTTGTGGTTGTACGGTTCCAAAAGATTGGTCAAGAGCACCGTTGGCTCCAGGAGAATCAGGGCGGTTTACTGTTAAATTCAATGGAAGTGGTACAAACAAGATTACAAAGACAATTACGGTTACGGCTAATACTGAAAAAGGTTCGGAAGTTGTAACAATTACAGCTTTTGTGAAACCCGAACAAAATTCCACGCCATTAATGACAGCACCAAATTCATAAGAAGAACAATAAAATTATAATGGGAGATATAGGAAGTTTTTTACCGTTTATTTTAATGTTTGTAGTCGTTTATTTTTTTATGATTGCACCACAAATGAAACGAGCAAAAAAAGAAAAGAAATTTGCAGCAGAATTAAAAAAAGGTGATAAAATTATTACCAAAAGTGGCTTACACGGAAAAATATTAGAAATTGGTGAAAAGGATAAAACTTGCATTATTGAAACCATGTCCGGTAAAGTAAAGTTTGAGCGTTCAGCTATTTCAATGGAATTGAGTAGCAGCTTAAATGCGCCAGCCAAAACAAGCTAAATAATACATGATTAGATTATAAAAAAAGCTTCCGAATTGGAAGCTTTTTTATTTAGCAATTTTTGTATTTATCATTGAGTCCAATGCCTTTTAGTATCATTGGTTTAATTTTTTCTAAGCGTGACGCAACTGTTGCTTCTCGTTTGGCTTCACTGATATATTCACAGTATTCCTTTTGTTTGTAATGTGTAATCGAATTATTAGCAGGCCTTTAAGTTTGGGTTGTTTTTAAATTCAAGTTTTAAAGCATCTGGAACAACAAGTGCTGTTTTGGTTTTATCAGGTTTAATTTCTTTACCGAGCTTTTGGTTTTCAATAGCTTCCTTAACGTAAGCCAATACAATATTCTTATTGATATCATTAACAGACTCAAACCGCATTTGCCGCAGACCTTTGGTTTTTTCTTGAGCTTGTAAAAGAACTTTATGTGTATCTTTTAAAAAAACTCCGTTAAAAAACCAGATACCAAAATGATTCTTATGAGCTCCCATGCCTAAAACATTTTTCCCGTTATAAGCATATACAGGCGAATTCCATTTTATGCTTTCTTCTAATTCAGTTGAATTAATAATGTCTCTTAAAATGATTAATGCCTCACTAAAATGAGGATAATTTTCAATATATTCTTCTACAGAATTATTTTTTTTCATAAAAGATGGATTTTAGGATTTGCTAAGCATAATGATATAGAATGTTTTATATCAGCAGCGAAATGAAGTCAGATAATTTCTCTTAAAACGTCAAGAAAACTTACTTTTCAAGTGCTGTTATTTCCGCAATTTTACAAATTACTTCTGTTGCTTTTAGCATACTTTCTACAGGCACATATTCATAACGGCCGTGAAAATTATGCCCGCCGGCAAAAATATTTGGACAAGGTAATCCCATATAACTTAATTGAGAACCATCGGTTCCGCCGCGAATGGCTTTTATTAATGGTTTAATGCCTAGTTGTTTCATGGCTTTCTCAGCAATATCAACAATATGTTTGACGGGTTCTATCTTTTCTTTCATATTGAAATACTGATCTTTTATTGAAATCTCAATAACTACCCTGCCATATTGCGTGTTTAATTCAGTAGTTAATTTTTTCATAACTTCTTTACGTGCTTCAAAATGGCGTTTATTATGGTCCCTAATAATATATTTTAAAACGGTCTCTTCTACTTCACCTGTTATAGAGGATAAATGGAAAAAGCCTTCATAACCTTCCGTATGTTCTGGAGTTTCCAGTCTGGGTAATGAGTTTATAAATTCTTGAGCAATGTATATGGAATTAACCATTTTGCCCTTGGCATAACCCGGATGTACTATTTTTCCCTTCACTTTTACGACAGCTTCAGCGGCATTAAAATTTTCATATTCCAATTCACCTACTTGACTACCATCCATGGTATATGCCCAATCGGCTCCAAATTTCTTAACATCAAATTTATGAGCACCGCGTCCAATTTCCTCATCAGGTGTAAATCCAACACGTATTTTACCATGTTTAATTTCCGGATGTTGGATTAAATATTCCATAGCGGAAACAATTTCGCAAATACCGGCCTTATCATCAGCTCCAAGCAATGTGGTTCCGTCGGTTGTAATTAAGGTTTGTCCTTTATAAAGCAGTAAATCTTCAAAATAATCTGGTGATAAAATAATGTTTTGTTCTTTGTTTAAAACAATATCTTTTCCATCATAGTTCTTAACAATTCTTGGTTTTACATGAGTACCTGTAAAATCTGGAGAGGTATCAAAATGAGAGATAAACCCAATAGTTGGTACACTATGGTTTACATTACTTGGTAAAGTGGCCATAATGTATGCGTTTTTATCAATAGTGACCTCTTGCATTCCTATAGTTTTTAACTCTTCAGCAAGTTTATTGGCTAAATCCCATTGCTTTTTTGTGCTTGGTGTACTCTCTGAATTTGGGTCTGATTGTGTATCTATAGTTATGTAACTAATAAATCTATCAATAATGTGTTGCATGATGTAAATTTTATTCTTTCAAAAATACTACTAATTTTAAAATGGGTATGGGTATTTTTTGAGAAATGAATAGTATTTTTGCACAGCAAAACAAATTTGATGTACAAATCAATTATCCGTCCTATATTATTTTGGTTTGATCCTGAACAAGTGCATCATTTTACCTTTTCAGTTATAAAAATTTTAAATAAAATACCATTTGTTTCTTCAATAATCAGAAATCTTTATGTAGTTGAAGATCCCAGATTGGAGCGTGACGTATTTGGTTTAAAGTTCAAAAACCCCGTTGGTTTGGCAGCTGGTTTTGATAAAAATGCTGTGTTGTACAATGAACTGGCTAACTTTGGGTTTGGGTTTATTGAAATTGGTACCATGACTCCGAAAGGACAACCTGGTAACCCTAAAAGGCGTTTGTTCAGATTAAAGGCTGACCAAGGAATTATTAATAGAATGGGCTTTAATAATGAAGGGGTTCAGGCAGCAGTTAACCAACTTAAAAAGAATAAAGGCAAAGTCATTATTGGTGGAAATATTGGAAAAAACACACATACAAAACCTGAAGATTACACGCAAGATTATTTAGAATGTTTTAATGCACTCCATCCTTATGTTGATTATTTTGTTTTAAATGTGAGTTGTCCTAATGTTGATAGTCATGCTAAATTAAATGATAAGGATTATTTGGAAGAGCTGATCCGTGCCGTGCAAAAAGCAAATACCAGGTTTACAAAACAAAAGCCTATTCTTTTAAAGATTGCCCCAGATTTAAACAACAATCAGCTTCATGAGATCATTGAGTTGGTTATCAATACTAAATTAGATGGTGTGATAGCCAGTAATACCTCTGTTGACAGAACAGGACTTAAAGCCTCAAAAACACAATTGGAAGCCATAGGGAACGGCGGTTTAAGTGGTCAGCCTATTAAAGATAAAAGCACACATGTTATAAAATTCCTTTCAGAAAAAAGCCATAAAGCGTTTCATATAATTGGAGTAGGAGGCATTCATTCAGCAAAAGATGCTTTGGAAAAATTAGATGCCGGTGCCGATTTGGTTCAGGTTTATACGGGTTTTATTTATGACGGGCCTCAGCTAATTAAGAAAATTAATAAGGCTTTAATTGAACGCAGTTAAAACTTATTTAATGATTTTTTTCACAACCTTTGAATTCTTGTTTTTTACTGTAACCAAATAGGTTCCTGAAGCTAATTGATCAACTTGAATGGGTTGGTTTGTAAGGGTTCCTGATTTATAAACCTGACCCATAAAATTTGTGATTTCATATTTTAATGGCTCTTCAAAACTGTTAGGTTGCATATATAAAACATCGCCTGAAATTGGGTTTGGAAATATTTTTATATTCAATTTGCCTGATTTTTCGTTACCAACAACATTCTTTAAATTAGAAGTGGTATCCATATTTAAATAGTTTTTAACAGATAAGTAGTAAGCATACATTCTTGATAATTGTTGCTTTGAAAAGTATGAGCGGCACCCCTTCATGGAGTAAGACATAATATTACCAGTATCTGGTGTAAAAGTATCTCCGTTGCAATCTTTTTCATCGCCTACATATCTGCAAAAGTTGTTTTGGTTTTTTGATGTTAATTTGGGGTCAGCCGGCGTATCACAAATTTGATCACCTTCTTCATTACAATTTTTACCATTAACGAATTCTTTTGTTAATTGATCATTATATATGCCATGTGTATGAATTAATGAGAAAAAATGACCTAGTTCATGTGCTAAAGAAGTGCCATTGGTAGCACAGCTATTATTCATGATGATAACGTCATAATTTTCTTCATTATGTGCATAACCACAAATACTTTCATCTGAAGTGTTTTCAATATAATCAGTAAAATAAATATTGACTAATCCAGAAAGATTATTAGTTTCAACAAGTGCTTTTTCTTCATTTGATTTAAAATGGTAAAAGTTGTCATTATCAATGTAATTAATACCGCTTTCAGATAAAAAGAATTCCATTGAAGCGTCTGCAAAAAAAGTATTAAGATTAATAATGGCATCATTAAGGTCTTCAATACTTAAACCGTCAGTTCCATTTGATTTTCTAATAATGTGCGCCTTAATTGGGATTGAATATTTTTCATTTGCAGAAGACTTACTTTGTGACAATTTCATGCTCATAAATGCACGTTCATACTTTTGTAACTTCGGTTTTAAGGTATTGTAGTACTCAAGTGTTTTAGCCGTAGTAACCGTGCCACAAACAGGTTCTAAATTGTTTTGAGATATAAGCTGGGAAGTCATCGATACCAGTATCGAGAAGAGAATAACATTAAGCTTAAAATAAAATATTTTCATTGGGGTGAAACATTTAATCAAATGTAGGCCCAAATGAAAAAATGCAATAAATTTAACGTTAAATGGCTATTTTATTCGTTTTAAGTGACTTAAATGCCGGATTGGAATTAATCTTAAAACCATAATATTTAATATGTTGATAGATTTTATGTTTTTTATTTCAATAATAGTATTTTTAACAACCCGTATAAACTCAATAATGTCAAGAAAAATTAAGATAATTGAATGCCCAAGGGATGCCATGCAAGGCATCAAAGACTTTATTCCCACAACCAAAAAAGTACAGTATATCCAATCTTTATTAAGGGTAGGTTTTGACACGATTGATGTGGGTAGTTTTGTGTCACCAAAAGCCATTCCACAAATGTCTGATACGGCCGAAGTTCTTGCTCAACTTGATTTAAGCAATACAACAAGCACCTTACTGGCAATTGTTGCCAATGAACGTGGTGCAGAAGACGCTGCATTACATGATCAAATTGATTATTTAGGGTATCCGTTTTCAATTTCTGAAAATTTCCAAATGAGAAATACGCATAAAACCATTGCACAATCTGTTTTAACTTTAGAAGGTATTTTAAATATAGCAGAAAACTCCAATAAAAAAGTAGTGGTTTACATTTCAATGGGGTTTGGTAACCCTTATGGCGATCCTTGGAATATGGATATAGTAGGGGAGTGGACTGAACGTTTATATAACATGGGGATTAAAATTTTGTCGTTGAGTGATACCGTTGGTACTTCCAATCCTGATAGTATAAATTATTTGTTTTCCAATTTAATTCCCTTATATCCCAAGATTGAGTTTGGGGCTCATTTGCATACCACTCCAACCACTTGGTTTGAAAAAATTGATGCCGCTTATAAAGCAGGTTGTAACCGGTTTGATGGTGCTATACAAGGATTTGGTGGTTGCCCTATGGCCAAGGATGAACTAATAGGTAATATGCCTACCGAAAAGTTATTGTCATATTTTACTTCAAAAAAACTTAATAACCTGGATGCTTTGTGTTTTGAGAGCGCTTATAATGAGGCTACTAAAATATTTAAAGTGTACCATTAAAAAAAGTCTAAAAAGTCTTTATTATTGATTTGTCAGGTTGAGCTTGTCGAAACCTTTTGATCATTATCAATAAGTTGATATATTTCGACAGAGCCTGTGCTGAGCGAGGTGGAAGTACTAAATATGACTTTAAAATTCACTTTTTAGACCTTTTTTTGATGGTACGTTAAGGGTCTAAAAGTTAAATTCCAATCCTGCATAAGCACCAAAAGGAAGTCCAGGTCTTAAACCAGATGGGACTCGGGAAACCGCATAAGTTTTGTCCAATAAATTTATAACGTTGCCGGTTATGCTTAAGTTTTTATTAAGGTGGTATTTTCCCGAGAAATCCAAAATGAAGTTTGAGTCAACACCATTGGCATCGGGAATTTTGCCGCTACCGGCAATAGTCCTGAACGCACCATTGAAGCGTCCGTTTAAATTCAATTCAAATTTGGCATGTTCCAGTGATATAGAGGTGTTGAATTGGTGTTTTGCAATATAGGGCAATTCATCACCGGCCCGAACTTCTCCCCAAATGGCATCTTCACTTCCAAAGCTATTTAAAAACTTGGTGTCCGTAAAGGTGTAACCAAACGATATTGGTAACGCATAAGGCCCATTAGAAGGTAAAAGATTGTAATTGAGCAGTAATTCTATTCCCTTGACTTCTACTTCACCGGCATTGAACTGTTCTAAAGATCCCGTTCCACCGGAAGCCGCCAAATCGCTGCCCAAAAGATTGCTGTAATCATTGAAAAAACCAACCAACTCACCGCGTATTCCAAAAACACTGAACCTAGACCCAAGTTCGTAATTAATGCTTTCTTCTGGTTTTTGCCCTACTTGATTGCTTGGAGGCGAAAATCCTTTGTGCACACCGCCAAAGGCAGAAATGTTTTTATTGAACTTATAGTTGGCACCAATTCCAGGTATAAATACATCTACCTTATTTTCGCGATAGGATAAGTTAATTCCGGTTCTTTCAAAGTCGGTTGAGGCATAATTGGTCCTGCCAAGGGTTATGTTTTCGTACCTAATGCCAGGGGTTAACGTCAACTTGTCATACTTGAATTTATATAGGGCAAATGCAGCAAAAGCTTTGGCGTCGCTAATTCTGTTGGCGTCACTTCCGGGAGTACCTTTTGAACTTAGTTCCATTTGGCCGTTTGTTATATTGTACCCATCAACCCATTGAAAGCGGTCTTCTTCATCATAGTGGTAACGCAGGCCGATTTCGATATCGTGAAACACATTAGCTGTGTTAAAATGGTAATCAAATTTTGTCTGGACTCCTTTTGAAATGTATTTTCTGTTGTTGGCTTTCACCAAAAGGGCATTATCACCACCATCAACACTTCCGTTGACGATGGAAAAATAGCTTGGGTAGTTTTCCGGATCTTCCACAATCGAGGATATGCCAACTTTTTGACCTTCAAAAACGACATCGTTCAATTTATACCAATTTCTGGAAAAACCGTTGTAATAGGCATTGGTGGTTATTCTGAAATTAGGATTGAAATCGAGTGTGTGGGTGAGTTGCAATTGAATATGGTCATTGGTCATTTTATCCTTTTGAGAACTGGCATACCGGTTAAAAGGGTTTAATGAGAAATCGGTATCGGTCAAACCTAAATAGGTTTCGTTCGCCACTTCATCAGAATATTGGAATTTTACTTCTAAAGCTTGTTGCAAAGCGGCTTCTGGTTTACTATTGAGCCTGAATTTGGCGACCATATCGTTTTTGTCAAAACCGGTATTGGCGCCATTTGGCAAATTCTTGAAACCATCCGAATTGTAATTCAGGTATTCTACCATGTACCCAAAGGTAGGTTTGTTGTCGCCAATTTTGGCTCGCAATTGACCGCTATTGAAACTGCCATAACTGGCCAAAATGGAACCACTAAGGGTTTCGGGGATTTGGCTAGAAACCATGTTTATGGCGCCACCGGTAGTAAATGGCCCGTATTGTACTTGACTGCTTCCCTTTAAAATTTCAATGGCTTCCATTCTGGCAATGCTTGGAAAATAGTAAGCAGCAGGTGCGCTATAAGGTGCGGGAGCTATGAGGACACCATCTTCCATAATCGATATTTTTGAACTTCGTTCCGGTGAGGTGCCGCGTAAACTAATATTTGGCCTTAAACCGAAGCCATCTTCTTCATAAATATTAACCCCGGGAACCGTTTTTAAAACACGGTTAATATCGGTATAATTGAATTTTTTTAATTCTTTAGGGGAGACGTAGTAAGAAGAGCCGGTTCTATTTTGGGCTTCATATTTACTCCCAAAAATCACATTGGTCTGGATTATGACTTCGTTTAAATACTGAACGGAATCTTTTTCTTTTTTTACATTTTTTTGATCTTGTGCATACGATATGCTTAAAACAAGTAGCATTGATAGGGTTAAATTGACTTTCATTTATTTAGACTTATTAAAAATAACAATTAATTCGACGGCAAATTTAAAAACTAATTTCATATTCTCAAAGCTTATTTAGAATAAATAAAAATAATATTTTTAACATGCTATAAAACAAAAAGTTAAAAAAAGATGAATGTTTAAATAGCATGATTTTTAATTTAAGCAACTGCTTCAAAATATAAAACTAGGATGATTTCTTGTGCTTTTATCAGGCCATGTTGTAGGCAATACCAGAAAGAATATAAGTAATTATTTTATTCATTCGCATTTTATAATTTTCAAATGAAAAAATCCGTACATTTGCACGCAATTATAACGTAATTGCACCATGACTTCACATCACAATAAAATAGTAGGAGAAGGTTTAACCTACGACGACGTCCTTTTAGTTCCAGCATTTTCAGAAGTTCTTCCTCGCGACGTAAATATTCAAACAAAATTCACACGTAATATTACCATAAATGTGCCTATCATTTCGGCAGCTATGGATACAGTTACTGAAAGCAAAATGGCTATTGCCATGGCGCAAGAAGGTGGTATTGGTGTATTGCACAAAAATATGAGCATTGAAGCACAGGCTTTAAAAGTAAGAAAGGTAAAACGTGCTGAAAGCGGTATGATTATAGATCCGGTTACCTTGCCATTAACTGCCAAAGTAAAAGATGCCAAGTTAAATATGGCCGAACATGGCATTGGTGGCATACCCATTGTGGATGAACATGGTACATTAAAAGGAATTGTAACAAACCGTGATTTACGCTTTGAACATGATAAAAACAGACTTATTGTTGAGGTTATGACCAGCAAAAATTTGGTTACAGCTGCTGTTGGAACCTCATTAAAAGATGCTGAAATCATTCTGCAACAATATAAAATTGAAAAACTGCTCATTGTAGATGATAATTATAAACTCTCAGGATTAATAACTTTTAGGGATATTACAAAATTGAGTCAAAAACCAATGGCTAATAAGGATGAGTTTGGTCGTTTGCGCGTTGCTGCTGCTATTGGTGTTACATCAGATGCAATTGAACGTGCCGAAGCTTTGGTAAATGCAGGTGTTGATGCTGTGGTTATTGATACCGCCCATGGCCATACCAAAGGAGTGGTTACTGTTTTAAAGGAAATAAAAGCGAAATTTCCAGAACTGGATGTTATTGTTGGTAATATTGCTACCGGTGCAGCAGCTAAATATTTAGTTGAAGCTGGTGCTGATGCTGTAAAAGTGGGTATTGGACCAGGTTCTATTTGTACCACACGGATTATTGCGGGTGTTGGGTTTCCGCAATTTTCAGCAGTTTTAGAAGTGGCTGCAGCTATTAAAGGAACAGGTGTTCCGGTGATTGCAGATGGTGGAATTCGATATACCGGTGATATTCCTAAAGCTATTGCTGCCGGTGCCGATTGTGTTATGCTGGGTTCGCTTTTAGCAGGAACCAAAGAATCTCCAGGAGAAACCATTATTTATGAAGGGCGAAAATTTAAGTCCTATCGTGGTATGGGGTCTGTGGAAGCTATGAAACAGGGAAGTAAGGATCGTTATTTTCAAGATGTAGAAGATGATATTAAAAAATTAGTTCCAGAAGGCATTGTTGGACGTGTACCCTATAAAGGCGATTTGTTTGAAAGTATTCACCAGTTTATAGGTGGTTTACGTGCGGGGATGGGTTATTGTGGTGCTAAAGATATTGAAACCTTAAAAGAAACAGGGCGGTTTGTTAAAATATCAGCAAGCGGTATCAATGAGAGTCACCCGCATAATGTCACCATTACCAATGAGTCACCTAATTATTCCAGGTAGATTCGTTTAACGTGATTGTGTAAGGATAAATGGAACGAACGAGAGGAAAATCCGTAGGATTTTCCGAGTAGGTTAGGGCTAGAGCCAAGCAATTATTTTTACACGGCTGTAGGCTTTTATTCCGCAAATCTGATTATTTCTTCACTTTCAAACCAAAGCTGTTTGTATTTAATAGGAATTATCTCTTTCCCTTTTTTATTAATATATCCAACTTTTTCATTTAATTCAACATAAGCCAGCCCATTTATAAAAGGGAAAGCTTTATCGTAAATAGCAGAAATTTTAATCTTTCCTTTTTTGTTTATGAAGCCAAATTTTCCATCTTTTTTAAACAAGGCTAATTTTTCAGTAAAGAATGGAAATCCGGTTTTTTCTAGATTGAAATTAACTTTAATTTTATTTTGTTTATTGATACATCCATAGAACCCCCTTTTTTTAACAAAAGCCAAACCATCTAAAAAAGCATAAGCTTCATCATAAATAAATGGAATAGTTTCCTCATTTTTTCGGTTAATAAAACCCCATTTTCCGTTATTCTTTACGGGGATTAGATTCTCATTAATGTTAAATCCTATTTCATCATAAATAAGTGGAATTATTACATTCCCTAATTTATTAATGAAACCAAATTTTTTATCATTTTTTACAGCGTAAAATTCCTTATCATTTATAAAATAAATTTCCTGATATTTTGGTTTGACTAAAATTTCACCTTTCTTA
>Ga0207906_1000571_pt1 | contig 12362 bp, 8 predicted proteins | sample LinPmetageLP37_FD_184050 | JGI IMG/M metagenome (GOLD analysis project Ga0207906, IMG submission 184050) | Marine viral communities from the Pacific Ocean - LP-37 (SPAdes) | ecosystem: Environmental > Aquatic > Marine > Oceanic | place: Pacific Ocean | collected 2010-06-16 | reverse complement strand
GTATACAATCCAGAAGATTCCATTTCAACACAAAGCACTCCAAATTTCGACCATTTTTTATAAGACTCAAAATCATCAGCATAAAATTCATCAGATGTAAATATATTACCTGCTTTTATAGCTATTTTTTTAGATTTAGCGGCATCAACAGCTTTTTGAAATAATTCAAAATTGGCAGTAGGAGCATAGTCTGCACCTCCAAATCGAAGTTCATTAATTCCAGAGTTTGATGAGGCTGCCATAGCTAAAACAATGTCCCTTATTTTTACATAAGATTGATAAGAGCCGGCACTACCTACCCGTATTAAATTTTTAACACCATATTCGGTAATAAGCTCATGTGCGTAAATAGAAATGCTGGGTACACCCATGCCTGTTCCCATAACTGAAATACGTTTTCCTTTATAAGAGCCCGTAAACCCTAACATGCCTCTTACATTATTAAAACACACCGGCTTTTCAAAAAATGTTTCGGCAATCCATTTGGCCCGTAAAGGGTCTCCGGGAAGTAAAATAGTTTCAGCGATTTCGCCTTTTTTGGCTTCTATATGTACACTCATTTTATTGTGTTAAATGTTAGTTTGATTAATAATTTGAATTGGATTTTTCGCCTTTCATGATGGCTATTCCAGAAGAGGTCCCTAGCCTTTGAGCACCAAGATCAATATATTTTAAGGCAGTTTCAGTGTCTTTTATGCCACCTGATGCTTTTATTTTAGTCGTGTCTTTGGCTACACTTTTCATTAATTTAATATCTTCCGCTGAAGCACCCCTGGTTCCAAAACCAGTGGATGTTTTTATAAAATCTGCACCACCTTTAATGGCCAGTTCACTTGCTTTTAAAATCTCAGTGTCTTCAAGATAACAGGTTTCTAAAATCACTTTTAAAATATTATTAGGCATGATATTTTTAACGGCTTCCACATCTTTCAGCACATTTTCATAATCCTTGCTTTTTAAAAAGCCAATATTCATCACCATGTCAATTTCATCGGCACCATCTGATAATGCCACTTTTGCTTCAGAGACTTTAGCTTTTGTTGACATGGCTCCTAAAGGAAAACCTATGACACTACATATTTTTACATCTGAATTTCTTAAATGTTCTTTGGCTAATGATACATAACAGCTATTTACGCAAATAGAGAAAAACTTAAATGTTTTAGCTTCGTCACATAGTTGAATGATCTCTTTTTTGGTTGCTGTGGTTTTTAAAAGGGTGTGGTCAATATATTGATTGAGCTTCATTTAGAATAATAAATTAAAAGAATAGTGCTATAAAGATACAACAATGCCTCTAAAATATTAATTTGAATAGCTTATTATTTTAAAAAGCAGGAGACTTTAATAACGGATTATTTTCTTAAAATGTTTCTGAAGATAATTGATTTTTTGAAAATTTTATATCAGATGTTGTGCTTATTCTATGAACACCTACATTGATATATTTTTTGGCTAATTCAATAGTGTTTATTCCGCCAGCGGCAACAATTTTAATCCTGTCTCTTACTGTTTTCTTTATGATTTTCACAGCAGTTAATGTAGCCCCACTATTTGATAAACCACTTGAAGTTTTAATATAATCTGCTTTTGCATCTACGCAAATTTCACAGGCTTTAATAATTTCGTTTTTTGACAATTCGCTTATTTCAATAATCACTTTTAACGGCTTCCCATTTATAGCAAGCTTTACATCAATAATATCTTTTAAAACGGCTAAATAATTTTTACTTTTAAGGAACCCAATGTTGATGACCATGTCAATTTCATCAGCTCCATTTTCAACCGCTTTTTTTGCTTCAAAAGCTTTGGACTGAGTGGACATGGCTCCTAAAGGAAAACCTACAACAGAGCAAATTTTAATGGCTGATTTATTTAATAATTTTTTGGCAAAAGGCACATAATAACTATTTATGTTTATAGAATAAACATCTGAAGTCATAGCGTCATTGCATAAGTCCAATATGTCACGTTCAGTTGCAGATGAATTTAAAAGGGTAAAATCAAGATATGAGTTGATCTCCATGTTAAGTAGGTTTTTTTTGAGTTAACTTGTATTATTTTATAAACTGGAGAGGGAAGTGTAAATTAAATTCTGAGAGGGCATTTAGAACTTAAAGAACGCTCAAATTTATAAAATAAATTCAAATATTTAATGCAAAAATTGCATTTTTATTGTTTTGAAAAGTATTTAATGTGAAAAATTTAACAAAAAAGCAATGTTCATCTTCTTTCCTCACATGGAAACATGAACATAGCTTTTAAGTTAACTAACTGGTTTTAAGGCTCTCTTTTGAGATTATTTTACAGTTTTAAAGTTTATTTGTTAAATTTCATGCGATATTAAATTTCCTTGATTTCTGAAAACCAATTCATCATCAAAGGCATCCAGCAAAATAACACTGTCTGTAGTTACTTTTCCTGCTAATATTTCTTTACTAAGTGCATTTAAAACTTCTTTTTGAATAACTCGTTTTACGGGACGGGCACCATATTCTGGATTGAACCCTTTTGATGCTAAATAGGCCACTGCTTCAGGGGTGGCACCAAATGTTATCCCTTGTTTCTCAATCATTTTTGTAATAGCTTTTATTTGTAACCCAACAATGGCAATGATATTTTCTTTACTTAAAGGAGTGAACATGATGGTATCATCAATTCTATTTAAAAACTCGGGTCTTATGGTTTGTTTTAATAAGCCTAAAACATCAATTTTGGCAGCTTCAATGGCTGATTCTATATCTTTGGTGGCTTCAAAACGATCATGAATAAGATTGCTTCCCAAGTTAGAGGTCATGATAATAATGGTGTTTTTAAAATCGGCAACACGACCCTTATTATCAGTTAACCTGCCTTCATCCAATACTTGTAATAAAATATTAAAGGTATCAGGATGTGCTTTTTCAATTTCGTCAAGTAATACAACAGAATATGGTTTTCTACGCACTGCCTCAGTCAGTTGCCCACCTTCTTCATAACCAATATATCCTGGAGGCGCACCAACCAATCTGCTCACGGCATGACGTTCTTGATATTCACTCATATCAATACGTGTCATGGCATTTTCATCATCAAACAAATATTCAGCTAAAGCTTTAGCTAACTCTGTTTTACCAACGCCTGTAGTTCCTAAGAACAGAAATGTGCCTATAGGTTTTTTTGGGTTTTGTAACCCCGCACGGCTTCTTCTTACAGCATCACTTACAGCTACAATAGCTTCTTCTTGACCCACAACACGTTTGTGCAATTCTTCTTCAAGTTTCAGCAATTTTTCACGTTCACTTTGTATCATTTTAACAACTGGGATTCCTGTCCATTTAGCAACAACTTCAGCAATATCATCATATGTTACTTCTTCTTTAATCAATGAAGTTCCAGATTGATTGTCTTGAAGTTCTTTTTGAAGTTTTTCTAAATTCTCTTGGGCTACTTTAATTTTTCCGTAGCGTAATTCGGCCACCTTTCCATAATTACCATCACGTTCTGCACGTTCTGCTTCTATTTTGAAGTTTTCAATATCCGTTTTTATATTTTGAATATGGTCAACAACATCTTTTTCGCTTTTCCATTTGGTGTAGACTTCATTGCGATCTTCTTTGATATTCGCTAAATCTGAACGTAATATTTTTAATTTAGCTTCATCTTTTTCACGTTTTATAGCTTCAATTTCAATTTCCAATTGCATGATTTTTCTATCTAAAACATCAAGTTCTTCTGGTTTGGAATTAATTTCCATACGAAGTTTTGATGCCGCTTCATCCATTAAGTCAATGGCTTTATCTGGTAAAAACCTGTTGGTAATATAGCGTTGAGACAATTCAACAGCCCCAATAATAGCATCATCTTTAATTCTCACTTTGTGATGGGTTTCATATTTTTCTTTAATACCACGGAGAATGGAAATGGCACTTTCTGTGTCAGGCTCATTTACCATAACCTTTTGGAAACGGCGTTCAAGCGCTTTGTCTTTTTCAAAATATTTTTGATATTCATCTAAAGTTGTGGCTCCAATAGCGCGTAATTCACCTCTGGCCAAAGCAGGTTTTAAAATATTGGCGGCATCCATAGCACCTTGACCGCCACCAGCGCCAACAAGGGTATGAATTTCATCAATAAATAAAACAATATCACCTTCACTGTTGGTGACTTCTTTAATAACGGCTTTTAAACGTTCTTCAAACTCTCCTTTATATTTTGCTCCGGCAATAAGGGCTCCCATATCTAAGGCAAATATTTGTTTGTCTTTTAAATTTTCAGGAATATCGCCATCCACAATCCTGTGTGCTAAACCTTCAGCGATAGCGGTTTTTCCAGTACCAGGTTCGCCAACCAAAATGGGATTGTTTTTTGTTCTTCGAGAGAGAATTTGCAGAATTCTACGTATTTCTTCATCACGACCAATTACCGGGTCTAACTTTCCATCTTTAGCAAGTTGATTTAAATTTTTGGCATATTTATTAAGTGCGTTATAGGTTTCCTCTTGACTTTGCGAAGTCACATTTTCACCTTGACGTATTTCATTAATAGCGGCTAACAAAGTTTTTTCGGTGACACCTTGATCTTTTAGCATTTGTGCTACTTTACTGTTCGATTTAAAAACAGCTAAAATTAAATGTTCAACGGAAACGAATTCATCCTTCATTTTTTTAGCAATAATAGACGCTTCATTCAATGTTTTTCCACCTTCCCTGGAGAACATAATATCGCCTCCTGAAACTTTTGGTAAACTTTCAAGTTGTTTATCTATTGCTTGCTCTAACATATTAATATTAACATTTAATTTTTTTAAAATAAATGGTAATACGTTTTCATCAACTTCAAAAAGTGCTTTAAAAATATGCTCATTTTCTATTTGTTGATGACCGAAACTTTGAGCAAGTTGTTGTGCATGCTGAATGGTTTCCTGCGATTTTATTGTATAATTATTTAAGTTCATAATAGTTTATGCTTTTCTTTACACCTGTTTAAGGTCAATAATCTTACCAATGCATTTTAGGAGACAAAAAGTCAGTCAACCTTAGTTATAATGCGACTTTACGTCAGTTTGTAAGATTATAAAAAGGATACGACTTATAGAATATAAGATACAAAATATGGGATTATTTAGCAAGCTATTTAACAATTCAACTGAAATTAAAGAAAAAAAGGTGTTGCCTTGGATGGCATTAACCGAGGTTTCTCAATTGGATAATATTAAGAAAAAATCATCTACGAAAACACAAGTTATTTTTAAGCATTCTACCCGTTGTGGTATTAGTAGAATGGTAATGAATCAGTTTACGGATGCCTATCATTTAACTGAAAACGATTTGGATTTATACTATTTGGATTTGATTAGTTATAGAGAAGTTTCTAATGAAGTTGGTATAAGGTTTCAAGTCATGCATGAATCACCTCAATTATTGGTAATAAAAAATGGAGCTGTGGTTTCACATGCATCTCACGGTGCGATTAATGAGGTAGATTTGAACCGATTTCTTTAATGGTTAAAAAAAGCTGTCTAAAAAGTATATATTAACCGTCATTACGAGAAATTTTTATTTCGAAGTAATCCGTAAATCAACTACTTGCAATTTGCAGATTGCTTCTCCCGATAGTTATCGGGACTCGCAACGACTTATTAGACAGCCTCTTTTAATTTTTTTATTGTCTTATCGTATATGAATTTATAATACCCTTAAGTTGCTGTTTTAAATCTTCCCCCGTGTCATAAATCATTTGTTCTTCGGTTGGAAAAGGTACTTGTCTGTTATTTAAAAAAGGAAGTAAAGTAGTTTCCAAAGCACGTCTGTCACCTCTTGAAGTAGCGAATACATGTTCAAATATAAACTCGCTGGAAATAGGAAACGCATCATCTAATTGTTTGGTGTTTAAATTAAAGTATTCCACATTACCTACTACCTGAACTGATTTAAACTGTGTAGATTCGTAATACTCGCAACGAACCGTTATTAGTTTATCAACTTGGATAGCATTGCCAAGGCTGTCTTTTACCTGTTTTCCGTTGCCATCTAACAAAATCTGTTTGCCGTCCTCAACTTGTTTTTCTTTAATAATCTGGCGTTCTTTTATTTGCTCGGGCGATAGGTTTATATTTCTTAAATTAACGCGCATATTATAATCGTAATTAATTTTATCTACGGCATTATTATGATACACAGTCCATAGATTATCAAGTCCGTAGGTACTAAAATTCAGTAAATCGTCCTCCAGTCTTTGTGGAATGGTTTTTCTGGTGTCGTTAATCATGTCAACCAACACAAAATCGGTTCCTTTATTATGGGCGACTTCCATAAGGGAACGCACATCTTTAAAATTAGGGTTTATATCTTCAATATCTTGAAAAATATCAAATGCCATTCTAAAATCCATCTTGTTTTTCGATTTTAAAAACGCCGATGCATTAATATATAGTTGCTCTGAAGCATTATTTTTAAAACTTATAATTTGATTATTGTAATTATTGAAATCAAAGTTAACTTGTTTACCATTTACATATAAAGGTAGTAGGGGCTTAATGCGCTCTTGCCTTGCATCTAAGCCTACGTAGGCATCATAAATACGAATGTAATTTTCTGGATTGTTGTCTTTTTTAAGAAATGCGATATTACTTATATCACGTTCGGTAGCCTTGTTATAGGCATCATGAAGCATCACAATAAAATCGGTCTTACCTTTTTTATCTTTATTGGTTCTTAATTTTCCAATGGCGTCTGAAATAGCTAGGTCGTAATTACCAGCGCTTAATGATTTTTCGATTTTTTTACTGGTACTGCATGATATAATACCTGCCAAAATAAGGCTAAGGAGTAATGTTTTTTTCATTTTGTTAAATTTGGGTTATTGCAAATTCCTTTCAAAGGCAAACCCAAAAATAATAAAAAAAATCGATGAACTGTATAAAAGTATCTATAAAATGCTATTTTTTGGTGAAAATGGGCAATAATTTCGTCGAAACTTCACCAAATCCTATTCTGGTTCCATCTTTTTCGCAATACCCACGCATAATAACGGTATCATTGTCATTGATGAATTTACGTTCGGTGCCGTCTTTCATTTTAATAGGTTTTTCACCTCTCCAGGTTAACTCAAGCATAGAGCCATATGAATCTGGAGTAGGTCCGGAAATGGTTCCACTTCCCATCATATCACCGGAATTTACAGGGCAACCGTTCACGGTATGATGCGCCAATTGCTGAGACATATTCCAGTACATGTATTTAAAATTCGATTTTGAAACCACCGTTTCTTTGGCGCCTTGAGGTTGAATGGCGACTTCTAAGTTAATATCAAAACTTTTCTTGCCTTTATATTTTAAGTAAGGCAATTGTGGTTTTATGGCTTTTGGACCTTCAACACGGAAAGGTTCCAGGGCATCTAAAGTCACAATCCAAGGTGAAATGGAGGATGCAAAATTCTTTGATAAAAAGGGCCCAAGTGGCACATATTCCCATTTTTGAATATCCCGTGCACTCCAGTCATTAAACAAAACCAAACCAAAAATATATTCTTCAGCTTCTTCAATGGGGATAGGTTCCCCCAAAACATTTGCTGCGGTTGTGATAAAGGCCATTTCCAATTCAAAATCCACTAATTTTGAAGGCCCAAAAACAGGTTCTTGAGCCCCTTCAGTAAAGGTTTGCCCTTTTGGTCTGTGTATTGGTATGCCGGAAGGAATTATGGATGAACTTCGTCCGTGATACCCAACAGGAATGTGCAACCAATTAGGCAACAATGCGTTATCGGCATCCCTAAACATACTGCCCACATTGGTAGCATGTTCAATACTTGAATAAAAATCAGTATAATCACCTATTTGAACAGGTAATTGCATTTCAATTTCATCCAACCGGAATAATACAATTTCTTTGTGTTTCAGGTTATTTTTGAGGGTATCGTTTTCTGAATCAAAAATCTGTGCAATTCGGTTTCTAACGGCTCGCCATGTTTTTCTTCCATCAGCAATAAAATCGTTCAACGTATCCTGAAGAAAAATATCGTCTGTTAAAGCAATGCCATCAAAATAACCCAATTGATGCAAAGCACCTAAGTCAATAGCGGTATCTCCAATTCGGGTACCAATGGTAATGATGTCATCACGGGTAAGGAAAACCCCAAACGGAATATTTTGTATAGGAAAATCAGAATTTTTGTCTACATGTAACCATGATTTTCTATCTGGATTGTTAGCTGTTAATGGCATAACGTTTATTGTTTATTAATTAATTATTGATATTCAAACCTAATCATTTTTTTTATTTTAAAAGAAAAAAACAATTAAAATGTAAGTTCTTTTTATTCGTTGATAACATGGTTAAAAACTTCCGAGTAAATATATGTTTTTTGCTCAATTTAACTAATGTATTTGTTATTTTTGCGGCATTATTTAACAAGAATTTAAACTTATGCAACGAGACGAACAGATTTTTGAACTTATACAAGCCGAAAAGGAAAGACAATTACACGGGATTGAATTGATTGCTTCAGAAAATTTTGTGAGCAATCAGGTTATGGAAGCTGCCGGCTCTGTGTTAACAAACAAATACGCTGAAGGCTATCCGGGGAAACGGTATTATGGTGGTTGTGAGGTAGTTGATGAAGTGGAACAAATTGCCATTGATAGAGCAAAAACCTTGTTTGGAGCTGAGTATGTAAACGTTCAACCACATTCTGGAAGTCAGGCAAATACGGCAGTTTATCACGCTTGTTTAACGCCTGGTGATAAAATTCTAGGATTCGATTTGTCTCATGGCGGTCATTTAACTCATGGCTCACCGGTTAATTTTTCAGGTAAATTATACAATCCAGTGTTTTACGGAGTAGAGCAGGAGACAGGTGTTTTAAATTATGATAAAATTCAAGAAATAGCTACCAAAGAACAACCAAAATTAATTATTGCCGGTGCATCGGCCTATTCCAGAGATATCGATTTTAAACGATTCAAAATCATTGCGGATAGTGTTGGTGCTATTTTAATGGCCGATATTTCGCATCCTGCAGGCTTAATTGCAAAAGGTATTCTAAATGACCCGCTACCACATTGTCATATTGTAACAACCACTACGCATAAAACCTTAAGAGGTCCACGTGGAGGTATGATTATGATGGGACAAGATTTTGATAACCCATTTGGTCAAACCTTGAAAAACGGAAGTTTAAAAAAAATGTCGTCGTTACTGGATTCAGCGGTCTTTCCGGGAAATCAAGGGGGGCCGTTGGAGCATATTATTGCTGCTAAAGCCATCGCCTTTGGAGAGGCGTTAACCGATGAGTTTTTACATTATATATTGCAAGTAAAACAAAATGCAGATGCTATGGCAAAAGCATTTGTAAGTAAAGGCTATCATATCATTTCTGGAGGCACAGACAATCATATGATGTTAATTGACTTACGCAATAAAAACGTGTCAGGTAAAGAGGCCGAACAAGCGCTTGTAAAGGCTGATATCACAGTTAACAAAAACATGGTCCCGTTTGATGATAAATCACCATTTGTAACTTCAGGAATTCGTGTGGGTACGGCCGCCATTACCACCAGAGGTTTAAAAGAAAAAGATATGGCAGGTATAGTTGATTTGATAGACGAGGTGCTCATGCATATTGAAGACGAAGCTGTTCTAGAAGCTGTAAAAACGAAAGTAAATGCCATGATGAAAGGGAAACCTTTGTTTGTATAAACCATATTTAGGTCATTGCAAACAAAATGAAGCCATCGTATCATTCAATTGTGATAAGTCACAAAAAACAATAAGAACCTGAAAATGGTCAACTTGATAAAAAATCCTGCGTTGTGCGGGATTTTTTGTTTTTAGACATTAATATTATGGTATTATTATTTGAGTAAATCAATCAAACTCAATTGTTTTACTTCAACTTCATTAGTAAATAGGAAAACATCATGGCATTCATTGTAGCACTTTGCTCATTCGTTGAACTGCCTGCATGACCTCCTTCTGTATTCTCATAATAATAAGTATGGTAACCCATATCATTCATTTTGGCGACCATTTTTCGGGCATGACCAGGATGCACTCTATCATCACGTGTAGAAGTATAAAAGAATACTTCGGGATAGTTCATTTCTTCTTTAAGATTATGATAAGGTGAATATTTTTTGATGTATTCCCATTCTTCAGGAATATCAGGATTTCCGTACTCTCCCATCCAACTGGCTCCAGCTAACAGTTTATTATACCGTTGCATGTCTAACAAAGGCACTAAACATGCTCCAGCATTGTATAAATCTGGTCGTTGTGTAAAAGCAACGCCCACTAATAAACCACCATTACTTCCTCCCATCACACCTAAATGTTTTGGTGTCGTTATATTTTTAGTTATCAAGTCTTCGGAAACGGCATATAAATCGTCAAATACATTTTGACGTTTTTCTTTCATGCCATCTTGATGCCATTTAGGACCATACTCTCCACCACCTCGAATATTGGCTAGTACAAAAACACCGCCTTTTTCTAGCCAAGCCATTCCAAAAGTTGCAGAGTAAAAAGGTTGTTCGGACACTTCAAATCCACCATAAGCATATACAAGGGTTGGATTCGTTCCATCATTTTTTATGTCTTTGGCAGCTACCATGAAATATGGCACCATAGTACCATCTTTTGATTTCGCTTTGTACTGCTTTATTTCATAATTACTGGCATCAAAAAATGCTGGTAACGATTTGTAGGCTTTAAAAGTGTTGTTGCTTGCATCAGCCAAATACAAGGTGGATGGCGTAATAAAGTTTTGAAAATTAAAAAAATATTGGTCTGATAGGTCATCTGTACCAACAATGGAAATAGTTCCAAAATCAGGTGCATTTACTTTTTGACTATCCCATTTTCCATTGCTGAACGAATAGATGTGTAATTGACTAGTAACATTGGTCGATAGACTAATGAGTAACTTGTTTTTGGTCGTTGAAACCTGTGAAATACTCGAAAATGCATCGGGTTCAATAATGACTTGGATTTCCTTATTCCCTTTTAACAACTCCCTAAAATTAAGACTTAAAAGCGTTCCGGTTTTATAAGTATTGGTATTTACCGTCCAATCCGATTTCAATTGAATAATTAGTTGATTGTTTAAAATACCATTTGTACTGGCATCTTCAGGAAAATCTAGTTTTATAATTTTATTATTCATCCAAACCATACTTTGACCAGAAAAAGTCGTCAAACTTCGTCTAATCGATGTATACGCCTGATTACCATCACGTAAAACATAACCAGAGGTCATAAACGCATCGGTAGATTCTCCTTCGTAAATAAGTTGGGCATCTTTTAGCTGAGTCCCACGTTTCCACAGTTTCACCTGTTTAGGATAACCAGAATTAGTCATGGTGCCTTTTCCAAAATCTGTTGCAACAATCAAAGTATTTTCATCTACATATCTGGCAGAACCTTTTGATTCATCGATTGAAAATTCGTTTTCAATAAACTGCTTTTTATTTGCATCAAACTCTTTGGTAACCACGGCATCGCCACCACCTTTTGATAGTTGAACTAAAAAACGATAATAATCAGGATATAATCCACTACTTCCTTTATAGACCCATTTGATATCATCTTTTTTTGAAAGTTCATCGATATCAAGGAGTGTTTCCCAATCCGGATTTCCTGCTATGTAGCTATCTAAAGCACTTCTTCTCCAAATACCTCTTACATGGTCTTTGTCTTTCCAAAAATTATAAACGTAGTTGCCATAAATAGTAGGATATGCAATTCTTTCAGTAGAATTAGATATTTCTAAACTCTTGTTATAAATGTCTTGATAGTTTTTTTCATTACTAAGTTCCTCTATTGTAGCTTTGTTTTGACTTTCTACAAATTCCAAGGCCTTTTCGCCATCAATGTTTTCTAACCAAAGGTATTTGTCTTCCTGAGCTTGAATAATTTGGAATATTCCGAATAATGCTACTACTAGTAAAGTGTATTTTTTTAAATTCATTTTTTAATTTATAGTTAAAGGGTTTTTGAGCTGTTTGTCATTTTAGCATTACTGCTAAAGCTAAGATATAAACTATTTCAATGGTTTATATCAATTGTTACTGAAACAAGTGCAGCACAAGGAAACGAAGTTAAGGTTTTCGGTTTAAACTTGCTATACGCACTTGTGAGTATTTATAAACAATAAAGGTTGGTCTATGCGAATGAGAACGATTGTGACAATCTTCTACAATTGCTAAATCAGGAATGCCATACAATGAGAACTTTGTTTCAAAAATGGCTTAAAAAGATTTATTGGTCTCAAAAGTAGTTAAAACTATGCACTTTAGTGCATTTCGCTTTAGCTTCTAAAAAGTTCTACCTTTGTATCATGGCAGGACAAAGGTCAAATGGTCACAGTGTATCTCGAATGACGGT
>Ga0207906_1000567_pt1 | contig 12554 bp, 14 predicted proteins | sample LinPmetageLP37_FD_184050 | JGI IMG/M metagenome (GOLD analysis project Ga0207906, IMG submission 184050) | Marine viral communities from the Pacific Ocean - LP-37 (SPAdes) | ecosystem: Environmental > Aquatic > Marine > Oceanic | place: Pacific Ocean | collected 2010-06-16 | reverse complement strand
ATGCTCCACCAACATAAATAATTCTGCCTCGCCGGAAGACTGTCCTAATTCTCCACGCGGGTATTTGATTCTAAATTCTGAGTTTTGTTCTAAATCTTTTTCCATTAACTCTAAGGTTGTTGTATGCTTATTAAGAGTCTCTTGAATAGAAAAAAAAGCCCAGGTCCCGATCGCGACGAGGGCGATCAAACTGGCAACCGTCTTCATAGGCATTTGAACTTTTGCTTCGTCTGAAATTTTAAGTGCCATTTTATCTCGGTTTCGTTTTATTTTCTTCTTTAATTTGATCTGCTTCTATTTTTTCAAATTCTTCAGTCATTGCTATTTCTTGTAGCGTATCAGCTTTTTTTCTATCTGTCATTCGTTTAACATATGTTTTATAATCAGGTCTTTCATGACCATATTTTCTCCATAAAGCTAGGGCTTCCTTGCCAATTTTCCCATCGATTGGGCAAATTGTGCCCGCATTTTCCATGGATTCAAACACGCGCTCATCCTGACAGAGGATAGCTACGGCTGCTACACGCATTCCGAAATCGTTTAGAATTCTGGCTAGTTTTAATCTTTCACAATTTTTGTCTATAAAATGTTTTCCGCCACTGAGACCAAAACCAAATGTCTGCACTCCCAATGATCCACCTACTGCGCACACGTCTTGTGTCATAGAATTATATGATGGAGCTCCTGCTGTTGGTGGAGCTGATTTTATATTTGAGCTACTACTATTAGTTGTTGTGCTTGTGGATTCAGAACCCGACTCGTACGTTGTCGCGCCTCCGGTATAGCCCCCTTCGATACTCGTATTACTCCCGCTAACGTTCGTTTGTGTTTCCGCTGGATACGTTGGTGCCACTAAAGCAAATAAAACTAATAGAATAATTAATATTCCTGTAAAATAATAATTCAAGGTCTTCTCCATAATTACTGACAGCTTTCACATTCCTCCGTGTCATCTATCACAACTCCACTGCTCTGTTTTACTTCATTTTCATATGAAATATCAGTAGCGTGTTCTTTTAGACTTGTTTCAGTTCTTTCCTTGTTGCATTTACAATCATCACACGGACATACTCCATACACATCTGTATGAAACTCATCCTTGCAGTGACAATTACAATTACATTTTTTACATTTAGTCATTTTTTTCCTTAAAAGATTCGGCATGGTCAGCCAGGGCTTTTTCCTCTGCTAAATATTCTGCCTCTTCCTCGTCCTCAGTTTTGTTTTCCTCAATCTTATAGAAGTACCTATCGGTATCTTCCGTTTTCCATTTACCTGTGTCTTCCACATTCCAATCTGAAGTTTGCACTTTCCAATCAGGAACTTCGTTCCTTACAGTGAAGGAGGGTATGTCCCAAAGAATTCTATTATTAGGTTGTGCTGCATAATTTCCATTCTCTAAGGCAAGAATGTGGGCGCACTTATGTTCATGCGATATTTCAGAATGATCTGTATCTACTATATTACTCTCTGGGTGTGCCCAGTCAACTGTAAAAAGATATGCACCTGGATAGGTTTTCTTATCTTTACCAAAATATTTTCCAGATTGTCCGTCTAGGATATCAAAAAGCAAAACGCTAGGATAATAACTAAAGCAATTCCATAGCTCCAACTCATCAAGTCGCACCCTAGGAACTTGATCCGCTCTAAATCCTCTTTGAATGAATGCTGAGATAGGGAGCCTATAAAAGACAGCACCGTTTTCCATAATTGCATGAAAGAGTATGGGACGCCCTGTAATCGATGCCAGGCCAAAGATAATGCAGTCTTCCACTTCTCCATGGTGTTCTTTAAGATCATAGAGATACTCTCTCTTGATCTGTGCATACAACACAGGAATGTTCGCATTCAAATAAGCCATCGGTCATATATTTCCTAGTTTACTAAAAAATATATGGCCACGATTACTACCACAGCAGCGGTAGATATCTTGGGATTAGCTTTCGCTAATGTCCATACTTGTTTTATTTTGTTCATAGTTTTCTCCTATTTTTGGGTTATTATATCTATATTTTAATCATAAAACAACGCCCATTTTACAAGGAATTATTCTATTTCTCCCCAACTTGGTCCTGATTCATAATCAACCTTATTAGGAATTTCTAACTCAACAGCACTCTCCATAATTTCTTTTATTTTTTTAGCCTGAGCTTCGTCTTTAATAGAAATGTCTAGCTCATCGTGAATTTGAATGTGAGAGACAATGCCTTCTTTCCATAAATCTAACATAGCTTTCTTTGTCATATCAGCAGCTGATCCTTGAATGAGTCTATTTAAAGATTTATATGTGAAGGCTCTTCGCGAAGTATTTTGATGCCAATAATTTTTTTTGGGTTTGTTATCTTTATCTTTTAATGTTTCCCCCTCTTCATCAATTAAAAAAGGCCCCATTGCCTGCAGTTCCAACATTCTTTCTTGATCCTCTGCCGGTACAAATTTACCCCAGTCTACTCCCCTTAAGATGGGTTCGTACCTAGGAAATCTACATCTTCTATGTAATAAAGTTTTAATTTGTCCCTTCGTAGATGCAATGTTCATTAACGTATTCATTAATTGTTTTACAAATGGAACTTTTAAATGATATCTATCTGATAATTCAGTTGCTTTTTCTTTTGATACTCCAAGCTCAGCCTGTAGTTTAGCTTTACCCATACCATAAAACAAACCAAGATTAATTGTCTTAGCCTGGCGTCTAGGTATGTCAGCCATGTCAGCTACAATTTGATGAAAGTCTGTTGCTGAATCTGTATCATATGAATCTGCAATTTGATTAACAGAAGGTAATCCAAATTTTAAAGCATAGTGTGCAACTAGTCGTGGCTCTTGTTGTGAGTAGTCAAAACATCCCCACTTGTGTCCCTCTTCTGGAATAAATAAACTTCTTATTAAAGGTCCTGTTTCTGGATCCCGTGCTGGAATTTGCTGTAGGTTTGGATTAGAATAAGAGAATCTCCCTGTGACTGTTCCCCCTTGATCAGATCTAATCTGATTTATATCTGCATGTATTCTCCCTTTGTGTTCGTGTTCTAAGATTGTATCAATAAAAGTTGTGCGTACCTTGTTTATTTTTCTCGCCTCTGCTATCATGCGAACCACAGGATGCTCATGAGAGGAAAGGAAATTTTTTGTAAATGAAGGAGAGTCAGTCTTTTCAGTACGGTCATAAGGTAGGTCAAGTTTTTGAAAAACTTTGGCTATCGATCTTGCTGCCCATATTTGAGGCTCTTCTCCTGTTTCTTTTTTTATTTTTTGGATTAACTTTTCTTCTTGGGATGCTAGCCGTGTCTTCAGTGTATGAGCTTTTTCAACGTCCACTCTCACTCCGAGAAATTTCATCTCCACCAGACAAGGAAAAAGATCAGTCTCTAGATTAAATATATTTTGTAAATCTTCTTCAACTATTAATTTTTTTACACATTGCCATAACTCAAATGTTAACTCAGCATCTTTCTCTGCGTAGGCACCTACTACCAAGGCTGGGAGTTGCCACATATCTTTTTTAGCGTCGAGTCCTCTTTCCTTTGCTGCATTAGTTAACGCAGTTTCATTTTTACCTTTGTCTAAGTATACCCAGGACAAAGTATTAAGTGTAAAAGAGTACCTATTTTCATCTAGAAGTGAGGACGCAATCATTGTATCTACTATTAAACCATTGATTTTTAAACCTAAATTACGTATCCAACAAACATCGTACATAGCATTATGAAATATTTTTGTAGCTGGACACTCTAGAATATCTTTAAACCACTCTAAAGTTTTTTTCCTATCTGAATTAGGTCCTTCTGCATGCGCAATAGGAAAATACCAAGAGCCTGTTTCTACAGCCACTGCTATGCCTACTACTTCACCTTGACCTATAACAGCACCTGATCCTTTTGTTTTTAAATCAGGGTCTTTAGTTTCTAAATCAATTGCAATTTCGGGATAGTTTCTTAAGTCTGGGTACTCGTCTGGTGCTACCCATTCAGTTTGTAATAAGTAAGGAGGTATTTTCATTCGGAATAGTCTCTATCAATAGCCATTTGACAGTAGTGAATTGCTTTTTCCAAATCTTGCTTTTGTCCTTTCTGTTTGTGTCTGCACAAATATTTTATAGCGTTTCCCTCTGCAAAGGGAATATTATTTTTGTTAATAAATTCTGATGGTTGAATAGTCATCGATTGATAGTGATCCCCACCAATTTGTTTGTCATAAGCGTCACTCATAATGCGTATTCCTTTCGGTGTACTTTCGAAACTAGTTTGTATAGATTAATTCTTGCTCTCGTACTGCCCACATACCATACTCTATGCTCCTCATCTTGTTTGTCAATGCTTAATGCAATTCCATGTTGAACCTTTCTCCCTTGATGTAAAGATAAAATTACGTTATCTTCTTCCCCACCTTTAGCTGCATGAATTGTAGAAACAAATATTCTAGCATCCTCATTTAATTTTTCATTGCTTGCTAATAAGTTTTGAATATATAAAATATCTTCCTGACTAGCCTGCGTGAATACCTCATACCATTCTTTAGCTGAGTCCCATTTGTCTTCAGGGGCGTACTCTCTTATTTCTGCAATATCTTTTGGCTCAAGTTTTTCATCAAAGCGCCAGCTAGTGTAAGCCACTGCTGCTTTATACAGACTAACCTTAAAACTTTTTCCTTTATTACTCTGGTAATATAAACCTTTTCTCCTCAGCTCTTCCATTATTTTTAATAAATTATTTTTTGTCCTGCTTAAGATTAGCCACCTACCTTTTGTAAGGTCTACTTGTCCTAAATTAGAGATATGAGACGCAAGACCCTCTTGCGCTCTAGGGAAGTAATCTTTTTGTTTCCTGATGCCTGATATCCGACCCACTATTATTTGTGATTGTTCCAGGACAGCTTTTGAAACACGTCTAGAATATCTTAATACTTTTTCTTGAGCCGGTTCGTTTATAAATCTATTTACATCAGCACCAGCCCAGGCGAAGATGGCTTGATCATCATCACCAGCTAAATACATATCTTTTGTTTTTTCTTTTAATACATCATAAAGTTTCCATTGTAATGGGGATAGGTCTTGGGCTTCATCAATAAACACGGCTTGGAATGTAGGGAATTCAGGGGTATCTTTTAATTTAATAACATCTGTGATGATGTCATTAAAGTCTTTTAACTTATTCTTCTCTTTATATTCTTTAAGGTTCACTTCTATATGTCTTAAGGTGGTCCACTCTATGTCTTTGTGATCATGTTCATTACGATCAAACTCAACTCTCACCGAAGTGTCTCTATTTATTGCTCTTCCGATTAATTGGAAGTAAGGATTATTACAAGTTAAGAAATGAGTCTCTTCTTTATTATAGGCGTCAGAGAAATTAACTCTTATTCCTAATTTTTTTCCCAAGTCTGCATAGTGATAAGGCTGCATTATGTTTTCTTCTTTTAAACCTAAGAGATGAAAACCGAAGGCGTGAAGGGTTTGAAAATAAGGTACATCCTTTTCAGATACACCTATTCTAGAGCGTGCTTCCCCTGCAGCTTTTCGTGTAAAAGCAAAATACCCTATCTTATGATAAGGAATTCCAACCCTGCGATAGGCCTGGGCTCTTCTTATTAATCTAAAGGTTTTCCCTGTACCAGGTGGACCATAGATTTTATAAACCCGAGCCATTGGATTTTTTAGTTAGTGTGTCTCCAAACGTCCCTTTATAACCATATGTTCCATAATGAACTACCTCTGAATTTAAATTAGCCCACATCTCAAAGCCTGCTGCTTTAGTTAAATTGCAGAATCTAACATCTTCTCCTTCCCATAAACCAATCTTTGGATCAAAGTCTGTATCGAAGAAGTTAAATAAATATTTATCTCCTACCTCTTTTGGAATTCCATTAAACTGTTTTATTTTAAAATCAGGATGATCCTTTATTAATTTTTCAAAGACTCTTCTATGAATCAATGTTAATCCAGCTGGACCTTTAGCTATCTTAGTAATTCCAAAGGGTTCTACATTAATATTATTCTTGTCTTCAAAAGCTACAGAATATCTAACAGAGATATCCTCTGTCTTTTTTCTATAGGGAGTACATATATAATCTTTCTTAGTCACTAACATTCTTGCCACTGCGTCTGGTTCAAACTGAACATCGGCATCAACAAATAGTAAATAATCAAAGTTAGAAGATAAAAATAATGCCACTAATATATTTCTTCCATAACCTACATAGGGGCATTTAAATGTACTAATGTTCATCTTAATTCCGCTTGCAGTCATGCTGTCAAATAACTTTATTAAAGATAAACATGTTGCGGTATGCATGGTGTCATAAGTAGGCATACCCACATATACTTTGGGTGGTGGTGCTTTTGTCTTTTCGATTGGAGAAGCTCCCCAACCGGCGTCTTTATTTTTCATACTATATCCTCCTTGTTTTCTATTTGTATGATTTCGTCTGGTGTTTCTTCCTTAGCTAAATCTAGCGTGGGAATTTTTAAACAACGTATAGGGGTCCAAGATTTTGTATTTTCTCCTTTTGGAAATCTTTTTTGAACCCCAAATTCTCCCTTAAAAATATTTTTTATCATAATTCCTGTACGAGAGGCATCTTTCCTCCACTCAAATCGTTTTGCGTCATCCATAAATTTATCAAAAACAAAAAAGTAATGGCCGTCATCCTCTAACACTGAACCGCTTTCAAAACTTGCGTGAGTTGTGGCCTTAGGCCCGTTGACATATGTTATTAAAAGTTTTTTTAAGATGTCAACGGGACTTGTACCCACCGGCGGAGCTAAATCTTCCGGTGGATACAAAGAGTCTAATATGGTTTCAAATTGAGTTTGTTTTATAATAGGAGGGCAGACACCGGTTTGGGCTGCGATTAATGATCTGAGTTCTCTCATCTCTGTTACTTTTTTAACATCTTTAGCATGAACTTGAATTGTTTTACTAGGAGATACTTCTACATTGAAATAGAACTCGGGGTCTGGTTTATAATTAATTCTAATTAACCCTGAGATCAGTGGCCACGCATTTTTTCTACCCACACTGATTCCAAATTTTCTTTTTACACAAGTTGCTTTTGCACAATAGTTGCTTATAGGTTCCGCGTTACATTGATGACCCGCTGTATCTTTTTTCCAATATTTAATTTTTTCTTTTACTTTCTCGTCTCCCCACACTTTATCGTACTGAATATAATCTCTCCCTGCTTGTAGGACAGCGTCTTCCCATGAGTCTTTATATTTCTTTTTTGCAAATACCATGTACTCATACAAGAATCTATCTCTTCCATCAGTTAGTTTTTTACCGGACTCCATTACTTCCTTACAGATCATTTGGAGACATGGAGGACCATCAGCTAATGCTTCTGGACCACCTGTAATAACTTCCTTTATTTTTGTGGTGGCTATTTCTTTTAATTGTTCTAGGGTTAGTAAATTGTTTTCTATGACATTCAAACCGTCTTTAAGCTTTAATATAGTACCATCAGGTAAATAAACTCCACTATCTTCTAGGGGAGCGTACGGCAGATTTATAAACTGCCCAACTTGTTTGGCGTTGTCAGCAGTTAATCCTAATTTAGTTTGTTTAGGAAATATTTCTGTCTTGGCAGGTAAACCAAATATAAATAATAATGAAGATAAAAACTCTCTAATAGCAGACGCTGAGACAGGTGTTTTGGTGAATACATATATATGTAGGCCCCCACTTTTTGATTTAATAGGGACGACAGGTAGGTTTTTGTCTTGGATAATTTTTAAATATTTTTGTGCTGTGAAATTTGTATAATTTTTGGGGTCAATATCTATGGCACCGAACGAGGCGTTACTCTGATCATCGCAAGGCTGAATACCTATTCCTACATCCCCTTCTAAGTGTTTCGTATAATCAGCGTCTGTAATATTTCTTTTTTTCCATCCATAGGCCTTGTCTTCATCTCGAAATTTTATTTTACCAGTCTCTGGATCAGGAAATCCTTTGAGGATTTCTCGATAACCAAAATCTCTATCTAATCCTTTAAAAAAATCTTTAAACTCTTTCATAAGCTCCTTTATATTTAGAGGCGCCTCCACTCTCGCTTCAGCGCCCCCTCGTCGACAACATCCTCATATGATTATGAGAAATATGAGGAATTATACAATATCTTTTGCTTTCTCTGCTGCAGCGTATTTAGGTCTTGTCACACCTTTAGAAACTTGTTTCTGAAGTTGTGCTGCCATTTCATACATCCCGGCATCCACGGACTCACCAATATTAAGATTTCTTACTCTTGATGGTCTGTAAACATGCCAGCTTTTACTGCCAGATGTTTTACCAACTGTTTTTAAATTATATACAGCTGAGTATGTTGCAGGATTGAAGGAACCTTTTTCATCTGTAATTCTTAAGTTTTTAATCAGATTATTAAGTTCTCTTGCTGGAGATAAGTTAGATGATCTCATTGGAATCACTGCAGGTTTTAATTCTTTATCTACTAATGCTAGTACATAAAAATATGCAGTCTTCTCAACGTAGTTACCATTCGGTAATCTATATCTACCATTTCTTTCCTCAACAGCATCCTTTGGAATCTCTAAGTGAACTCCAACGGGAGCAGAAGCACTATCGCCTCTCTCCTGCCATTCAGGAAATCTAGTTTGTGAGTGAGCGACAATAATATTTAAGCCCTCTTGCCCATTAATCAGTTTACCAAATCCAGAGGCATATATCATCCCCGGTTTAGAACCTGTTACATGTTTGGCATCTCTCTCATTACACTCAGGAGATAATTGATGTAGAATTTTTAAAATCGGCGTTGATACGTCATCCGCTTTAATTTCTTCTGCACCTTTTCCCATATCTGCTCTGAGATTTATAGTTGCCAATGCACCTGCATTGGTTTTCTTTGCTACTTGACTTTCCATTATTACTCCTTGTTAGTTTGTTAGTTTAGTAGTCTATTTGGTTTTTATTTTCGTTTGATTTCCTTCAAACGTGCGAAATAACTCCGAAGGTATACTACCACCGCGCTTGTGATGATCCTCCAGAGTTACTCGTAATGACATAGGATGAACAGCAACTTTACGTTCCGGTTCGTATCCTTGGCCACGTGCAAGGGAAGTGTATTGCTCCGCCTTGTTATCTTCTTCCGGACCAAAACGTACTGTGATTTCATTTTTCACAATATCGCCCATGCCCTTTTCTCGAAGCCAGTTGTAGGCGCTTTCTTTTTTATCTGCAATAATAGCAGCGCCAAAAATTTGTTTAACAGCAATCTCTGAACCGTCTTTAAGTTTTAATGTACTTAAATTCATTTCACCCATGAGATCAGGGATGACAATGTTAGAATAGTATTTTTCTCTCTCTTTTAATTCTTTTATTTTTTCGTCTTGATTAGAGATTTCTTGCTGAATAGATTGTAATGTAGCAATCTCTGTTGTTAGTTTTTGTGGGTCGATGTTCGCAACCTGATTAGGTGCATCTTCTCTTAAGTTTATGGTCATATAATCTTTCCTATATATATTTATTAATTTAATATATCCTTATATATAGGAGAATTTTATATTGTCAACCCTTTTGATGAATATTTACTTCTATTGGATAGTAAGTTTTTTCTTGACGGTCCCACTTTAACAACTTGAATTTACCTGTGGTTAAATCGGACACTATCGAACAGGTCACCCCAATAATTGCAGGATCTCCTGATAATAAAAGATAGTCGTCCTCTGTTATATCCTTTAACAACAATCTAAGTTTATGAATTAAAGGACCTGGAGATAATATCATTTGTGAAAATTCCGGTAAGAGGGTCACAATTTCGCCATATTTCTGAGCCCCTAAAATATTATATTTAGGTTCCCCTTTTGTGGTTCCCGGTATTTGTTGAATTAGATATACTTTACTCATTGACTTTTTTCTTTCATAATATATATACTATTTTTAGAAAGAAAAGCAAACTATGTTTTATAAATTTAAGACCAAACCGTATGCCCATCAATTAAAGGCGTTAGAGCGTTCTTGGGAGAAGGAAAATTTTGCCTATTTCATGGAAATGGGTACTGGAAAATCTAAAGTACTACTCGATAATGCTTCTATGCTTTATGATAAAGGTTTAATAAATGGTCTCTTATTAATAGCTCCTAAAGGGGTTTATAAAAACTGGTTTGAGGGTGAAATACCTACTCACTTAGTAGATCATATAGAGAAAAAAATAGTATTATGGAAAACTTCGGATAAATCCTCTGAACAATCTATAAAATTAAACACTTTATTTTCCCTAGGCACTGATTTTCATATTCTTATTATGAATGTAGAAGCATTCTCTTATCCTTTTGGATGTGAGTTTGCACGAAGATTTTTATCTTCTCATAAAGCTATGATGGCTATTGATGAGTCTACCACTATTAAAACTCCCACTGCAAAACGTACAAAGAATATTCTTAAGTTAAGAAGCCTGGCCAAATATAGAAGAATTCTTACTGGTTCGCCGGTTACTAATTCTCCACTAGATTTATATAGTCAATGTGAATTTCTTGATCCCTGGTGCTTGGGCGATCATCAATCTTACTTTACATTTAGAGCAAGGTATTCAGTAATGAAGACTATTAATCTAGGTTCTCGTTCAGTTAATGTGGTAGTGGGTTATAGAAATTTAGGGGAGCTTTCAGAAAAGGTTAAACCTTTTTCTGAAAGAGTTTTAAAAGAGGATTGTTTAGATCTTCCTAAGAAAACATATATGAAGAGAATAGTGACCATGACTAAACCACAAGAAAAAGTTTATAGAGAAATGAAAAAATATGCGATGGCTCAGCTGGCCGGAAAGAGTGTTACTACTTCTACAGTAATGGTACAGTTAATGAGATTGCACCAAATCAGCTGTGGCCACTTCACTGCCGATGATGGAACTGTTCAAGAAATTCCATGTAATAGAGTTGCTGAGCTAATGGACATATTATCTGAAATGGAAGGAAAAGCGGTTATATGGTCTCATTATCAAAAAGACGTGCAGAGAATATTAAAAGAAATTAAAAAGAAATATGGAGACGACTCCGTAGTAGATTATTATGGACTAACTCCTCAAGACGACAGACAAGAGAATATTAAAAAGTTTCAAGAAGACGACAAATGCAGATTCTTTGTAGGAACAACACAAACCGGGGGCTACGGCATAACTTTAACTGCAGCGAGTAATATGATTTATTTTTCTAATGGTTATGACTTAGAAAAGCGTATGCAGTCTGAAGCGAGAATAGATAGGATCGGTCAAACTAAGCCAATGACCTATATCGACATTATTACAGAGGATACAATTGATAATAAAATCTTACAAGCTTTACGTAAGAAAGTTAATATAGCTACCGAAATTATGGGGGAAGACTTAAAGGAATGGATATAGGAAAATATAGGATATACGCGCGAGGCGCTATGATTTATGAAAATGGATAAAACTCTAATTTTTGGTTTCCCGGTTTTTACCACTCAAATCTCAAAAAGCCTCTATGAGAGAAAAAAAATAATTTCTGCCATTGAACAAAATTTTAAAATAAACAACCAAAGAAATAAGTGGGACAACCAGAGTGTTATGCATCATTCATATAATGACTGGTCTAATCCTACGTACAAGAAGGTAGATTTTTCTACTCTTCTTCCTATCTATAAAAAAGTAATTCAAGAAATTATAGATCAAATGTCTTTCAGTAAACCTATACAATATACTTTTCAGATAGTTAACTATACTTGTTTAGGTAGTTCCAATTACATGGCCTCTCATGACCATCCAGGGTGTGACTTTAGTGCGGTCCACTATTTACAATTTGATAAAGTTAACCACAGTCCAACTCTTTTTGAAAACAGTTCACCTCATGTAAATTATATGCTCACACTTAGACCTGACCTACTTGCTACTCTAGCCCCCAATCATAATGTAAATTCATGGGCTTATAGAGATTGGAAACTAGATTCTGATGAAGATGATTTTTGTTTGGTCCCTGGAGTTATGCGTCATTGCATAGAGTCACAGCAGTCTAAAAAAAAGAATAGAATAACCGTAGTTATAAATGTAGATATTAAAAAACAAGATGCTTAAAATTATAGAAGACAAAAACTTTTTATCTAAAACAAATAAGAAATTTATAAACCATGTGTTCAGTGATTGTTTTCCTTTTTATTATCGTAAATCTACCGACAGTGGTGTTAAAGATGATCCTTTTTTATCTCACAGTGTAATTAATAGACCGGAGGTTAGAAAAAAAACAGACCCTAAAATTAATTCTCCTTATTATAAAGACGTAGTAGACATCTTAAATAATTTTACTAGAAAAAATAACATAACATATAAAGAAATAATAAGAGCTTCTTTTAATTTTTGTTATGCTAACGGTAAAAAAACTTGTGGTTGGCATACGGATCATGACTTTCCTCATTGGCAGCTTGTTGTATATCTTAACGATTGTGATAAAGACAGTTTTACTGTGTTAAAAGAAAACAATAAAACTATAAACATTAAACCTGCAAAGTACAAAGGTGTGTGTTTTACTAGAGTTAAACATAGAATGATTTTTCCAAAACAAAAAGAAAGGGTAATACTAGTTATTACATTTAGATGAA
>Ga0207906_1000566_pt1 | contig 12568 bp, 15 predicted proteins | sample LinPmetageLP37_FD_184050 | JGI IMG/M metagenome (GOLD analysis project Ga0207906, IMG submission 184050) | Marine viral communities from the Pacific Ocean - LP-37 (SPAdes) | ecosystem: Environmental > Aquatic > Marine > Oceanic | place: Pacific Ocean | collected 2010-06-16 | reverse complement strand
TTTTAGAAAAATTTTATAAAAATGAAAATTACCGCAAGTTTTAGAAAGTTATTGCATCTAAATATTAGAAATGAAAACAAATAAAGACATACAAAGCAAAGTACAAGAAACTTTTGAAGCGTTAGATGTTTTTCAAGAAGTAAAGGTATCTCCTTTTTTTAAGGATAAAACCATGCAACGTTTGTTTTCTGAAAAAGAAGATAAACAATTGGGCTGGTTATGGTTTACTCCTAAATTACAATTAGCAACCTTAATTTGTGTTATTGCTTTAAACGTTTTTGCATTTACTAAATTTAATACGTCTGATTACGAAGAAAAGGTAACTGATTTTGCAAGTTCTTATGGTTTAACAATTGAATCAAATACTACAATATTTAATTAAAGAATTATGAAAAAAAACTTAACACTATACATTTTATTAGCATTTTTAATTGTGGCAAATGGGTTTTTCTTAATTCATTATTTAGGAAATCCTGAAAGGCGCGCACAAAGTGATAGAGGTGAAAATCCTGATAATTTTATTGTTCAAGAATTAAAATTTAATGATTCTCAAAAAGAACAATTTATAGTATTGAGCGATGCGCACCGTAAAGAAATGCAATCTATTTCTGAAGAATTAAGAAATCTTAAAGATGGTTTGTTTAGTAAAATATCAGACGAATCTGTGAATGAACGATATGTAGATTCTATAACATCATTAATAGGAGAAAAGGAAAAAGCTATCGACATAGCTACTTTTAATCATTTTAAGTCTATACGCAAATTGTGTAATGAAAAGCAAAAAGAAAAGTTTAATCGAATAATAAAAGATGCCATTCATAGAGGAGGGCAACAGGGATCACCACCACAAGGTGGGCCAGAAAACAGGAACGCGCCACCACCTCCACCACCTCATTAATAGAAAAGTAATTTTTAGACCTTCAGTTTTGAAGGTCTTTTTTTTTGTGATTTATTTAACAAACCATACCACAAGTTTTTAAAACAAGTAACATCTAAACCTACATAACATTAAAATTTATATTATGAAAATAGCACAAGTTAAAGCAGGAATTATTTTAGGAATAGCTGCATGTTTATTCTCAATAAACACGCACGCACAATCAAGAGACAATAACCAACAAAGGAAAACGCCTCCAACATTTAGTGAATTATTAAAAGAAATGGATAAAAATGAAGATGGAAAACTATCAAAAGATGAAGTAAATGGGCCATTAAAAGAAGATTTTTCTACTATTGATACAGATGAAGATGGATTTATCAGTAAAAAAGAATTAGAGAAAGCACCTAAGCCAAAAAAAGGCGAAAGGAAATAATAGGCATAAAAAAATCCTGCACTTAATTTTTTTTAAAGACATGCACAGTCATTTAGTTACATAAGTTTGGTTGGTAGATTGGGTTTGTTTGAAAAGCTTCGCAAAATTTTTGTGAAGCTTTTTTTTTTGAAAACTTCAAAAACGCATACAATGCTAAAACATAAAAAAAAGTTAATTATTTATCCAGCATAAATATCTGAAAAATAATGCTTTAATGATAACATTAATTTAATATTAAATTAACGCACAAGTTTTTAAAATTAATAGCATCTAATATTTAAACAGTATAGATGGAGAGTATAAAGTGTTTGTGAAAAACTTAAGAAATAAGATTTAATTAGGATAAACTTATGTTGGAAATATCAAATAATTTAAAAAAGGAAATACAAAATTTTTCACCCATTTCTTTGGAAGAGATGGATAATGTGAAATTGATGAAACGCACAGATACTAAATTTGTAATTCATGAAAAAGATTTAGTCTCGGTTTTAAAAAGTATTGAAGATGAATATAGAGTTGTTGAAATAAAAAGCAATAGAATAACTACATACTCCTCATTATATTTTGATACGCCAGAGCATAAATTTTATAAGGATCATCATAACGGAAAAAATAATAGAACAAAAATTAGAATACGTAAGTACGTAGAATCTGATATATGTTTTCTTGAAATTAAACAGAAAGATGGTAAAGGAAACACCACTAAAACCAGAACTTCTATACCTGATTTTGAACCCAATCTATTAGAAAAATCACTGGAGTTTATTCAGCATGCAACACAGGAAACTTTTGAGTTAAAACCAATAATTTGGAACCAATTTAATAGAGTTACATTGGTTAATAAAACAGCCAAAGAGCGATTAACGATAGATGTAAATCTTTCTTTTAAAAAAAATGGCACGCTTAAAACCTATGATAATTTGGTGATTATTGAATTAAAACAAGAACGCTTTAATAGAAGCTCGCCAATAGTGCAACAATTAAAATCAAAACAAATAAATCCTTATAGCATTAGTAAATATTGCATAGGTATGATAGGTATTTATAATGAATTGAAATATAACCGATTTAAAGAAAAGCTACTAAAAATTAATAAAATAACAGCTTAAAAAATAATAACCTATGGAATTTTTAGATATCCCAATCTTCAGTGACGATTTTTATAAAATGATGTTCAAGCTTTTCATCAACTTGACATTTTTAACCATTATAATCAGATTTATTTATTATCCGTTTTCAAAACGAAAAGATTTTGTTTTTACCTATTACCTAATTAGCCTTATCGTATTTTTTCTGTGTTTTGCACTTAAAAAATTTGAAATGGATCTTGGAATGGCGCTCGGATTGTTTGCCATTTTTGGTATTCTCCGATATAGAACAGATGCCATTTCACAAAAAGAAATAACCTATTTATTTGTAGTTATTGGTATATCTGTAATAAACGCATTGGCTAATAAAAAAATGAGTTACGCCGAAATTATTGCAACTAACACAATCATTATGGCAATACTTGTTCTTATTGAAAAGTATTGGTCTTTAAAGCAAGAGGAGTCCAAATCCATTATTTACGAAAATATTGAAAACATTAAGCCAGAAAACTATGCCATTTTAAAAAGCGATTTGGAGAGCAGAACTGGTTTAGTTATAAATCGAATAACCATTGGTGAAGTTAATTTTTTAAGAGACACGGCAAGCATTACCATTTTTTATTTCAATGGAAATCAAGAAATCACCAATTAATAATTGATTATGAAAAAAGAAAATAGCTATAAATATTTCTGTTTATTCGTGTTGTTGATAAGTGTGATATTTTCAAACACAATAAATGCCCAAACAAGCGATTCTAAAAATTTGAATTTGTGGAGTTCCGTTGAAATTGAATATAAACTGAACAAAAAATGGAGTTTTGAATTGGCTGAGCAGCTTAGGTTAAAAGAAAATATTTCGTTAGTTGATGAATATTTTACAGAATTGCAAACTGAGTATTCAGTTAATAAAAATTTCAGCCTAGGAGCAGGTGCTAGATTTATTAGGCAAAACGATACTGAAGGAAATATTCAAGGTTATGAAAACCATTTCAGGTTTCAGTTTGACGCAAAATACAAGCATAAAATCAACGATTTTAAATTGGATTACCGCTTAAGATATCAAAATAAAAATGATTTATCTGTTTCAAGTGAAGATGGCGATTATGCAAATCAGCACATACGTTTTAAAACAGGTATAGAATACAATATTAAAAACTGGAAACTCGACCCTCAATTTTCTGCCGAAATTTATAATCATTTCGAAAAAGGAGAAGCTGGTGGTTTCGATAAATATCGATTAACATTTGGAACCGATTATGATATGAAAGAATATGGCAAAATTGGCCTATACTATCGCATCGAAAAAGAGTTAAATGTGGATTTACCAGAAACTACAAACATAATAGGACTATCCTATAAATACACTTTTAAAAATAAATAATTATGAAAAAAACAATTTTAAAACTATCAACACCATTAGGTATAATGTTTTTGTCAACCTATTTAGTTATAGGATGTTCCAAAGATGAAACAACCACAACCACAGAAACAGATCAATCAACTAATGACAATACAGAAGTAGTTATTGATGACACAGATTTTGAGCCAACCGACTGGACTACCGAAACGCATAGTAAAGATGCAGACCCTGATTTTGATGAAGTTTTTGACGATACTGCTGTAAAAAGATTTGATTTTGTTATTTCAGAAGACAACTGGGCAGCTATGTTAGCCAATATGACTTCTTTATACGGCACTTTTGGTAGAGGAGGTGGAGGAACCAATTTTTCAGATGAAGATCCTATTTTTGTACCTGCCGAAGTTTATTATAACGGAAAACAGTGGTATAAAGTTGGTGTACGCTTTAAAGGAAACTCCAGCTTATCAAATACTTGGGGAAGTGGAATTTTAAAATTGGCATTTAAAATGGATTTTGATGAGTATGAGGACGATTACCCACAAATAAAAAACCAACGATTTTATGGGTTCAAAAAATTTAGCCTTAAAAATAATTACGCCGATAAATCGATGTTACGAGAAAAAGTGGCAGCCGACATATTTAAAAATGCTGGGTTAGCCATGTCTCATACCGCCTTTTATACCTTGTATGTCGATCATGGTGATGGTCCACAGTACTTTGGATTGTACACTTTAGTTGAAGAAGTTGACAATACCGTAATTGACACGCAATTTTCTAGTGATAATGGAAATCTTTATAAACCTGAAGACTATGGAGCTAGTTTTGTTGATGGGACATTTAATGAAGATGGTTTTGAGAAAAAAACAAATGAAGATGAAGCCGATTGGACAGACATTAAAGATCTATTTAGTGCCTTACATGCTAGTACAAGAACCACAGATCCAACAGCTTGGAGAGCAGGTTTAGATGCGGTGCTGGATACAGATGTTTTCCTTCATTATCTTGCTGTTAATACAGTGATTCAAAATTGGGATACCTATGGTAGAATGGCACATAATTATTATTTATATAATAGTCCAGACACCAATAAATTAACATGGATTCCATGGGATAATAATGAAGCATTACAAACAGGAAATATGGGTGGTTCTTTACCATTGAATTTTTCAGGGTTAAGTTCATCAAGCTGGCCATTAATAGGTTATTTGTATAGTGACTCAGTTTATAAAGCAAAATATGATGCCTATGTTCAGGATGTTGTAGATGGGGCATTTAATGTAAATACGATGCAGACCACATATACAACCTATGCAGCGCTGATTGAATCTTATGCAACTACCGAAGTTTCAGGTTATACATTTTTAAATTCAAGTTCAGATTTTTCATCGGCATTAAGTACGCTTAAAACACATGTAAGCTCTAGAGCAACTGCAGTCAGTAATTATTTAAAATAAATTGGTCAATTTTAAAAATAATTATTAGTAATAACGGCTAATAATTTATGCAAGACCCTGGAATTTCTAGGGTCTTTTTTTGTGATTTATTTAACAAAGTACAGTACAAGTTTTTATAAATACTCTCATCTAAACAATCATAACATTAAAAAAATTAATAACACTAAAAAATTTCAAAATGAAAAAATTATTTATTATTGCGGGTATATCATTTATAGCTTTTGTTTCTTGTACAAGCGACAGTACAACAGTTTCAGCAACAACAACAGGTACACTTCATGCGGCATTTGCGGCCTTTAACAAGGAGGCAACCACCATCTACTTAGATGGTGATAAAGTGGTTGTTGAAACTACGGGGCTACCCAACCATAAAACAGTTTATTGGGGAGTTGGTAACAGTCTATATATGGAGGAACCCAATGTGCAAACAACACCAAGCATCATGTCTAGTAATAACAATGCTACAACAATAAGCGTGGATGCTACTCCAAATTTAACCGGTAGTACCGTAGCTACTCAGTTAAATACTATTGGTATTGCAGTAAGCGGAGCTTCTATTTTTAATGACTCTGAAGGGAATGGGCCTTTAAATCAGGCAGCTACAAGTTTAGATTGGACTGGAGCTCATATAGGCCCAGGTGTCTATCACTACCATTTAGAACCAAAAGCATTTACTGACGATGATACTAATTTAGTTGGGATTTTATTGGATGGTGTCTTTCTTTATGGAAGAAAATGTTCATCTACTGGAACTTACCCAACAGATTTAGATGCATCTGGAGGTCATACCACTTCAACTCAATATACCGATGGTAAATCAGAATATCATTATCACATAATAAATCAAATATATTCTACCACTGGATCTTACATCGCTTTTGCTGGTCCATACCGTGGCTATTAATTCGTTCAAATTAAAATGAAACGATTTTTTATAATATCTTTTGCTGTAATATTTTCCGGTTGCAATCATAAACCTGGAACTATTGGTAACGTTGAAAATACGCAAGTTCTTGTAGAAAAGGCAATAGTTGTCGATGATGTTTTGATAGCAAAAAGTGAGCTATATCTTAATCAGAATCAAGGTATATGGTATTATAATAATAAACCCTTTAATGGTTATTCTGTGAAATTTTACCCAAATGGTATTTTAGAAGAAAAGCTGGGTTATTACTATGGAAAAAGAGAAGGTGTTGCCAGAAGATGGTCCGAAAATGGGGTGCTGCGAGTAGAGTCTTTTTATAATCAGAATAAAATGGTTGGCGTCTATAAAAGCTGGTGGGAAAATGGGGTGTTATCTGAAGAGTCTACATATGTAAATGGAACTAAACAGGGAGTTGAGAAGCAATGGCATAGTAACGGCAAACTTGCTAAATTGCGCCATATTGTTGAAGGAAATGAAAGCGGAATGCAGCAAGCTTGGTTAAAAAACGGAACATTATATATTAATTATGAAGCTAAAAACGGACGAGTTTTTGGTTTGTTGAGGTCTAACCTATGTTATCAATTAAAAAATGAAGTTGTTATTAAAAATTAAAAGAGGAAAGTATTTATACTTTATTGTATTGGCAATTTTTATGAGTTGCAAAAACGACGTTAAAAAAGAATCAATTAAAGTAGAAGAAACTAGCAGAGTAGAATACTTACCGTACTACAATGATGAGTCTTTTACTCCACATTGGATAATACCAAATAGTAAGGAAGAAAAAGAGTTTCATAAAATCCCCAGTTTTAAACTAGTAAATCAGTTGGGGGAAACAGTTACACAAAACACTTTTGATAATAAAATTTATATTACTGATTTCTTTTTTGCGAGCTGCCCGGGCATTTGCCCAAAAATGACGAGCAGTATGTATAATTTGCAAGAAGAGTTTATTAATGATTCAGAGATTTTATTTTTGTCACATTCTGTAACACCTACGTTAGATTCCGTTCCTGTACTTAAAAATTATGCAGAAAAAAATGGGATTATAAGTGGTAAATGGCATTTAGTAACAGGCAATAAAAAGATGATTTATGACCTAGGGAGAAATCAATATTTTGTTGAAAACGATTTGGGTGCACCGAAAAATATAGATGATTTTTTACACTCAGAAAATTTCTTGCTTATTGACAAAAACAAACACATTAGAGGTATTTATAACGGATTAAAAATAGCTTCTATGGCTCAATTGATTACGGATATTAAAGCACTAAAAAAGGAAGGCTAAAGATCCGTATAAAAATAAATTATTTAGTTGGTTAGTTTATTAGGTTGAAAAGCTTCGTGATAATTCATGAAGCTTTTCTATTTTTATAGAAATTTAAAAATTATGAAACGGCCAATACTATTTTTTGCATTTTCTTTTTTAATGCTTTCCTGTGGAAAAAAGGAATCTATTAAACCACGAGAAATTTCAAAGGTAGAAATTGAAACAATATATCAAGATTCCTTGCTAAGCATTCGTGCAATAGATATTTTAAATGATGGCAGTTTAGCGTTTGCTGCAAACAATGGTGCTTTCGGACTTTATAATCCTATTAAAAAAAGTTGGGTGACTTCAAAACAGGTATATGATAGTTTAAATTTACAATTTAGAGCTGTGGCACATACTTCTACAGATTTTTTTATGTTGAGTGTTGAAAATCCGGCATTGCTTTTCAAAACGGGTGATAATGGTTTGATGGAATTGGTTTATAAAGAAGTAGGAGAGAAGGTTTTTTATGATGCTATGACTTTTTGGAATGATTTAGAAGGCATAGCAATTGGAGATCCAACAGATGATTGTATGAGTATTATTGTTACTCGAGATGGGGGAAAATCATGGGAGAAAATACCCTGTGAAAGCTTGCCTAAAATAATTGACGGGGAAGCTGCATTTGCTGCGAGTAATACTAACATTGCAGTAATTGGAGATAAAACGTGGATAGCCACAGGAGGAAAGGCTAGCAGAATTTTTTATTCACCCAATAAAGGAAAAATATGGAAAGTATTTGATACTCCCATTGTGCAGGGGTACGCAACAACAGGAATGTATTCTATTGATTTTTATGATGAATTAAATGGATTTGCTATTGGTGGCGATTATACAATTCCTGAAGACCAACAAGCGAATAAAATCAAAACAATTGATGGTGGTAAAACATGGGAATTGGTTGCTAAAAATCAAAACCCTGGATACAGAAGTTGTGTACAATATATTCCAAATAGAGAAGGGAAGGAGCTTGTCGTCATAGGTTTTAAAGGCATTGATTTTTCAAAAGACGGAGGTTATAATTGGAAACACATCAGTAACGAAGGGTTTTATACGTTTAGATTTCTAAATGATTCAGTTGCTTATGCAGCAGGCAGTGGTAGAATCTCTAAACTAGTATTTAAACAATAAAAAAGATGCTGTCTGAAAAGTGGATAAAAATCGTCATTACGAACGCAGTGAAGTAATCTGTTTATTGATTTTCAACAACTTAAAGATTGCTTCGTTCCTCGCAATGACGTAAAACTACTCTTTTCAGACAGCCTCTTTTTTATTGTTTAGAACCATGGTTTAACTGACGTCTGGACTTAAATTCCTCAAACATTTTATGTTTAAAATCATCTTCAACTTTATTGAGAAGAATTATTTTTTTGGCAGGAATTACTTTTAATAAGTCGTTTATGTAATTCTCTTTCAAGGTGTACTTTTTGCCATCAATAGTTCTAATTTCGTTTAACAATGTTTCAGCATCTTTATCAGAGATGTTTTCAAAATCAACTTTTTTCCTTTTCGCATAAGACTGAGATTTAAGTTTGAAATTGGCATCTTCAAAATTATTATAAATGGGCCAAAAAGCTTGCGCTTGTTTTTGGGTTAAATTCAGTTTTTCAGTTATGTAAGCAATTTTTAAGGTTTTTATTTTGTCTCTATTATCTTGTGAAAAGGATAGTAGATAAAAACCTAAAACAAAGATTATGGTAACTATTTTTTTCATGTTTCTAGTATTAGGTTATTAATTTGAGATTATATCATCAATTTCTACATTATCAAAAACATAATTTTCTAATGATTCTGAATTAAAGTTTATTTCTACATTATCAAAATCAGCCAAATCTTCATTTGTCAATAACGAGGACATATCGGTTGATTCAATATCTTCGTTTAAAATATAGTTTTCAATGTTAGCTGTTTCAATACTATCTAAAGTTAATGAATCTTTTTTATTATAAAGCACAGTAAACATAAGGATTAAACTTGCAGCAATAGAAGTAGTATAAATAGCTTTTTTCCAAGAAAACAGGTTAATGAACTTAACTTGTTTTTTCTCTGAAATGGAGCTGTAAATGGATTCATCTAAAGATTCAAAATAATCTGCCGGCACCTTAAAGCCAGATTTGCCAACCGTTTCCTTTAGCTTTAGTTCGCTAAGGAGAGTGTCTTCAAAGTCTTTAAAATAATTATCCGGAACTCTAAATCCTGTTTCTTTAATATCTTCTATTCGTATCTTTTTCATCTTATTTATAAGACTGTTTTTTTTGTAAAAAGTTTAATCATTAATTAAATAGCTTTCAATTTTTTTTACGGCTATATGGTATGATGCTTTTAAAGCACCTTCGCTAGTTTCCAATATTTCGGACATATCTTTGAATTTTAAGTCTTCAAAATATTTCATATTAAACACTAATTGTTGTTTTTGCGGCAATAAGGCAATGGCTTGTTGCAATTTAAATTGAATGGCGTCTCCTTCAAAATATACATCAGATGTTAGTTTGTTTAATTCTAATCGCTGTGTTTCTTCATTTGTGATTTGTAAACGCTTTGCATTTTTATTTATAAAAGAAATCGATTCATTGGTAGCAATGCGGTACATCCAGGAAAACAATTTGCTGTCACCTTTAAAATTATCTATGTTTTTATAAACCTTTATAAACGTGTTTTGTAATACATCATCAGCATCATCATGAGATTTAACTATATTTCTAATATGCCAATATAATCGTTCCTTGTAAAGTGTGACTAATTCTTTAAAGGCGGCCTCATTATTAGTTTTAGATTTAAGTTGCTCTATGAGCTCTGATTCTATAATCACACAATCAATTTAGATGTTAGACTCATGAATATACTAAAAGTTTAAAGGTGTTTTGAATTTTTAAAAAAAGAAATTTATTTAATAAAAAGTTAATTGGTTGCGTATCAATAGAATAAATTAAATAACATCGATTAAGTGTTATTATTTAACGATTAAATGCATTTATTTTTGGTTGATAGACTTTTTTGTATTAGTTTTACCATATCAAAATCTACTTATGTTGTTAGGTCGCCCCAAATCTAACAATGACCAAAGAAAAAGGATAGAAACCCAAATCTCTATCCTTTTTTAATTTTAAAAACTATTTGTTGATTTATGCTATACTTTGCATGTCTACAAGTTTTTTATAGGTTCCATTTTTAACTATCAATGTGTCATGCGTTCCTTTTTCAATAATTTTTCCTTTTTGTAGCACTATAATCTCATCGGCTTTTTGAATTGTTGACAATCTGTGAGCAATTACAATAGATGTTCTGTTTTTCATCATATTTTCTAATGCTACTTGAACCAAACGCTCACTTTCTGTATCAAGTGCTGAGGTTGCCTCATCTAAAACCATAATTGGAGGACTTTTTAGAACCGCTCTTGCAATGCTTAAGCGTTGCTTTTGACCGCCTGAGAGTTTATTGCCCGAATCTCCAATGTTTGTATTAATGTCTTCAGGTAAATCTTTTACAAATTCCCATGCATTTGCTACTTTCAATGCTTCAATAATATCTTCGTCGGTAGCATTATCATCACCAAGTTTTAAATTATTTTTAATACTGTCATTAAAAAGAATGGCGTCTTGAGTTACAATCCCAAGTTGACTTCGTAAAGATTTGGTAGTTAAATCGCGAATATCCAAGCCATCGATTAAAATACGGCCTTCATTTACGTCGTAAAAACGGGTAATTAAATTTGCAATAGTAGATTTTCCACTACCAGATTGCCCTACAAGAGCAACCGTTTTTCCTTTAGAAATAGTTAAAGAGAAGTTTTTTAACACATACTCGTCTTGATATTTAAACGATATGTTTTCAAAAATTATTTCAGAATCAAAACCTGTTTTAACAATAGCATTTTCTTTGTCTTTTAAGGGATTTGGGGTATCAATAATCTCCTGAATACGTTCTGCAGCAGCATTCCCTTGTTTAATATTATAAAGTCCTCTTGCGATAGCCTTTGCTGGAACCATAATGTTATAAGCTAACCCCATATAAGCAATAAAAGAGCTTCCGTCAAGTGATTTGTCTACAAGTACTAATTGACCCCCATACCACAATAAAATTGAAATCACTAAAATGCCTAAAAACTCGCTTGCAGGTGTTGCTAAATTTTGACGATTAAATAATTTATTTGAAAAGTGATAAGAGCGTGATGTAGATTCTTGAAATTTAGTATCAAATTTTTCTTCAGCATTAAATCCTTTTATAATGCGTAAGCCTGTTAGCGTTTCTTCTAAAGTAGATAAAATAACCCCTTGTTCAATTTGTACGCGGTCAGATTTTCTTTTAAGACTTTTACCAATTCTGGAAATTATTAAACCAGATAACGGAATAAATATAAATACAAACAGGGTAAGTTTTACGCTAATTATTAACATCATAATTATGGTGAAAATAATCGTTAAAGGCTCTCTTGCAATAAGCTCTAAAACGGGTAGCATAGAATATTGAAGGGTTGCGACATCATTTGTTACCCGTGACATGATATCTCCCTTTTTTTGTTCAGAAAAGTATGAAAGTGGTAATTCCACCGTTTTTTTATAGACTTTATTTCTTAAATCCCGTACTACGCCATTTCTTAGAAAAACCATCCAGTAATTTGCTAAATATCCAAAAATGTTTTTTAATAAAAATAAAATAAGAATAAAAACAATAACTAAAAGTAGTGCTTTAGTCTTGTCATCTTCGGCATATAAATTGATTTGGTAAGCCATAGATTCTTTGAAGAAAACATTTAGATGTGTAATTCCTTTATAAACTGGCTTTTTAAACGATTTTACCACCTCATTACTAAAAAGCACATCCAACATTGGTATTAATGCAACAAAGGACAACGCGCCAAATAAGGCATATAATATATTTGATAAAATGTGTCCTAAAGCATAACGTTTATAGGGTATTGCATACTTTAGGATGTTTATAAATTGGTTCATTAAATAGGATTTGTCATTTTATAAAACATGCTTTTATGTAACCATAAAAGCATGTAAATTTTTAGCAAAGATAATGGTTATTAAATTAACTGCATGTCTTTGACTATAGCGTCAATTTTGGCTTCTAACTGTTTCGTTGTATTATGAAATTCTGAGGCCGATTTTAATGG
>Ga0207906_1000565_pt1 | contig 12606 bp, 10 predicted proteins | sample LinPmetageLP37_FD_184050 | JGI IMG/M metagenome (GOLD analysis project Ga0207906, IMG submission 184050) | Marine viral communities from the Pacific Ocean - LP-37 (SPAdes) | ecosystem: Environmental > Aquatic > Marine > Oceanic | place: Pacific Ocean | collected 2010-06-16 | reverse complement strand
GTTTTATTTTTGGTCAATAACGGTTGGCTATAGTTTTGCAATATTGCTGTTCTTGAAGTTTTAAATTGATTTATATCTAGGGCATGGTTCATCGGCAATATACCCGTAATACAGCACACAATAACTGTCTAGACAGGTAATATCTAGATAAGCTACATTCATAAAGCTTTGCCTATAGCTAAGACGTTCTGCTTATATAAATCAGGAATTATTTATGAATACTTTTAATAAAACTGCCAGCTTGACGGCTACGTTAGTGGCTGCACTTGCTTTGAGCGCCTGTCAAAGTACGCCTTCTTCACCCGTGATTCAGCGTGCCAATTCTATCTATGAGACAACAGGTATCGCTGATACCAAAGTCAAAGCTCAACAAAATGCGATCGATAGTGCGCAAAAAACCTGTCGAAGCAAGCAAGTAATTATCGTGGATGACAACGTAAAATATAATGGTATTTTAAACGAACGTACTGGTCGTATGGTTGGTCAAGTAGGTGCTGTCGTTGGCTCAATATTTGGCACGGGCACACCAGATTTGTCACGTAGCGATGATTATGAATACACCATTAACTTCCGTTGCCAATAAATATCGTCAATACCATATAAATCAGATACAGTGTCAGGCTCACTCAGTCTACTATTTGTAGCACTTTCGCTTGCCTTCCTTGTATCTAAATTATCTTGAACCGACTATATCTAGCTAAAAATATCTATCTACTTTTCTCTACACGACAATCTTTTTTAGACGCAAACAGGTTTACGATCTAACCGCTAACATTAAGTGACATACAATCCTTCTCTGATTAAACAGCCAACAAACTGCGATATAGATAATATATCAATCAAAGCTTGTTGGCTTCGCTTTTTGTACTCTCCTTTTTAAGTTAAACTATCCGCTATCGTATTCAGCACATCCTCGTCAGTCTTTATATTTTCATTATCTTTGGTCTAATATTATGCGCAAACCCAATCTTTCAAATATTAAACAGGCCAAAGTATTAGCACCTGCCAAAGATTTGGCCACTCTAGAGGCGGAACTCGCTGAGCAGGAAGACCATCTAGAGGATACCGTCCTACGCCTAAGTGATTATTTATCAGCAGTTGAGATGGTCATCAAACAAACTTTTGACCACCGTGTCTGGGTAAAAGCTGAAATTCGTAATCTGTCGAGTAAAGGTGGTCATTACTACTTTGAACTGGCAGAAAAAGATGACGATGGCAAAGTGGTCGCCAGTTGTCGTGGCAATCTATGGCGTTTTAAAGCTGCGCGTGTATTAGCTAAGTTTGAACGCGCGACTGGTATGCCGCTTGAGCGTGATTTGACCGTACTCCTTAAAGTATCGGCAGGGTTCCATGCCCAGTACGGCTTTTCAATCACGATTGAAGATATCGACCCCAGTTATACACTAGGCGACTTGGCACGGCAATATGCAGAAATGGTTGACCGCTTAACAGGCGAAGGGCTCTTACATCTTAATCAGCAGTTACCTGCTCCTTTTGATATTGAGCATGTGCTGGTCATTGCTCCTGAAAAGGCAGCAGGATTGGGGGATTTTCAAGCAGATGCCGATCGCTTAGCCAGTACAGGTGCGTGTCACTTCCACTACCATAGTGCGACTTTTCAGGGCAATCATGCACCCGCTGAAATCCGTCAAGCAATCGTTAGCGCCCAGCAGCAGTTTTACGATACTTATCAGCGTCTACCAGACTTGTTGGTTATTATTCGTGGTGGCGGTGCGGTTGGTGATTTGGCTTATCTCAATGATTATGAGCTAGCAGCTTTGGTTGCCGAACAGCCTATTCCTGTCTGGGTAGGTATCGGTCATGAGCGTGACAAAGTCATCTTAGATGAAGTGGCGCATATCAGCTTTGACACACCCTCAAAGGTGATTGCTGCCATCCATAGCCATTTAGCCCAGCTCGTCACTCAGACGCTACAATATCAAGCGCAAATCAAGCAAGCGGCTCAGCGTCAATTGAATATTGCTGAGCAACAAACCGCACGCCAGTTAAGCCAAATACAGTCGCAAACGATTGGGCAGCTCACCGCTCTACGAAAAGACAGTGACTATGCATGGCGCAGTATTCAACAAAGTGCCCAGCGCCAAGTAAAGCAAGCAGTCAGGCTGACGGCTGAGCGATACACACAAACGCAAACCTTGGCGCGTCAACAGCTCGCAAAAGCCGCTACCAATAGCAAAAGTCATCAAGAGACAATCATGCAAAACGCGCAGCAGCAAATTGTGCAAGCACAGCGCGATAGCGAACATCTACGTGACATCGTGCTATTACATCGACCGTCTCGCGTACTCAAGCAAGGCTATACCATGCTCACGGATGCTCAAAAAAAGCAGACGCTCACTAGTAGCACCCAACTGTATCCTGAGCAAACCGTCAATATTATTTTAAAAGATGGCAATGCAAAAGCACAGATTATCGATGTCAATATGGATAAAGAAGCGACGAAAAACTCAGACACTCTAAATTAACCAAATAATAATATCTAACGATTATTCACCGACTTACCTTTAAAAATTAGGAAATTTTATGACTACCCCTACTCGCAGACGCAAAAAAGCCACCCCAAAAACCTTTAAGGCGGCTTACGATATCTTAAAAACCAATGCGGCTGAACTACAGCAACAGGATGAGCCTGATATTGATAATCTGATGACAACGGTCGAAGAATCTATTGCCGCTTATCGCGTTTGCGAGACTCGTATCAATGCTGTACAGCAAGCACTAGATGCGGCCTTTGCCGAAGAAAAATCTACCAGTAGTGTTGATAGTTAAAAAAACAGCCACTAGATAGCAGCTGTTTGGTCAAGCCAAGCGTATCAATCTCATTTGGCACATTTGGCAACGCAACAGTTTGATATTCAGTTTACTCTGGTTCGTCAACCTCAAACACTTGACGCAGATAGGCAAGATACGTGTCGTTATTGATCATGGTCTTGCCTGGGCTATCAGACAGCTTAGCGACTGGCTGACCATTGCACTCTACCAACTTGAGCACGATATTAATCGGCGTAATGCCCATATCATTGGTCAGATTGGTGCCAATACCAAAGCTAGTTCTAATGCGACCTTTAAAGTATTGATGCAGCTCCCACGCCTTCTCTAAATCTAACCCATCGCTAAAAGTTAGAATCTTGGTTTTTGGGTCTATCTTTAGCTTCTCATAATGGGCAATTGCCTTATCACCCCAAATATATGGGTCGCCGCTATCATGACGCAGACCGTCGAATAGTTTAGCAAAATACAAATCGAAATCACGTAAGAACGCATCCATGCCGACTACGTCTGTCAATGCAATACCCAAGTCGCCACGATACTCATGCACCCACGCTTCAAGCGCGGCCTTTTGTGAATCTCGCAGACGCACATCTAATGCTTGAAACGCCTGCATAAACTCATGTGCCATGGTGCCTATTGGCGTCATCCCTAATTGCTTGGCCAAATATACGTTTGATGTACCACCAACTATCTTTGGCTCGGCTTTATGTAACGTTTCCACTACGTGTGCTTGCCAGCGTCGACTAAAGCGTCTACGCGTGCCAAAATCAGCGACTATAAATGGCGGCATATCCTGACCGTACTGGGTTTGCTTTTCGGCATACTGATGTAATAGCGCTACTTTTGCATCGAGGCGACGTTGTCCTTCTTCAATCACGCTGTCATTAGATAGCGCATTAAAATACAGCTCATTAACAATAGCCAGTACAAATACTTCGAAAAACATCGCTTGAATCATCGGCCCTTCGATATCGATAAACAGGCGACCTTTATCGTCTGTACTTACCGTAATGAAGCGGCGTTTTAGCTTAAACAGCTCTAGGTAGTCAACGAAATCTGAGCGAATAAAGCGTAAGCTACGTAAGTACTCTAGCTCATCTGGCAAAAAGCGCAATTCGCATAAGCTGTCTAGTTGCTGCTCTAGATCTTTTTGGATATCAGCCAACGGATAGGCTGCATCTTTGTTATTACGGCAGCGAAAGCGATAAACACCATGGGTTTGCGGGAACTGATGCAGCATGGCTTGTAACATCGTAAATTTGTACAAATCATTATCAAGCAATGAAGTAATAATAGGTGCATAAGAAACGGTCATGCTATGGCCTTAAAAGTGCAAAATAAGAAACAAACGTCATTTGATAGACAAAGCGACATCATATGTGGACGATAAACAATACACGCTCATTCATTATGAGCCATCGATAAGCCGTTCAGTATAACGAAGTTTGGTATTTATTTCAGAGTTCACTTTTGATTGCTGAAAAATGACAGTGAATCCCAATAAAACGATTGCGATTACTTAAACCATTTATAAGAACATTGTATAAGTTTATCCAGAAAATCTATCCATAAATGGTTATCACGGCTTACGCTTTTGCACTCATAAACTGCTCGACGTAGTCATCAGCAGGATTATGCCGCAACTCGCTTGGTGTGCCCGTTTGTATGAGTCGACCACCATTTAACATACTGATGCGCTGACCTACTTTGACAGCTTCATCAATATCATGAGTAATAAATACAATGGTTTTGTTCAATCGATCTTGCAATTCGAGTAGTTGGTCTTGCAGCTGAGCGCGAATGAGCGGATCAAGCGCAGAGAACGCTTCGTCCATTAGTAAAATTGGGTTATCCGTTGCCAAAGCACGAGCCAGACCAACGCGCTGCTGCATACCACCTGAGAGCTCATCAGGGTAACTGTTTTCCAGATTTGATAGACCTACTTCATTCAGCCAATGTCGAGCCGTTTCATGTCGCTCGCTTACGCTCATTTTTCGAACACGCAGACCATAAGCAACATTTTGTATGACCGTCATATGCGGCACTAAGCCGAAATGCTGAAAAACCATACTGACTGTCTGCTGACGATAATGCTGCAACTGCTTATCGTTGAGCGCTAAAATGTTAATAGCCGTAGCAGAACTTTCTTCTACTACCGTATTTACATTATCTGTCGCTGATTGCCTATCAGCCATCTTGTGGGTCGCATGGTCTCTATTCAGAGCAGTATCTACCCATATCTCACCACTGGTTGGATCTATCAAGCGGTTAATATGGCGTATCAGCGTTGACTTGCCAGAGCCTGATAGACCCATGATGCAATGCAACTCGCCTGCCTTAATATCTAGATTGATATCATAAAGACCAACTGAATAGCCCGTTTGCTCTTTTACTTTGATGCTATCCATACCCTCAGCCAGCAATGCCAATGCAGACTGTGCTTGCGTACTACTGGCGTTATAAATCTTACTGATATTTTTTAATTGGATATGATTCATCGGTGCTCTCACTATTCACGTGGTTTTTATCATTATGGCTTCGGTCGATTACCATGGGTTCAGTCGTATGCCACTAGATAATTTTTTATCCAATCGGACGTCTGCCTGCTTCGATGGTTTTTTGACGGGTACGCTTACCTTGACCAAATGCTTGCGTAATACGGTCAATGATAATGGCAACGATAACGATGGCCGTACCTGCTTGTAGACCTTGACCGATATTGAGCGTTTGGATAGATTGCAATACATCTTCACCAAGCCCAGGAGCACCAATCATTGAAGCCAATACCACCATGGCAAGTGACATCATCACAGCCTGATTGATACCTGCCATAATACTGGGCAGCGCTTGTGGCAATTTAATCCAGAGAAGTAGCTGTAGGTGGGTACTACCAAAGGATCGTCCTGCTTCGACCATTTTATGATTGACTTGCGTAATCCCTAATGTCGTCAGACGAATCAAGGGTGGCAAAGCATAAATCACGGTCGCGAATAACGCAGGCACTTTACCAATACCAAACAACATCAGCACTGGTATGAGATATACAAAACTCGGCATGGTCTGCATGATATCTAGCACTGGCGTCACAGTCTTGCGTAGCAGTTTGCTACCTGACATAGCGATACCAATAGGAATACCAATCACCACCGTGACCAGTACCGATACGATAAGCAGCGCTAGAGTGTCAATTAATGCGCCCCATAAGCCAAAAGCACCTATCAAAAACAGCCCTGCACCACATGCCAGCGCGAACCAAATCTTGCGGACACCAAACCAGCCAAGCACAGTCACAAATGCAATAATAAGCCAAGGCGGGACAACCGTTAATAATCGTTCAATAGGTAATAGCAGGTAAGTAAGCGCCATTGTGCTAATAGTACGAAATACATCACCATAGTTTTGGACCACATTTGCTAAGGCATTATTGAGTGGGGTCTCAAGCGACCATGAAGGAAAGCTTGAGGCGAGCGCTGACGCATTGATATTAGATGCAGTTGTAGAGACAGCACCCGTTGAGCTAAGGCCTAACTTGGTAGCGAGGTTGGTAGCGGCCTCATCGGATAACCATGCTTGCCAAACCTCTGGGTTGTCACGCAAAAACACCATGGCTTGCTCATCGCCAGTGCGTTTACTTTCGCTCATCTCCAAGATAGCACCGTTGAGCTCATCAGAGGTAAATTGCACCTTTTCAAAGACAGCTGCTAGTTCGGGATTGGATTCGACAAACGGGGTAGAAACGGCAATACCTAACGGCGATACTGGGAATCCTGACACGCAATACATCTTACCATCAGCGAGCAGCAGATTTTGCCAACAAGCATCCTCATAAGCTGGGAACTCTAATGGCGCAAGGTCATATTTTGCCATTAGCCCAGTGGGTTGCCAGTAGTAAAACAACAGTGGCTTATGCTGTTCAAAAGCGGAGGCAATTTCGGCATCAAGAGCAGCACCTGTACCAGGGTGTGCGTTGTTGAAAAGGCTGTCTAGACCGGTGGTTTTTAGCAAACGTGTGTTAAAAATCTCACACGTCCAACCAGATGGACAGTTCATAAAACGTGATCTACCAGGATCTTCAGGGTCTTTAAATAGCTCCGTATATTTAGGCAGATCTTGATAGCTGCGAAGTCCTGGATTCTCTTCCAAGACGTATCGCGGGACATACCAGCCTTGAGTTGCACCACCTTTTAGCGTATCGCCGATGATGGCCACTTTATTTTGCTCAATGGCTTTTTCCATGATTGGCGAACGGCCAACCCACTGCTCCCCGATGACCTGAATGTCATTCTGTGAGAGGGCTGTATCAAGTGCAGGCCCTGCTCCTGGTACTTCTTCTACTGTGCAGCCGTATCCGTCTTCTACGATATATTTGAGTACGCCGGAGGTAAATTGCCCACTCTCCCAGGTTAGCGCCCCAAATTTAATCGGCGAGTTGCAGGCTGCAGACGCCGATACAGGCAATAGTATCGCGCTCATCCACAGTAAGCTTAATGCAATCCATTGGCGCATACTCTTTCCTATTATTATGTTGTATCGGCATGAAATCACTATCAAAACAATAGAACTAAAAAACAGCTGAAAGGTCTATATCAAGTTTACCAATGCTGGCTCTAGACCATTCAGCTACTATCTACTGTTGTTTAGACTTACTACAAAGTGTAGCGATTTATAGAAGTGATGACAAACGCTTATTTGTCGATTAACGCATTAGATAAATTTACGATAATTTTGATAAAGCTCTTATGAAAAGTCGCTCTTAATTTTAGAAATCTATATTTGTAAATTGGTATTTTAGATAAAAAAATAGCACCTATCTGGATAGGTGCTATTGGTTATGGTATCGATTAAAAAGGTCACTATTAATTTCTATAGCTACTATAAAATGTCTAACTCAAGAATTGTTATTTCAAAAACAGCGCCATCGCCTTTTTAAACAGTCCACCATAAGGCGGCAATAATAAATTCAAGCTATTGAGCTTAGTTTGGACAAAAATCGGCTTCATATGGCTGAGACGTTCAAAGCCAGCCTTACCATGGTACGCACCAGTACCAGAGTCACCCACGCCACCAAACGGCAAGTCGTGCTGAGCCACATGTATCAAAACTTCGTTGATACATAAGCCACCCGAGACCGTATTGTTACGCACGTTTTCGATACTGCTGTAATTGTCACTAAACACATATAGTGCCAATGGCCGTGGACGCGAGTTCACAAAGTAAATGGCATCATCAAGCGTCTCATAATGCATCAGCGGCAAAATCGGGGCAAAAATCTCATTTTGCATGAGGTCGCTGTCAGGCTCAGGCTCGCTGACGATGACTGGCGGCATTAAACGGGTCTCTATATTAGATTCAACGGCAGTTAACGCATGTAACTCGCCGCCTGTTAGCGCATCTAGATAGCCTTTTACCCGTTTGAACTGCTCACCATTAATAATGCGAGAATAATCTGGGTTTTCTTCGATATCAGGATAATGCTTGGTCATCCACTCTTTTGCGAGTTGGATAAACTGGTCATGGTATTGACGCTGAATCAAGACATAATCTGGCGCAATACACGTCTGCCCAGCATTTAGTGTCTTACCCATCATCACTCGATTGACAACAGACTCTAGATTGGCATCATCTAGTACGATTACAGGTGATTTACCACCAAGCTCAAGCGTCACTGGTGTTAAATTGGGCGCAGCGGCAGCCATTACCTTTTTGCCCACCGCAGTCGATCCGGTATATAGTAGGTGATCAAATGGTAGCTCACTAAAGGCGGCGGCAATCTCAACTTCACCGAGCACCACACAGATCATATCTGGCGAAAAATAACGAGCAATGGCGTCAGCAAACGTCTGAGCAAATTGCGGCGCGGCCTCACTCATTTTGACCATAATTCGGTTGCCTGCGGTGATTGCATCAATCATCGGGCCAATTGCTAAAAATAATGGATAGTTCCAAGGCACCATGATACCGACCACACCCAATGGCTGAGGCTGAATTTCATTATGGGCTGGCATATATAGCGCTGAAATAGGCGCACGATGTGCTTTCATCCACTTTTTGCCGTGTTTCTTGGCGTGGCTGATACCGGTAAAGCTAGGAAACAACTCAGCAAACTGCGTCTCTGACTGGCTACGATAGCCAAAGTCTGCACTAATCGCCTTTGCAAAACTCTCTTGGTTATCGCTAAGCATCACTTCTAGATTATCTAGCTGCATCGTACGAGTGCCCCAATCGTTGATTGGCTGGGTACGGCTTAACATTTGCAAGCGTGTAAATTGCGCTTTCATCTCATCGATAGTCGTCGCCGTACTTAGAGCTTCAGGCACACGCTGCAGTGCAAAACCTGACTCGGTCACTGCCTGCTCATGGGCGATTTGGTTGCTATCTGTCATTTGTCTTCCTTGTCATAATCATAATAATAGTCATAAGGTTTGTAGTCACTATACTATATTGGGTTAGAGGCTCTATCTTTCTAGTCAGGTGCACTCTTTGATAACCTACTCTGACTATAAACTTCATCAGATTCCATTCATCACACTTTAATGTAGCGCATCGACTGAGCAATGAACAGCATCTTTGGTTGACTACTGCGTCTGTACTAGCAGTACCTTTATAAGCGACTTACCACTGTTCTATACCTATTATTTCATCATCAATTGCTAGCTGTTTATTATTAGCATTTACGCCATTTACAGACATTGCACCAGTATATATCTTTGGGCGATAGTCGCCAAAACTGCTACACTACCGATGAGCATTATTTATTTTAAACTTGATAATAATAAGACAGATACTCTCATGCAAAATGACACACAACCCCTCAATGATACGCTTGTCAGCAAATCTCTATCAGCGGCCGATTATGTCCCTACTCTCGATGCGATGCTGGCACGCACCCTCGAACGTATCGATCTAAAAAAACAACAAGGGCTGCGTACGCCTGATGAATTGTGGATTGTCGATCATAACGACGTCTACACGCTGGGACAGGCAGGCAAAGAAGAGCATATATTACAGCGTACTGACACGCCTATCATCAAGACCGATCGCGGTGGTCAGGTGACATGGCACGGTCATGGGCAGCTGGTTATCTATTGGTTGTTTGACTTAGACAGTCTCAAATGGAGTGTACGCAATCTCGTCTCCCATGCTGAGCAAGCGATAGAAGACGTCATCAATGACTGTTTGAGTAGCTCACCATCTAATAGTGATAATATCAGTGCTCATGCACGCCGTGATGCCCCAGGTGTCTACTTATATGCAGATACTGCTGCAACAGATGACAGCACCTCTACAGATGACAACTCTCTTGATAATAAGATTATGCTGGGCAAAATGGCCTCGCTAGGCTTTAAGATTAAGCATGGCTTTAGCTACCATGGTATTGCGATTAATTTAAATTGTGACCTATCTTCATTTAACGCCATCAATCCTTGTGGCTATGCTGGCATGCAAATGTTGCGATTGTCTGACTTTGTAGCCATGCAGACAGATTCAGAGCAAACAGAGCCAGATGCGCAGACTGAGCAGCAAATGAGCGATTCATTTAGCTATGAGACAGTCACTCAAAAACTTATTGATAACATCGCCAAGCGTCATGCTGGGCTGATTGAGTTGCGAGCTATCTCGCCCAAGTAAGTTCTGAGCCTATTTTTGCATAATCTTTTTTTGCATAATATCTTGCACGCTTAGACTTAAATATTAAGAGAAAATTCAGTACAAACTTGCTATAATCGCATGCAGTACAAATTGGACGCAGCAATTATCCTTGCTGTATCCCTAGCTCAACCCCTTATTCAAACATCTAAAACAAAAGCAAATTGGAGCATTTTATGGCAGATTTTAACAAAATTTTGGACGCAGGCGACGTAGACGGCGGCATCATCAATGTAGTAGTAGAGATCCCAGCTGGTAGCAGCCATAAAATTGAGTGGAATCGCGAATTAGCAGTATTTGAGCTTGACCGTATTGACCCACAGATTTTTGCCAAACCTTGTAACTATGGCTTCATCCCACAAACACTTGACGAAGACGGTGATGAGCTTGACGTATTGCTATTGACTGAACAGCCACTACCGACTGGTATTTTCTTAAAAGCCAAAGTTATCGGTGTCATGAAGTTTGTTGATGATGGCGAAGTAGATGACAAAATCGTTGTCGTACCTGCTGATGACCGTGATACAGGCAATGCTTACAACAGCTTAGAAGACCTACCAAAGCAGTTAATCAACCAGTTAGAGTTCCATTTCAGCCATTACAAAGACCTGAAAAAAGCTGGTACGACGGTTGTTGAATCTTGGGGCGATGTCGCAGAAGCGAAAGAAGTCATCAAAGAGTCTATCCAACGTTGGAAAGATCTATAATTATCAAATATTGGCAAAACTGCCAATAACGATAAATAATAAAATACCGCAGTCACCATAGTGGCCGCGGTATTTTTTTTGCTTGAACATTGCTTATCTAACATGGTTATAATGAGCATATAACTCATTCGCACTTATACGCCGTAATAAGGACAGTCATGTTTAACCCCGACCCTAGCGCAAAACCGGTCAATACCAAGTTGCCAAAAGACGTCATTATGATGGTCGAGAAAAACAACCTAGTAATGGCTATTAAAACTTTGGCGGCAGACGAAAACATCAGTATGGATGAAGCCAAAAGTAGAATTGATGCTTATGAGACCCAGCTAAAAGTAAAGCAACAACAGAAGCTCAATACCATCGCTAATAAACAAGGCATTCCTAATCAGGCCATTAGCTTTGATAGAGAGCAAGAAACCGAAGACAATCCTGAACCCCTGGTAAAAAACCGCGTAAAAGCCGCTAGTCAGAAACAAGACTTTAAAAGCCTACAAACTGGTATGGATAGTAAATTAAACGACTTGGGATACAAGAAACCTCTACTGCCCTATTGGCTAAAACGACTGCTCGTCATTGCTGTCTTGATGATAGGAATATTTTGGATATTATGGCGAGTATTTGGTTAATTGATTTAGCTAAATAAAGGACTGAATAAACATACCTTCTATAAAACTGCATACCGACTAGCTACAATTTAAGAATGTAGCTAGTCGGTATGCTAATTGAAAACCTGCTCTTGAATCCTTTTAAGCGTCCATTAAGCTCAAATTACTTAGAGCAATCCTTTATATAAGAAGTAACAGCCTACGACGGTTAACAGTACTGCAAAGCATTTTTTCAGCAACTGTGGCGATAATGCGTGAGCAACTTTTGCGCCTATCTTGGCGGTGAAAAAGCTCATGATGCTAATACCTAAAAAAGCATAGATATGGACAAAGCCAATCGTATTGGGCACATCGACTTGCGCTTGCATGCCAAAGAACATAAACCCTAGCGCACCTGCAATCGCGATAGGCAATCCACATGCGGCTGAGGTTCCAACGGCTTTTTGCATAACCACACCGTAACGCGTGAGGTAAGGTACGGTTAAGCTACCACCGCCAATCCCAAAAATAGCAGAAGCGATACCAATACCAGCCCCTGCTGCTAGCTGCTTAGGTTTTGAAGGCAAAGCTATATGGACATTACCAGCATCGTTATTTGCCTTCTTTTTGCCGCCCATAAACATTTTATAAGCGACCCAAAGCAAAAACACACCTACAATTAACTGGAGATATAATCCAGATATCTGTCCTGCGATCCCTGCACCTAAAAAGCACCCTATTGCTAAGCCTGGCGTCAGATTTTTAAAGACAGGCCACATGACTGCGCCCTTCTTATTATGCGCCATGAGCGAGCTTATGGACGTGACGATAATAGTCGCCAGTGAAGTACCCAAGACCAAATGCATAATAGTGTC
>Ga0207906_1000564_pt1 | contig 12609 bp, 10 predicted proteins | sample LinPmetageLP37_FD_184050 | JGI IMG/M metagenome (GOLD analysis project Ga0207906, IMG submission 184050) | Marine viral communities from the Pacific Ocean - LP-37 (SPAdes) | ecosystem: Environmental > Aquatic > Marine > Oceanic | place: Pacific Ocean | collected 2010-06-16 | reverse complement strand
AGAAACAACAAAGACGCAAAAATAAATTGGCGATTCGATGAAGATGAGGCACGAATAAAACTGAAAAGGCTTTATCCGTCATATGAAGATTGACTTGACACTACGTAATCCTTTTTGTTCTAAAAAAGCATAGTTCTCTCCACTACTATAGCCTGTATCTGCTATACAATTATGCCATAATAAACCTTGTTTGTGCAGACGTTTTTCTAAGCGATTACATATATCGGGTAAACACTGACTATCCTTACCATCGGCATGATAAGCCTTTATGTCTGTAATCACATGATGCCCTGTATCTACACTTAATTGACTCATATAATTAAGCTTTCTTGCCTTGCCTGGTTTTACACTAATTCGGGCGTCTGGATCGGTTGGACTGTAATGGGTTTTATTGGAGGTGTACTTTGAGCCTTTATTACCTGCTCCTGGACGTTGGTCTTGATCTTTACGCCATTTTTTGTTTCTGCTTTTTATAGCTTGTAACTCGCTTGCTGTTGCACTTATTTCTTGTTGGGTTTTGGTCGCTTTATTATGTTTGGCTTTCCTTATAGGAGCTGATGCTTTATCCATTTTACTGATATGACGAATTTGATACAAATGAGCTTCTAAATCCTCTTTTGGTACTTTCAGCTTTAAAGTGTCCATCGAAGCATTTGCTTTTACTGGTGCTGAATCAATCGCTTGGGTATGACCACTAACCATCCCTTTTTCAATGCACATACTAAGTACCTTGGTAAAAACCTGTTCAAAGACCGTCTCTGGATATAACCCTCGGGTACGGCTGATCGTAGAATGCCATGGTAGGGGCTCATCGATATCATAACCCAAAAAATAAAGAATATCCAAACGCATACTGCTATGCTGAATCAAATCTCTATCGCTAATAATGTTCTCTAAATAACCAACCAAACACAGTTTAAAAAAAACCACGGGGTCGATGCTTTTCTGTCCACTTTCTCCGTAATAATCCTTGGTTAATCCATACAGATAATCTAAATCTAGAACTTCTTTTAATCGCCGATAAAAATTGTGCTTCGGGATACGCTCACTAAGTTGAAACTGAGCGAATAATTTCTCTTGGTAATCTTTCTTGCCTTGCATAACTAAAGTTAAGAAATTAAAAAGCTTCTTTTAATTTGGATTCTTATCTTTATCAACAATCTTGTGCAACAGGCACCGGTGTTGTGCTTTCGTTATTTTTTATTGTACAATTTTCCGTTTTTCACTACTAAAAAAATGTCATCTATATGCTCAATGTTTTCTGTAGGATTGGCATTTAATAAGAGTAAATTCGCTTTTTTTCCAACTTCTATTGTACCTTCATTTTCTAGGATACCAGTAGCCATTGCAGAATATTTTGTTGCAGCTACTAATGCTTCTGATGGACTAAATCCGCATTCATTAACCAATAATTTCATTTCGTGCTGAACAAATGTGCTTTGGTCAGAATCACTGCCAGCAGCTATGAGCACTCCCTTTTTGTGTGCTTGTTGTATTATTCTTTTCCCAATTTCGTATCGCCAAATCATTTTAGGATGGTTTTTGTACATTACTAGTACAGACATTGTTGCATCTAAAACGACATTGTGATTAATCATTAAATTATACAATTCTGAAAAGTCCATTTTTTCAAATTCTTTATCCCAAAATTCCTTTTCCTTTCCATTAGGTTTATGGTCAATCCAAGACTTTATCAAGTTTTCACTATCATCATTTTCATAAACCAACATATTAGCGTGTGAAATTGAAATCACACCACTTGCTATTATTTCGGATGGTTTAGCGATTTGCAATGCTGCGTGTGACCAAACAGGAAAATTTTGCCTTTTAGCTTCTTCAACAATCTTTACAACTTCATTATTTGATAAATCTGCATACATTTTTATACCTGAAGCTCCTGTGCCTTTAGCTTGAGCTACTTCAATTACCATATTAGAATTGTCATCAATTGCTTTCATATAGGGCATTTTTCCGCTAATTCCCCCTTGAGCTGATGCAATGGTTCTTGGGTCGGCAAAAAACTTTGAACCCGCCATTAAAGAGGAATAGTAAATGTTTGGAGCCAATATGTCACCCACTAATGCATTTCTTGATAAACTAGCTAATGCTCTTGCGTCTCCAGCCATATCTCTAACCGAGGTTATACCTGTTAATAGCATTTCTTTAAGCACTTTTTCTGCATTATCTCTTCTTTCTTCGGTCGGGTCTGTTGCAAAATGTACGTGAGCATCAATCAAACCAGGAACAACATATTTATCTTTCAATATAATAGATTGAACGGTATCATTAGCTATATAATTTTTGGAAGGTAAGATGTCTGAAATTTTATCATTATTGATTAAAATGGTATAATCATAGAGTACATTATTTGAGTTTACATCAATAATATTGACATTTTGCAAAGCATAATTGCCAAAGCTGAATTGTGCACTTGCTGTTGTACTTGTCAAAACCAATAGGAGAATGGTTGATGTAATTTGTCTTAAATTCATTTTTCTAAATAATTTTATAGTTGGTTAGCAGTCTGTCATAATGAAGCACAACGACTTGATATGAAATCGTTTTAATGTTTTATATATGATGTTAAACGAAGTTAGCTAATTTTTCTGACAAAGTCAAACACTAATGACTCCTTAAATATGTAATAAGTGAATACAATGACACCAATGCCCAAATACCTTCAAGAATAATAAAAGGCCAATAGTTTAATAGTACAGAAGCCATACATGCCATAGTAGCTCCAGTAAGATTAAGGATGATGAAGATGAAGCTTTTATTGGTTGCTTTTCCAGAAACGTTTAATACGTACGCTAGCAATATTTGAAAAACGCCTAAAAATCCAATCCAGTCTGTAAAATTCATAATTAGTAAGTTAAAAGCATTTGATGATTAGGATTTGAGTGGGTTTCAGAAATCTTAAAATCATGTCTCCCTACAATTTCAAAACCAACTTTTTTGTAAAAATTAATGGCTTTCAGGTTTTCCGTCCAAACAAATAGCCATATGCCAGCTTGGTTATTCTTAATAGATTCCTGAATATTTAAATTAAAAAGTTGAAGTCCGAGTTTTAAATTATGAAACTCTTGAAGTACATACAATCGTTCTAATTTAGTGACATTTTTTAATGAAATATTTGGGCTAGAAAAATTAAATATAGTTTTAGAATAACCAACTGGTTTTTGATTATAATACAGAATGAAATAGTTGTTATTTGAATCTTTTAATTCGTTTTCAAATACTTCATTAGTAAATTTTAAATGGGTGTATACATCAATATCAGCTTTAGAAGCACTCATTCCGTGTGACTCAATGAATGTTTTTTTGCCAAGAATAGTGAGTAACTTTATATCATGTAATGTTGCTCTTACGATGGATGTCATAAGAACTATGAGTTTAATAAAAAGGTTTTTAATTCTTCATACTTAATAATTTTAATAGAAATTTTCTTTTTACCCATTACAGCTTGGATTTGCTTAGGAAGGGATTGTTTTTCTTTTATCACTTCTTCAACTACATCTAAAAATTTGGTGGGATGTGCTGTTTCTAAAAACACACAATGCGCCTCAGGGTGCTTTTTTAAATAGGCTTTACAACCTAAATACCCAACAGCACCATGCGGATCTGCCACATAATTATAAGTGTTATAAATTTCCAATAGCGCTTCTTTGGTTTCTTCATCTGTAAAACTATAAGACGAGATATTGGCTTTTAAAGTTTCAAAATCATTTTTATAGATTTCCTGAATGCGAATAAAATTACTCGGCGCACCTACATCCATGGCATTGCTTATTGTTTGTACCGAAGGTATTGGCGTATATAACTGTGTTTCTAAATATCTGGTTACTACGTTATTTTCATTATTTGCTGCAATAAAATGGCTTATAGGCAAACCTAATTGCTGTGCCATCATACCAGCACATACATTGCCGAAATTACCACTTGGTACTGAAAACACGATGTTTTTATAGGTGTTATGTAATTGCTTATAAGCGAAGATAAAATATAACAATTGCGGTAACCAACGCGCCACATTAATAGAGTTTGCAGAGGTCAACTGCATTTTGCTGGTTAAGTCTTCATCTAAAAATGCGGTTTTCACCATGGCCTGACAATCATCAAATGTACCATGAACTTCCAACGCTTTAATATTTTGACCTAAAGTAGTAAGCTGTTTTTCCTGGATATCACTTACTTTTCCGCTAGGGTATAAAATGACAACATTCACACCTTTTACACCTAAAAACCCATTCGCAACCGCTCCACCGGTATCGCCGGAAGTTGCCACTAAAACGGTTATTTCATTGGTGTTGTCTTTATTGAAATAGCCTAAGCAACGTGCCATAAATCGAGCACCTACATCTTTAAATGCCATGGTTGGACCATGAAAAAGCTCTAAAGTGGAGATGTTTTTATTTAGCTCAACTACTGGAAAATCAAACGATAAAGTTTCATCTATAATCGTTTTTAAAACAGTTTCAGGAATGTCAGGAGATACAAACTGTTTTATGGCTTCAAAGGCAATTTCTTTATATGAAAATTTGTCAATATTTTCGAAAAAATATTTTGGCAAAGGTGTAATGGTTTCAGGAAAATATAATCCTTTATCGGGCGCTAAACCTTTAATAACTGCATCCTTAAAAGATGTTTTTGGAGCTTGTTTATTTAGAGAGTAATAGTTCATTTTCTTGTCATTCCTGCAAAGGCAGGAATCTGATTATTAGTAATTTGTAATTTTTTTAGTCATTGCGAAGCAAATTTTTATTTGCTGTGGCAATCTATGAATTGAACTACAATTTAAAAGATTCCCACGCTTCGCTCGGAATGACATTTATTTATTCAGAATCTTAATTCCTTTCGTATTGATTTTACAAACGTAGGTATCAAATTTAATATTTGTTTTTCGATATACATTATTCATTGCAACCTCCACATTTGAAGCATCTTTAATTCCTTTACTTAAACTAAAAATAGAAGGTCCTGAGCCTGAAATGCCACAACCTAATGCGCCTGCATTTAAGGCCGCCATTTTAACCTCTTTAAAATATGGAATTAACTGACTTCGGTAAGGTTCAATCACAACATCATGCAGTGATTTGCTGATTAAACCATAATCATTACTATGAAGGCCATGAACCAAACTTCCCATATTGGCCCATTGTGTGATGGCTAGTTGAAGTGGAATCTCTTTTGGTAAAATCGCTCTTGCTTCGGATGTTTTTATTTCAATTTGTGGATGTATTATAGTCGCAAATAAATCATGCGGGGTTGGTATTTGCAAGATTTCTAAAGGATTTACGCTTTTTACTAAGGTAAAACCTCCAAAAATGGCAGGTGCCAAATTATCAGCATGTTCACATTTACTGGCTATAGCTTCACCTTTTATAGCAAAGTAGGTGAGTTGCATTTTATTGTATGGCCTTTCCAATAATTCATTAATAGCGAACACACTACCGGCCGCACTTGCTGCACTACTTCCAATTCCACTACCGGGTTTTATCTTTTTATAAATTTCTATTTCAAAACCACAGTCCGGATTTGCATCTGCAATAAGTGCTAATGCTGAGACACCGGCTACATTTTTCCCTACTTCAAAAGGTAAATCAAAACCTTCAATTTTTGTAATGACAACACCTTTTTTATCTGTTTTTCTAACGACCATTTCATCACCAATGTGGTCCAGACAAAAACCTAATACATCAAAACCACAGGCTACATTGGCGACAGTTGCAGGGGAAAATATTCTTATTTCGTTCATTTTATTCAGATAAAAGAAAATAGATAAAAGAAAATAGACAAATCCATCGTTATTCTTTTTTCTCTATTCTCAAGTCTTTTTTTAATTTCGTTTTGTAAGTGACTGCAAACTGCGACTGTCAACTGATTTAGTCATTTCCAATTCTAATAATGTCTGCAAACAAACCTGAAGCGGTTACATCAGCTCCAGCTCCAGCACCTTTAATAATCATAGGTTGCTCTGGGTAGCGTTGTGTATAAAACATAACAATATTATCTTTTCCTTTTAAATTATAAAATGGATGCCCTTCCGGAATTTCTTTCAATCCAACTTTTGCTTTTCCTTTATTCAATTCGGCTACATATTTTAACTGACAGTTTTTTGCTCTGGCTGATGCATAAAGTTTTTGAAAATGTGCTTCATCACTAATTAAAGTCTTATAAAAATCATCTACCGTATCGCTTTCTAAATTTGCTTTTGTTAAAAAAGATGAATTTGTTATCTCCTCCAAATTCATTTCCAATCCGCTTTCCCTAGCTAAGATTAATATTTTTCTGGCAACATCAACACCGCTTAAATCGATTCTTGGATCTGGTTCTGTATAGCCTTCAGTTTGAGCTTGCTTTACAACATCATGAAACTTTGTAGTGTTATCAAAATTATTGAACACAAAATTTAAACTACCTGATAAAACTGCTTGAATTGAAGAGATAGAATCTCCAGAAGCAATTAAATTACTCAACGTATCAATTATTGGCAAACCGGCACCTACATTGGTCTCAAATAAAAATGGTGCGTTGTATTTTAATGATAATCGTTTTAATAGACTGTAATTTTCAAAATCGCTGGAACAGGCTATTTTATTACATGCTACTACACCAATACTTTGACGTAGATAATCTTTATACAAGTTGGCAACTGCTTTATTTGCAGTAACATCCACAAAAATACTGTTGCGCAAATTAAGTGTTTTAATGGTCTCAAAAAAACCAGTTAAGGTTGCTTTTTCACCTGTGTGTAATTGTTCTTTCCAAGTATTTAAATTAATACCATCTTCATCAAAAATCATGGTTCTGGAGTTGGATAACCCAACAACATGCAAACTAATTTTTAAATGATCCTTTAAATATTTTTTTTGTTGCTTTATTTGCTCCACAAGTTTTTCTCCCACATTACCAACACCTGTAATAAACACATTTAGTTGTTTGGTTTTGATTTCAAAGAATTGTTCATGTAAAGAGTTTAAGGCTTTTTTTACGTCATTTTGAAGGATGACTGCTGAAATATTTTTTTCTGATGCACCTTGAGCAATCGCTCTGATATTAATATTGTTTTTCCCAAGTGTACTGAACATTTTACCGCTTATTCCTTGGTGGTTCTTCATGTTATCTCCAATAAGTGCGATGATTGATAAATTTTTCTCAATAATTATAGGATCAATTTTACTTAAGGCAATTTCATTTTCAAAAGTATTATCAATAGCGCTTTGAGCTCCATCAGCATCATTTTCATCAATTCCAATACAAATGGAATGTTCTGAAGACGCTTGGGTGATTAAAATGACATTGATTTTTTCTTGTGATAAGGTTTCAAACAATCGTTTTGAAAATCCTGGAATACCAATCATCCCACTTCCTTGAAGCGTTAACAAAGCAATATTATTGATGTTGCTTATTCCTTTTACAGGAATCCCGGAATTTATGTGATCGTTAGAAATTATGGTGCCTAAAGATTCAGGATCAAGTGTGTTTTTTATATGAATTGGAATGTTCAATGCAAGTACCGGTTGAACTGTTGGCGGATACAATACTTTAGCGCCAAAATGCGATAATTCCATGGCTTCTTGATACGACAATTTTTCAATAGGGTAGGCCTGTTTTACCAGTTTTGGGTTGGTAGTAAACATGCCACTTACATCGGTCCAAATTTCAAGTTGTTCTACTTTTAAGGCTGCTGCTATAATGGCTGCCGTAAAATCTGAACCTCCTCGTCCTAAGGTTGTTTGCTCTCCGCTTTTAGATGAAGAAATAAACCCAGGAAGTATCGTAACACTTTGTTTGGCCGATTTAAAATAATCTTGAATATTTTTATTGGTTAAGGCGTAATCAACTTCTGCTTTTGTGAAATTTGAATTGGTTATAACCAACTCTTGAGAATTTTTGAGTTTAGCGGAAAGTCCACGATTTTTCATGGTCTCTGCTATAATATAAGACGATAATAACTCACCAAAACTGGTTAATTTGTCCGACGTTTTTGGAGATAATTCATTAATCAAATAAATGCCATCTAAAAGGCTTTTTAGGATGTTAAGTTTATCATTTATAAAGTTTAGAACAGAATCATTTTTATCAGGTATTAATTCTTTAATAATATCCATATGAATTTGTTTGATAGTATCAAAAACTTTTGAAAAGCCAACATCTTTATTTTTGGCCAAATTACCAGCTAAAAGAAGTTTATCAGTAATGCCTCCAACAGCAGAAACAACACAAATTATTTTATTCGGTTTGGAATTAGAATTCAGAATGCTAATTACATTATTTATGTTTTTTGCAGAACCTACAGAAGTTCCGCCAAATTTTAAAACTTTCATTAGAAATAAATTAATATTTTAATATAATATTTTTGGAGTCGTAATTTAAAAAAATCACAAAAATTGTCTGAAGGTAATATGATTAGCAACCCCAAAGGGTTGTAACGTTTGTAGTCATACCAAAAACAGAGACATTTTCAACTGTGAAAGAAGAAAAATAATGGTTTGAGTTTTGGTTTAAATGCTTCATTATAAACATATATAATTAAAACCAAAAGTATCACTTTTAACTTTATAAAAAAACAAAATTATATTTTTTGCGGTATTCTTATATTCAATCAGTTTTCATTTAAGAAAAACAGTTATTTTATATAAGAATTAAAAAATCTATATTATCCATGTCAAGTTTCCTTGTTCTAAATAATCCGATAGATTAACTACTAAAAAATTGACTTATCTTTTTAAAATGTATTTTACCTCACCCGAAACTGACAAAAAGGACAGTTCCGACCTCTCCATAGGAGAGGTAAATCTGAAACCCCGAGGTACAGCCATCGGGAATTCTTCAGATTAAATAATATCGTTAAAAAACATATTTATTCGATAAAGTGTATTTTTTATCAAAAATTTCATATATTTGTCGAGTTAATTCATTAAAAACCTTTCAAAATGAAACCTCAAATTCTCTCAAAAAGAAATTTAACCATTCTAAGTTTATTTTTTGTGATACTTTCACAAGCTCAAACAACTTCAAAATCAACACCAGAAAAATCTAATGTTCTACCAATTATTGAAGGTAGTGCAGGTTTAAATAATACAACAAATGAGATTGACATGATTGGCGAAGTTTCAGACTATGAAGAATTAGCAGTTACAGAAAAAGGCTTTGTTTATAGTACTTCTGAAAACCTTCCCACTATTTCAGATTCAAAAATTAGTGTTGAAAGCGGTGATGGAACATTTAGTGAAAAATTAACAGACTTAATATCAAGTACATTATATTACATCAGACCTTATGCCATAAATGCTAAAGGTGTAGCTTATGGAAGTTTAAGTATTATTGATACCAGCACACAATCAAATATAGATATTAATTTACAGGCGAAAATAAAGACCTACCCCAATCCATCAACAAATTATATTAGTCTAGCAGGTTTAATGGAAACCAAAAACTATATAATTTATAACACCTCGGGTAAAGAATTAGCAAGAGGTAGTATTTCTTATAATAACAAAATTGATGTCAGGTTTTTAACAAATGGGTTGTATCTTTTAAAATTAGACGACTTTGAAATCATTAAGTTCATAAAAAATTGAAATATATTCGTGATATAATATTTCCGCATTAAAACCACCATAAAATCCTTGACTTAGCTTAGTTGAGGATTTTTTAATTATATAAGGTTGTTGTTGATTTAAAATATAAAAATGCGTAATATTAGTGTTGATTAGAAACACACCTATTGAATGAAAATATTTTCCAAAGAGCAAATATATGAAGGCGACAAGCTAACAATAGAACGCCAAAAAATTAGTTCAACTGATTTGATGGAACGAGCCGGAACCCAAATTTTTAATTGGATACATGTCAGGATTCAAGGAGCTCAGGTGCCTATTCATGTTTTTTGTGGTATTGGCAATAATGGTGGGGATGGCTTGGTATTAGCCAGACAATTAATTTTAAACGGGTATCATGTTAAAACTTATATAGTAAATTATAGTCATAAACGCTCTAAAGACTTTTTAATCAATTATGATAGAATTAAGAATGTTACTAACCATTGGCCAATATTATTAAGTGATGCTGATGATTTTCCTGAAATTGAATTAAATGATATTATTGTTGATGCTGTCTTCGGAATTGGTTTGAATAAACCAGTTGCTGTTTGGGTTAAAGCATTGTTTCAACATTTTAGAACATCAAAGGCATTTACAATATCAATTGATATTCCTTCAGGATTACCAACCAATAAAGGCGTGAAAGATGAAAACAGCGTTGTTTGGGCTTCCTATGTATTAAGTTTTGCGTCGGCAAAATTGGTGTTTTTTTTACCGGGAACTGCAAAATATACAGCCAATTGGGAAGTTTTGGATATTGGATTAGATCCTGAATTTTTATCAACCACTAAAACAGATTTCAATTTAATTGGAAAATATGAAGCATTGCCTATGTATATACCTCGGGATAAATTTTCTCATAAAGGCCAGTTCGGGCATAGTTTGATTGTTGGTGGTAGTTATGGGAAAATAGGGGCGGTAATTTTAGCCAGTAAAAGTGCGTTAAGTGCAGGCGCAGGATTGGTCACGGCTTATGTTCCAAAATGTGGTTATCATGCCTTGCAATCTTCATTTCCTGAAGCTATGGTCATTACAGATATAAATGACAACTTTATTTCTGAAATTAAATTCGAGATTAAACCTACTGTTATAGCATTTGGAGTAGGTGTAGGCACCGGTATTAAAACCATTAAAGCTTTTGAAGATTTCTTAAAAACGAATAAAACACCCCTGGTTATTGATGCCGATGGTATAAACATATTGGCAAAAAACAATCACTTATTAAAATTATTGCCAATAAACACCATACTTACCCCACATCCCAAAGAATTAGAACGATTAATTGGAAAATGGACCGATGATTTCGATAAATTAGAAAAAGCCAGGATTTTTTCAAATAAAAACAAACTTGTTTTGGTTATTAAAAGCGCCAATACCATTACAGTTTCTGAAGATACTTTTTATATAAATGCCACTGGTAATCCTGGACTTGCAACGGCTGGCAGTGGTGACGTATTAACTGGCATTGTCACGGGGCTGATTTCTCAGGGCTATGACGTGTTATCTGCTACAATATTTGGAGTTTATCTTCATGGTAAATCGGCTGATATTGCGGTGGAGGATTATGGTTATCAAAGTTTGATTGCTAGTCATATTATTGAATATTTAGGTGCAGCTTATTTAGATTTATTTAAAGAACCAGAACCAGAATCAGAAACTGAGGACAACACATAAAAAAAAGAGGCTACCTGAAAAGTAAAGTTTTACGTCATTGCGAGTCCCGATAGCTATCGGGAGAAGCAATCTGTAAATTATTGGTAATCAATAAACAGATTACTTCACTTTAGCCTGTCTTGAGTGACAGTCGAAAGATTCGTAATGACAACTTATTTTGACTTTTCAGACAGCCTTTTTGATTATCATATTTTTGTAATTGATTTATATATTTAAACTATTAAAAAGATCAATCAGACCAGAACTTGAAGGTCTTGGGGCATCCGGATTCACAATGTTTCCGTTAGGATCAATTAATAAAAACCTTGGAATTCCATTTATTTTATAATCTAAAACAAATTGTGATTGCCAGCCGTTTGGAGCAAATAATTGCATGCCGCCTAATTCTTCATCTGCAACCATAGCTTTCCAATCTGCTTTTGCTTTTTCCCATGATCCACCATGAGATCTATCATCATCTATAGAGATACTTACAAATTGAATGTTTTTGCCTTGATATGCCTTATCCAATGCTTTTAATGCAGGAATCTCTGCCTTACAGGGTCCGCACCAAGTTGCCCAAACGTCAACATAAACATATTTTCCAGCTAAATCTTTTAAAGATGTTTGTCCGCCATTATAATTTTCATAATTTTCAAATGCAGGAGACGCATTTCCCTTAGCTAATTGTTCTTTTAATTCTATAGAGGCTTTAAAGTAATTTTCATACATGTTTAGCATTGGCTCTAAATTTTTATTAGCGCTGTTGGTTAAGAATGTATCAATTTCCTGTTTGCTATTGTAAAACTCATTAAGCTGTTTTTTAATAGATTCCAATTCACTATCTAAACCTGCCAAATCTAGGCTGGCTAGTTTATCTGGATTTAATAATTTCTCTTCAATTATAGATTTTTCAGCTAAATAATTATTGTTTTCAGAACCTATTCCTGTGTATTTAATAGATTCATCAAATATTTTAGTGTCTAAAGTTAGGTTTATGTCATAACCATTTTTTAAAAACACATAAGTAGATTCTGAACCATCAAACAAATTAAAAACACCAGGCTCCACTTTTAAAGTATCCTTAAAAGTTCCGTCAGGATTGACCTTAATAGTCTTAGAATAATCGCGGGTTCTTATTACTAGGGAGTCGCTAATTTTATCTGTAATTTTACCAGAAAGAGTCACATAATCTTTAGGCTCCTTTTTACAAGAAAAAATAGCAAGTGCACTTAAAATAAATATAGTTTTTTTCATTATTTAGAATTTTAAGGAACAAAAATAGAGTTTTTTACATTTTAAGTATTAAATTTTATTTATTATTAACATTTGTTGTATAATATGTATTGAA
>Ga0207906_1000559_pt1 | contig 12647 bp, 18 predicted proteins | sample LinPmetageLP37_FD_184050 | JGI IMG/M metagenome (GOLD analysis project Ga0207906, IMG submission 184050) | Marine viral communities from the Pacific Ocean - LP-37 (SPAdes) | ecosystem: Environmental > Aquatic > Marine > Oceanic | place: Pacific Ocean | collected 2010-06-16 | reverse complement strand
GCTCATGGAAAGCCGCCTTCGGCCGCCGGTCCCACACGGAACTATGTGTGGATGTCCTTGACGGAACTCACCCCGTTGAAGGCGATGGAGCGTGCGGCGAGACTGCGTGAGGTTCAACTCCGTCACGCTGCCGGTGTGGAGTTGGGACCCGAGGATGTGGAGTTGCTCACCAAGACAATGGGGTACCGTAACGTGCAGGATGCGTTAGATAACATTGATGACGACATCCTCGTGACGGCCGAACTGGGATTGGCACCACTTCAAGGTCAGAATGAGGCAAGACAACGCGTGGCGGGGGTGCACGGCGGGAGGGGTGAGGCACTCCCGACGGCCCGCATGGTGCCCGGTGAAACACGGGCGGACGTGATGGCTCTGTTTGACGAGGCACATGCGCGGTTGAAGCGCATCGCTGAAGAGAAGGCCATGGACACCCCGGGGGGCCGGAAGGTCACGGCGGAGCAGTCGGAGGATCTGGTCGACAAGGCGTTGGCTGACGTGCTTGCGTTGGGGAAGCGTAGGCGGAACGTCAAGTCGGTGGTCGACAGTATCGAAACGGAAGCGCAGGCGCGTGTGGCTGCCGACCCGAAGGTGCCCTCCGCTATCGCTGCGATTCCTTGGACGGAACGCGACCTGTCTATCTTGGAGGGTGTCTTCACGGATCTTCATAAGAAGATAGAGGAGCCTGTGGCGAATCTGCAACAGGATCTGATCCCGTTGATGAAGCGTCTTCAAGAGCAGAAGATGGCGACGGACGAGACGGTGCAGGCAGCCGAGTCTTTGTTTGAGATGTTGACGGTGGCTGGTCCTACCGGGTCGTATGTGAAGGGGGCGCAGCAGCAGTGGAAGGCTCCGACTGTTCTGCGAAAGTATGAGGAGATCATTGACGAGGTGAAGCGTTTGGAGGATTTCCTTGGGGTTCGCATATCCGGTGAGGGTGCCCGTGGTGGGCATGTGCGGGGAAGCGTGGCGCAGTCTTCGGTGGGTGCCCCCAACCCGTTCCGCAAGTTGGGGGCGCAGGCACCGTTCTTGGAAGATGCGTTGGCGAAGGCAGAGTCTATAATCCCTAAGGGGTCTGAGGGGACGTTCACTAGGACGTTGCAGTCTGTGACCACCACGTTGGGTAATGTGCTGGAAGGGCAGGGGAGTGGCTTGAAGGCTGCGCTGTTGGCGAAGCCTGAGTTGCGTGCCAAGTGGGTCGCGTTGGCGAGGGCGGACGCTGAGGTGGTCACACTGATAGCGGAGCAGGCTGATGCCCGTATAGCGTTGGTGCGGGCGAGCGTCGCACGCGAGAAGGCGGCGAAAGGGTTGGGGGCTATACCGGGGCAGAGGGCCGTGCAGGAGGAGCGACTGGCCGAGAGGGCTGCTACCACTGAGGCTTTCGTGGAGACAACGCAGGGCAGGTTGGATACGGCTCTAGATCGGATACAAGGTTTGGCGCCGGACACGGCGGGTGCGGAGAGGGACCCGATTCGAGGTTTGTTCGTTGAGGGCACGGAGGAGTTCGGCGGCGTGTTGCAGGGCGGTGGGATGCTTGGCGCGAACGCACCGAAGGTGCTGGTCGATGGGCTGTCCCCCATGGAAGCGGTGGAGGGCATTCTCGCTGGGGCGGAGAGAGCCAACATAGAGTTGGCGGAGATCGCCTATTATGTCGGCTTGAACGAGAGATTGCTGGGGATACTCCCTAAGGAAATGTCGGATGACGTGCGTAAGCGTTTGCTTGCGGACTTGGTTCCGGACCCACGGGCGGATGAGATGGCCCAACAGTCGGTGTTGGATCACGGGTGGCTGGGGGCGGAGGCACGCAAGGAATACATGAAGGGCGACAAGGAGGGGATGTCGTGGATGCACAACGTCGGGAACGTGGGCGCTGCCGGTGCGTTCAATCCGGGTCGCATTCCGGCGGAGGGCTATCAGACGCTGTTGCGGGAGGGTGCTGCCGGGTGGGGGGCGAGCCTGATTGCGATGGCTCCGAATCAGGGGGTTGCTGCGGAGTGGGCTAGCACCGTGACGGATGTTCTGATGGCTGCTCAGAAGATAACGGATCGGGAGCAGGTGGGGCAGTTCCTGCGACGGTACGACAAGTTGCACAACTGGCTCAAAGCACAGTTGGTGGCAACACCCGGGTTCGTTATGAGAAACATGCTCGGCGGTGCAACGAACATGTGGTTCAAGGACATCTCCCCGTTGGAGATTATCCGCACGGGAAAGATGATGCAGCAGGCATATAAGGCGGGTGGGGGTGACCTGATTGCCGGGGTGCGGATGATGTCGCAGAAGAACGTCGACTCGTTGGCGTGGATGCGGATGCGGGATCTTGTCGATTCGGGGGCGCATGCTGGTGGGCAGGCTGCGAGCGCAGTGGACGTGGGCATCATCGGGCGTAGCCGTGGCGACTTCTTCGTGGGGCAGAGGACGATACAGAAGCCGGGCGCGCGTGTGGTCTGGTCGCCGCTGTCTGCGGAGTTCACTCCGTGGGCTGCTGTCCGGCACGCCAACACTTTCGCCGAGGAGGCGATGCGGTTGGCTACCGGGATGCACGCTATGAAGGTGTGGGGCGATTCTGTGGAGGAGGCTATGTATACGATCCACAAGTTGCATTTCGATTACGGTAAGTTGTCAGACTTTGAGCGTAAAAGGATGCGGCGGGCGTTCCCGTTCTACACTTGGACCCGAAACAATCTGCCGTTGCAGGCAGAGTTCATGGCGAGGCATCCGGCCAAATACAACCGCCTGTTCTCGTTGAAGCGCGAGATGGAGCGCAACACGCCGGAGGAGGGTACGGTTCCTCACTATTTCTTGGAGCCGTTCGGGGTGCGGTTGCCGTTCCAGATCATGGGTGCGCAAATCTATTCGGTTCCTGACACCCCGTTCCAAGACTTGCTGCGGTATGATCCGTCGTATGGGGGGATCGGCAGCACGATAGAGCAGTTGGTGTCACAGACGACACCCATCGCCAAGGCTCCCGTTGAGTATTGGGCGGGGAAGCAGGTGTTTGCGGGGATTCCGTTTACGGAAAGGTATCAGCAGGTTCCGGCCATAATGCAGAAGGTGCCGGGTTTGATGAACGCTCTGGAGCAGATCGGTTGGTCGAAACGAAACCAGCAGGGCGAATGGAAGATGCAGGATAACCGGATTTATCTGATCGGTAACATGCTGCCGTTCATGGGGGTGTTGCAGCGGGCGATTCCGGGGTTGCCGGGTAGGGAGAAGCGAAAGCAGGAGCGGTACATTTCTTCTCTGATTTCTACATTGGCTGGTTTGAGCATGCGAATGAACACCAAGTATGAGCAGCAGAGTGAACGGGTGCGGCGCGAGATCGAACGATACCTTGACCAGAGGGATCGTGGCGACATTGAGTGGCGCACCCGGTGACGGGACATAGGGGCTTATGAGTATGAAGTACATTTCTCGCCACCAGTGGGGGGCGACTCCGCCCCCCGGTGGAAAGCGTTTCGACCGGATCAGGCATCACCGCGTGAAGGGTGTGGTCATACACCACTCTGGTGTGGAGAACGGCCCGAAGGGCACGGGGGCTGTGAAGGCGTTTGAGCGTCACCATTTGTCGAAGGGATGGGATGGGATTGCCTACAACTGGTTGGTGGATGAGACAGGGACAATCTATGAGGGTAGAGGATGGGAAGCACGCGGTGGAGCAACCAAAGGGTGGAACTCCAAGTCGATGTCCGTCTGCTACACGGGTTGGGGCGACGAGCGGCCTCATGCGAATGTTCTTGAGTCGATCCAGACGGTAATCAGGGAGGCTGAGAAGTGGTTCGGTCGTGGCCTGTGGGTGGAAACACATCGCCGTAAGGGTTCCACAACATGTCCCGGTGACTGGTTGGGGGACTGGGTTGAGGGTGGTATGGCTGCGACGAAGGAACCTTCGATGGTTGATTGGGATGCGATCATTCGGTATTTCAAGGACCTGCGGGTGCAGGTTGAGGAGAAGCCGTTGAAGCGTGGCGCCCGTGGGTTGCCGGTCAGGCTGGTGCAGTCCCGGTTGAATGACCGTGGGTTTGATGCCGGTGTGGTGGATGGGATCTTTGGGCGCCGCTCTAAGGCGGCGGTCAAGAAGTTTCAGGAATCGCAGGGGTTTCTGAAAGTCAACGGGGTGGTGGACGGTAACACGTTCGGTGCCTTGTTCTTACAGTAAGGAAACATAATGCCAAAGGGCAAAGGTTACGGGACATTTGAGGAGACGTTCGGCAGTCAGGATGACCAGCCGTACAACTCCACGTCTTCATTCAACATGTGGGACATGTCGCAGAAGGCTAAGAAGGCTGCCGCATATCTGCGTAGCACCAATCTGGGGAACGCCGCTTTCGGTGGCCGTCCCTTCGGAAAGTAGGGATCATGCACAGAGATGGTTCAACACCGAAGAAGGTGAAGGCCGGTCAGGTTCTGGTCACCAGTGTCACACGCGGTGACGGGATCGGTCATGTCGGTTCGCAGTCGCGTAGCGGTGCCCGTGACGCGTTGCGTGATTGAGGTGGCGCCGAAGAAGCCGCGTCGACCCGGGTATTAGACGTGCCATTGAAGCGCGGCAAGAGTCCTACTGTTATAGCACGAAACATTGGCACGCTGATAGGTGAGGGTTATCCTCGGGATCAGGCGGCTGCTATAGCATACGACTATTCTAAACGGTCTAACAAGGGGAAGAAGAAGTGAGAAACATGATCGAACGGGCTGCGTGGACTTTCACGCAGGCTTTCTTGGCGGTATTTGTTATCAGCGATTTGGCTTCGGCCAAGACGGCTACGGTTGCAGCGGCTGCTGCGGCTCTCAGTGTCGTAAAGACGTACGCTCAGGAGCGGGTGACTGGATAGTCATGGATGCCGTTGAACTCTCAGCCAAGTGGACTCTGTTCATGGAAGCCGAGGGTGGAGAGTTGGAGCAGGAAATCTATGCGGACCTGCATGCCACATCCCACCTGTTTGACGTACAAGACGGTGTTCACGCCAAGTGGTCCCCGAATGGAACCCTAGGTTTGCTACTGGTGTTCGATGAGGACGAAGCGGACAGTCTCTTCGACGCGTTTCGTGCCGCCGTCGGAGGGGTACCGGAGGCCGGTGAGGCATTCGCCTACTGGACTGCTTCCCTAATGGGGTTGCTACGTCAGGCGCTTGCCCAGCAATGGACTGACGGGGCTGACGGTTAGGCGTCAGGTGTGATCCATCCGCGTATATCCGGGTCGTCTGCAAGAGTTGACGCGAGTCGTCGTTTGATCTGATCGCGGCGCCGAGCGAGTGTCGTCTTAGGAATCCCCAAGACTGTACCCGTCTTACGCAACGATGTGCCTTCGATTAGTAGCCGTTCAACGATCCAACGGTCCTCCGGGGGTAGCGACTCCACGGCACGGCCGAGGGCTTCACGCAGTGAAGACGTTTCCTCCAGAGAGGGTCCCCTGTCCGGACCCCCGGGAGGGGTCCGCAGGAGGGCTTCCATTTCCGTGTCGTCTCGCTGCGGAAACAGTACCCGTACCTTGGGGTTGGTTTGATTGCGGGCCAACCACCCGTCGAAGTCAGTCGGTCGTGCCTGTCCGCTCTTGCTCATGGTACTCAGCGTACCACATGGCGGGGTTCAACCGTTCCTGTGCAATGACCCGGGTGTTCTCCGGGTCATACCCTGACGCTTCACCCTTCTCCCACGCTTCATCGTGGTCGATCCAACCGAGCATTTCCACGGCACGAAACTCAGGGGCGACCGGTTGCACCACCCACAGGACTAGCCCCTGATCCAACTGGCGGCGTCGCACAGCGGCGCTAGTGCTGGTGCGTACCCGACGCACCTCAATGTTGAATCCCACATCCGGTAGATGCCTGTACGTTTTGTGATCCGATTTGTGCCAGACGTGCCCCGACCAGTACTGGTTGGTGACCTTGGCTACTGCCAGTTCACCCACGCATGCGGCCACCTGAGCGGTGCGGTCGTCTTCCATTCGTTTCTTGTCGTAATGGGCGGCGTCACGCTTGCCCCAGTTTTCGATGAATCGACGCGCACCCACATGGGAAGCCCATTCGTATTCCCACGGTGATAGTTCCACTAGAAGCATTGTATCCTCCGGCTGTTACGCCTCGTCAACTTTGACTGCTGTGATCCTAACTACCTGTCCGTCGTCACCCCACGCGACACCATTGAGTGCATCTAGGGTTAGTTTTACATAGTTGTCCAAGTCCCCTCGCAAGGTACGCGACCCGTGCGGGGATGGCAATACATGCAGGATCGTTTCGGAGGGACTGTACGCGACGTACACCTCTAGTGGACCGCTGAGTATCTCTCCGATCTGTTCGGACCATGCCGCAGCGACATGATCTTCCTCTTCCAGAGTGGACTTGGGGGTGAAGACCTGCCCTCGCTTGTTGTGGCGTGGGCGTGCCTTCACCTTGGGTCGTCTGGGTACGGTAATCATGTAGCCTTTCATTGCTTTAGCCCACCCTTCGTTGTGCATTCACGACTGTGGTTCGCAACCATTTCTCACCGTCCGGGCGGGTGGCGTACTTGCCGCCCCAGTCCAGATCAGCCGAGCGTAGTTCATTCAACGTATCGCTGGGGGTGTGCCCCTGCTTCAACATCGCACACGCCAAGGAGAACAGGGTGCCAGACCTGTCTCCTTCTGGTTTGTTCGCTTCGGGGCGCGGCCCGTTGCGACGGATAGAGCCTGCCAGACCCGACAGGTCACCCCTAGGAGGGGTGTCACCCCATTCCACTGCTGGGAGGGGCTTAGGAGGGCTGTAAACGGCTCTGAGGGGATTCCAAGTGGCTGCTGTGCATCGGCTGGACTGGGCGCAGGAGGTGAAGGACTCCACGTCCATCTCTTCTCCCCCAGAGAGGATCACATTCCGGCCGGGTTGCCGCCCGGCGGGGTAGGGCAACCTGACCCCGTTGCCCCACCCCTTGCCTGTCAACTCTGTCTGCTTGGGGTTGATCTCTTTCGTTGGTGCATCCACTATCTGGCAGGCTCCGAGTAGCCCGTGGCGTACGTTGGTTGCGGGTATTGGTTCCTCAAAGAACACCCACACATGGTAGCCCTTGGAGCGGGACCGTTCGATCCATCCTTTGACGTTCATGCGGTGTAGCACCAGTTCCAGATTCTTTGCGTGAATCAGGGATTCCTCTTCTCCTTCGTCGAAGTCGACGCACCCCCAGTACACGCTGTGTGTGTCGTCCACGGCTGGCAACAGTGGGTACACGCCGATGGGGGCTTCCTCATCGGTTAGGTGTTTGACGCAAATGTCGGTGAAGCCGGGACCGAGGGCTGGAACGTGTGCCCCGTGGGGGAGTTCCATTGGTCGGAACCCGTCACCTACCCCCGGCTGGTCGGTGGCGACGCCACCTCCCCGGAACAGTAGCGCAAACATTGCACCCGGGCTGCCGGTTTCGTCGCCAACCCCAACTGCAACGATAGTCATTTCGGACCTCCCGAACCGGGAATCAACTCTTCCCAATAGGGGTGAACCTGTCCGCATAGGGGATCAAGGTAGTAGACCTGATCCACCATCCTTGCTGTGCGCTTGTTCTTGCACAGATTCAGGTTGATAGAGTTGGCGTGGTATTCTTTCTCCCATTCCGACAGGTCTTGTCTGTCTTTCTGCCGGTATACTTCCAGCACAAAGATTGCTTCCTGTTCGCCACCGTAACGTCCGGCGTACAGCCCGGCTGGTTTGCCTTTCTCACCTGCGCCTCGTCCGGCCTGATGTACCAGCCCGACGGGAACGCGCTGCGTTTTGGCCCACCGTTTCACGGCCTGAGCCTTGGAGGTCACACCCGTAGAGTCTGAGTCGCCACCGGGAAGTAGTTCCAAGTAGTCGATCATGGTGAAGGACGGGTTGCATCCCCACCATTCTCGCGCCTCATCCAAGACATCGGCCATGACGGGCAACGGTATGGACTCATCTACGATTGCTATGCGTGACAGTTCCTCGTTGGCTGCCCGTGCTAGGTCGGCGATGACTTCTTTGTCGCCTGCTTTGACGGCTTCTTCCACTTCTGTGGAAGACTTGCCGCGCAGCAGGCAGTACAGTTTCATCACCACTAGTTCCCGTGGCTCATCCATTGAGAAGATGACCACATGGGCTGCCGGATTGTTTACGAGGTTGGTAACGATGCCGTTGAGTAGAACCTGTGACTTGCCGGTGTGTGACCGGCCAACCACCATGAGAACTTCGCCTCTCCCGACTCCACGGGATGCGATGTCCACCTCAGGGATACCCAGATACCAGCGTTCCGCTGGGTTCCGGATGAACCCTACAAGGTTCGTAACAACGTCGGCTGTCGTTGACCACCTCTTTGGGGTATCCTTCACTTGGAAGTTACCCGCCACTCCACCTGTTGCTTCGGTGAGGCGACGGGTAACTTCTTCAGCGGTGAATACCCGAGGGCTAACCCCGGATAGTGGCACTAATGCCGGTTAGTTCGTTGGAGTCTTTACCCGTGAACGGGCAAACGAACCAGTTGGGGATCAGTACCGAACCGTCCTTCTTGGACAGCCACAGCCCCTTGCCGTCGGACCTGCGCTTGTAATCAGGTCCGTTCATGTTGAAGTTGGCTTCGGGATCCAACTTCTTCTGCCAGTTGGGATCCCACCAGTCTGTCTTGTTGTCCATCAAGTCTCGCCATAGCGAGTCGATGGTTCCACCAGACGAACCTCCGGAACTAGCCCGCGCCGGGGCAGCCGCCACGGGAGGACTCGCAGTAGGCCCGGGAACACTTTTTTCTAACCTCCGGACACCCTGTTCGGTTATCTCGTAACCGATACCCAGAGCCTCATAGTTGGACATTTCAAGCGTCGCGCCCCATTCGGCGATCTGCTCGGCAATCTGTTCCTGAGTTGACTCGGCATCAACTGCAACCGTTACCGAACATGATGCTTCGGCGGGTTCGTAACTGCCTGTCTGGATAACTTGTCGTCTGAACACCGTGAAGGTGTTCTCTGTTTTCTTTGTTGTTGCTGCAACCATGGGTCTACCTCTCTATAGTTGGTTCCATGGATCTGGTCCCGCCAACGCGCCTCGGCACGTTGCCCACGCTCCACACCACTTGGGGGAGCAATGCCAGCCACTCATAGTGAGAGGCCAGACTGGCAGGTTAGCGGCTATTAGGGTAGCGGCGGAAGTAGCGAGCGCAATCAGGCTCTGCCACTCTGCCGGTCCCACATCTACAAGGGTACGGTGGACTGTTCCCTTGACTAGATGTACGAACTCGAACTGCTGAGGCTGCTTCGGAACACCACTCGGGCCGGACAGCGCCCCACGCTCGGTGGCAATCGCCCAAGTGTATGCTGCTGCCTGCACGGACCAACGCTTCTTTTCCCATTCGCTGGATGGCTTACGCCCGGGGTTCTTCCAGTCGATGATGGGCAGCCCGGGTTCCTGCACGCAGTCGATGCTGCCCTTCAACCAAATCTCCGGGTGTATCAGGCTGCCACCCACGTCGTGGGTCCACCTTGCCGGAACGATGGGCAGATTGAACTCGTGTTCCACCGCGATAGGACGCACCCCGGCACGCACCTCGTTCCACCACACCTCGGTGTTCGCTGCGATTATGTCGGCAGCCTCGGTGGGCTTGTGATTCCACCGGACAATCTCCGGCTCTTTACGCATCCACTCCCCCATGGCTATCTGCTGAGTCTCGTAGAGCGGGAACGGGTCACCGGTCTGCATCACCTCCAGCAGGCATTGTTCAATGCCGTAGTGGACGGCGGTACCAATCGCGGTGTTGGAGGATTCCGTCGATTCGGAGATCCCCATCAAATCCTGACGTGCCCGTTCGGGGCACATCGCCAGTTGACCCAGCCAAGATTGGCGGAGCGTGATTCGGTCTTCGGGGTCGGGTGTGGTCATGTGAGCATCCTAGCAGGTCGACGGGCATCCCCGGTGGGATGCCCATGGCATGGTACCATGGCCGTCCCGGCCCCCCCTAAAGGGGGCCGGGACGGCACATGAGGGATCACAGTCAGTCCTCGTCCTCGTCGCGGACCACGGCCAAGAGCGGGCCATCGTCCGTTTCCGATTCGTCGTCCTGATCTGTCTGGTCTAATAGTTTGCTTATATGTTCCATTCCTCCAGCGAAAGAATGACTCAAATCGTGGAAAGTATCTCCCACAACAAAGGCCAAATGCTGGATAAGTGACAGCATCCCTACGAGGGCATCTGCGATGTTCGTATCTTCCGCAAATACCACATCTTCTAGGGCTTCTAGTCGCTTATTAGTGGATTCTTTTTCCGCCACTACAGGGACTGAATGGCAATACCCTCGGGCAAAGTTCGCACGAGAATCTTGACGCCGTGCCTCCGGGCTGCGGCGTAAGCGCCGGACCGGAAACCTTCCGTCTTGCCAAGGTAGTCGACACCCTCTTCCAGCAGGCGTGGAATCCCGTCGAACCACTCAGACCACGGGTACTTCTCCGTGCGCTGGCGGGTCGGTGTGGGCAACTCGTCTAGTACCTTCATGTTCTGTTTCCTTTTCTCAGTTTGACATTCGCCGGTCGGCGAACGCCGCAAGGGCTGTCTCGTAGGCGCTGTGATAATCGCCACCGAAGCAGTCCCAAGATTCATTGTCGTCCGATGCCATAGACCAAACGACATAGGGGTCGCGCTTGTTGTGTGGCAGTGATGCCAGCACCGTCCCCACGAAGGGACGCAGACCGTCCCCTCCGGGACGAGCCTGCCACATCAGTGCTTCCCCCTGATTGTTCAAGGTAATCATACCTGTAGTCATCTGCGGTCACTCTCTTTCCGGAACTGTAGCAGTTCCTCTCTGGTAAATGTGCCACCCGGGAACGTCAGACGTGGCTTAGTGATAAGCCTAGCCTTCCGTCGACGCCCCGCCTCATAAGCCGTGTTGGCTTCACAGCACACGTCACACCGGCACAGGTGCCGCTTGTACGCGATGTAGTTATGCTGAAAGGATTTCTGTTTAGGTTGCATCAGTCGTACCACTCAATCCACGCCCGCGCCCCACATGGCAGCGGTTTATCCGGCTGGATGACCGTTGCCCCCTGCGGGATCTTGAACTCCCGGTAATACTCCGACCCCTTGTAGGTCCGGTGTATCACAGCGGGCAGCCCCTTGCGGAGACGCTGCTGGTGGATGTGAACTTGGTGCTTCACGCCACCAGCGACAGGACACGCATGGCTTCGACCGCCAACGGAACGCTTCCTTCGATGGCCTTCTCAAATGAGCGGTTCTCTTTAGCCTTGCCGCGCACCATACCGTTGATGCGATGCTGCTCGGCACCCTGAATAGCGTTGTAAGCCAACCACTTGTTACCGTCGCCCCACTCTTCACGCTCATTCCGCCACGCCTCCCGGCACGCTGCATGCTTGGTTCCCAGATTGCGGATCCTCACGTCCGACATCTGGGTGTAGTCGATGGGAAGCAACCGGGAAACCAGTTCATGGAACTGGATGTCGGTGAACACCTGATCCCGCAAGACGCGAGCCATCGACGCCGCAGTCTTCGCCCTCGCAGCAGCACCTTCCAGAATCCGGACACGCATATCCAGCAGCGCATCATGGTTCCTTGTGTGCTTCACCTTGACGAGCGGCTGCCCAACCAACTGGTTCTGGCAGAACAGGCGTGATGTCAGGTCGTAGACGGAAGTCGTCCACCTGCCATTCAGCGATGAGATCCAGCAGACCTGCGGCTGGATAACATCCCCGTTGCCGATGTCGACCGGAGCGATCAGATCCTGCGTGATAGCAATCTTCTCCCCCTCGCCGAACAACGTGCATGAGGTGGTTGACTCCGGAAACAACGTGTCCGCCATCTCTGCAAGGAAATGGTATCCACTCGTTGCCGCATAGCCCGCACCGTGCAACCCCAACACCTGCTGAGTGTCAGTTCGCACAACGAACCTGTTGCGTGGCTTCCCGTCCTCATCCCGGGGGGTGATGAGACACCCATCCAAGTTGAAGGCAGCGGGAAGGAAGTTTACGTTGAACAGGCCACCTGCATCGGACATGACTTTCTGAGCGGAACTACGCTCAGTCTTGTCACGCGTCAACATGTGATGCCCTTCGTGTGAATCGTATTGGTTGTTGTGTGGGTTGTTCATTAGTTTTCACTTTCTGTGAGGAGAACCTCACGTTGTTGATGCCGGTGATACACATGCCGCATTCGACACACGCACCCCGGCCTGTTCCCTGCTCATCCCAGACAACCAACGGGATCTTGCCCGTGGTTTCGGGACAGCGGGGACCTGAACGCTCGCCCTCAAAGAGGGCAGCGAGTTCTTCTGTTTCCTTCCATGAGTCACCACAGAAGGCGAACTTGAGGATGTCACGTTCTTGCAATGCCAGCCCGTGGTCGACGTTGAACCGGTCAACACTGAAATAGATGGTCAGGTTCGACCGGTACATCAGCAACGGCACCACCTCGTGGTTCCGGGTGTACACCCAGAACTTCACGCCGGGACGGTCCATGGCTTGAAGGCGCATGGCGCGGGCAAAGTTTTCACTCGGGATATCCCCGTCCCAGAACCAGCGGAACACCTTCTCCACTCCACGCTTGTCGCATTGGAACTCAAACGCATCAAGCATCGGGTCCATCGCTGTGGACAGCCCCCAGAGATCATGCTGATGCTTCTGGAACACAGCCCAGTTGTGCAACAGCAGGTTCTTCACTCCGGGGAACATTTCCAAGGCGTGC
>Ga0207906_1000555_pt1 | contig 12828 bp, 12 predicted proteins | sample LinPmetageLP37_FD_184050 | JGI IMG/M metagenome (GOLD analysis project Ga0207906, IMG submission 184050) | Marine viral communities from the Pacific Ocean - LP-37 (SPAdes) | ecosystem: Environmental > Aquatic > Marine > Oceanic | place: Pacific Ocean | collected 2010-06-16 | reverse complement strand
AGCATGGTGCGAGGCATAGCGAACGATATCTTTTTTGTGTGAGAGCTTAAAGATTAACCGTTCGCTATTTTTTTTGCCATTAATTTGTCGCCAATGTTCAACACGCCCTAATCGTTATCTATTAATAAACACCTATTGATGACTGTCTGTTATTTAGCATCGTATCTAGGTCAGACTAACGATATAATTACTGGTATTACCATTCATAAATAAAGCTTCCTTAAACTATGACTATCAATCAACAAGACCTCGCAACATTACAACCCACAGCAAATACGATAGATAACGATAGTATCGAGAAAATATCTATCGAAGAAAATATCTCTCAAACTGTAAATAGTAGTGCTGAATCAGATCTAATCGAAGAAGAGCTGCCTGAAGAAGACAGTGTCGATATTACGCATCTGCGCACTCCTATAAAGGTAGACTTATCTCCTGTTTATAACTTTTTAGGTGCTCGAACCACGCAAGCTTGGGTAAATGCTGCGATTGAAAACCTACCTATGATCATTCAAGACCATGCCAACTGCGAAAAAAAGGCCGCTGGTACTGCGATGAATTTGATATTTCGTTATGAGTTCTCGTATGACTTGCAGCGTAAATTGGCACAGCTGATACGAGAAGAGATGCTGCACTACGAGCAAGTACTGGGTATCATGAATGAGCGCGGTCAAGAGTGGAAATATCTAAGTGCTGGACGCTACGCCAAAGGTATGTTGAAGCATAAACGCACTTACGAGCCAGCAGCGATGGTTGATGTATTGATAATTGGGGCATTTATTGAGGCGCGCTCTTGTGAGCGTTTTGCAGCGTTGGCCGAAGTCATCGATGATGAACGCTTAGCGAAGTATTATCGTTATCTACTCAAGTCAGAGAGTCGTCATTTCGAAGATTATCTTGCGCTCGCTCAATCATTATCAGATGAGAATATCGATGAGCGAGTTGCTTTCTTTAAGGAAGTAGAGGCTGAATTAATCAGTAGCCCAGATGCTGAGCTACGCTTTCATAGTGGCACACCTGCTTAAAGCCCACGCCTTACCTAAACCTGTTACCTATATAATGTAGAAAGTAAAAATGTAGGAAACAAAAAAAGGCACTGTGTTTGATACGAGTTATATACTCTTACCAAACACAGTGCCTTTTTATCTATATACAAATGCCTATTTATATACAAATACTAATAGCTACCGATATAGTTAATTCTTACTTTTTATCTTCCATCAATGGACTATCATACTGTTTGTTACTCTTAGCGACATTATGCGGATCATGATCTTCCGTAGCCTTTTCTGCTGCAGCTGGATTTGCTTTTTGTAATGCATCATCAGGGACAATGCCGTTATTGTCATCTGCATCTTTTAAGTTATGATCGCTATTGACGCTTTCATTATGTGAGTTATTCATTGCTACTCCCTACTATGATAATTACTTATCTAACCCAAGAAACACTATATTTTTTGAGATTTGCCCCTGTTTAATCTTTTTCATCAGGATTTAAGATGCGAGTTTGTGCGTTATCAATGTTGGCATAACGATTTAAATCATTAATACCCTCACTCTTGGGTGCTGCACTACCGACAGTATCTTCATTGATATTGTCATCGAATGCGGTGCTACCTTCTTGATCACGACGATCTGGTTGGCGCGCTGGATTGTCATTATCATTTACGTGTTCTGAGTCGACCACAGATTCATCAAAAGTATCAGTTCCTTTGTTCTCGGTAGTATTTTTTTCAATTGCACTATGATCATCAGATCCTAGTACCTTTGTCTTGTCTATTGCTGAGTCTTTGGCTTGCATTATCATATCCTTTTTTTATATTTATAATTTTGTCGATTTGGTTAGCACACTGTTATCTATAGTCCTTTACTCGTTACCTTTTTGGCTCAAGTCGTAGGCACTTAGTTCTGCTGCGTTCTTGCCACCTGCTGGAAGATTTTCTTCTTTACGTGGATCAGCATAAACTTCGTCAGTCTCTTGCGAGTCTTGCTCAGGGCCATCGATTTCAGGCTTGTGCTTGCGCCCTGCGTAGCTATCTTTAGGGTTTTCTAACTCACTAGCAGCAAGGTCATCCACGATTACTTTTTCTTCTGTTTCCGTTGCTACTGGTGTTACTGGTTCTTGCATAGTCATGGCGCGTCCCTCGCTTTATTATTTGTTGTTATCGTATATTAGGTCGGTGATTAATATTAGAAATTACTTATCAGTACGTAAATCATCATCGATAAAAGGCGTTTGCTCTTCTTCGTTTAACGATTCAGGGGCGTCGGCTTTTTTATTCTCTGCTAAGTTTTTTTCAACTTCCTGACCATTTACCTGTTCTGCAGCTTGCTTGATATCTGAATTGTCATCGTTAGTAGTACTCATGGTTTATTTCCTATTCTTATGATTTTATTAAATTGTTTTGAAACATTAAATCGATATACGTTTTGAACTTGTCCCAACGCCCAAATGAGTAACCAATACTTATCAAGTAGCGTCAGAATTGATATTAATTATAGGTATGACCTTGGGTAATGCACCAGTGTACTGCCGTATCAATATGTGAATAATTGTGAGGTTGCAAGTCAGTTTGTAACTTTTGCAATTGGTGAGCACAAAAAACCAAGCACCAGTATTTACCAGTGCTTGGTCAGATAGATAATTGAATAGCTGATTATCGCCTAAAGGTGCTTTTAAGAATTAGCTAGACTCTTCGACACGATTAATCGTTTTTAATAAATGCTCTTGTGCGACGTGTGGCTCCTCACCTGCTGCTGGCTGTAACTGCTGCCAAACGCCAGTGCCATTAAGTGTCCACGCTTGCGTATTATCCTGTAAGTAGCTAATTAAGCCATCCTGATAAATCTGCTTAAATAGCTTTTTATTCTCAATCGGGAACGCCACTTCTACACGATGGAATAGGTTACGATCCATCCAGTCTGCACTACCGCAGTATAGACGCTCATCACCATCGTTATAAAAATAATAAACGCGCGTATGCTCCAAAAACCGACCGATAACAGAGCGCACAGTAATGTTTTCAGAGAGTCCTTTTACTTGTGGACGTAAACAACACATCGACCGCAGAATTAATTCAATATTAACGCCTGCCTGCGAGGCATCGTATAATTTATCAATGAGACGGCGCTCAGTTAACGCATTGGCCTTGATAATGATATGAGAACGTTTGCCCGCTTTGGCATGAGTGATTTCATCATCGATAAAGCTCATCAACTTCTCATGCAAAGTAAACGGTGCATGTAATAGTTTTTTGAGGTTGGCAGGCTTACCCATGCCGGTTAACTCTTGGAATATCTTGTGAACATCTTCTGAGATATCAGGATCGGCGCTAAACAGACCATAGTCCGTATAGACTTTGGCATTGGCCGCGTGATAGTTACCAGTGCCTAAATGAACATAACGACGGATTCGATCGTCCTCGCGGCGTACGATTAGCATGAGCTTGGCATGGGTCTTGTAACCTACGATACCGTAGACCACGACCGCGCCTGCTTCTTGTAGATAGTTAGCAACGGCAATATTAGAGGCTTCATCGAAACGCGCACGCAACTCAATGACGGCCGTGACTTCTTTACCATTACGAGCGGCTGCTGCCAGTGCCTTAACGATCTCTGAATTGGTACCTGAACGGTATAGTGTCTGCTTGATTGCCAGCACTTTAGGATCGCTGGCGGCCTGCCAAAGCAAATTGATAATGGGAGAAAATGCATGAAACGGATGATGCACGAGCACATCGCTTTTGCGCATGGCAGCAAACATACTGGTCGATTTGTCAGACTTATCCATCTCTCGACGAAATGCTTTAGGTATGGCATGGGTAAACGGCTGATAGCGTAGCGCTGGGATATTAAAATCAAACAGCAAGCGCGTCAGATTGACGGGGCCATTGACACGATATAGCTGGTTGTCATGCAGTTCAAACTCATTAAGCAGATACTCACTGATATGCGTTGGGCAATCAGTTGTGACCTCAAGGCGCACCTTATCACCGAAGCGGCGATTTTCAAGCTCGCCTTCTAGTGCTTTGGCAATATCTTCAACATCATCGGCCAAGTCTAAATCAGCATTACGTGTCAGCCTAAATTGGTGACAGCCTGTCACACTCATGCCAGGGAATAGCTCACCGATATGCTCATGAATGATAGCGGATAGCATTACATGATGCTCTTTACCACCAGTTAGCTCATCTGGCAGACGAATCACACGCGGTAGACTGCGCGGCGCAGGTACAATCGCTAAGTTGATATCACGTCCAAAGGCGTCCTTGCCTTCCAAGGTAGCGATAAAGTTTAAGCTTTTATTTACAAGACGCGGGAATGGATGCGCCGGATCAATGCTAATCGGTGTCAATACGGGTACGACTTGCTCCGTAAAATAACGCTTCATCCATGCAGACTGCTCAGCGTTTAGCTCATCACGTTTGAGATAGCGAATATCTTCGAGCGCAAGTGCTGGCAGGATATCCTCATTGAGAATACGATACTGCTCACTGATAGCCGCATGAGTAATAATAGATATCTCGTTTAACACTTCGCTAGGACGCATGCCATGAGCACTGGTAGATACATCACCGATGTTAAGCTTTTGCATGATACCAGCGACACGAATCTCAAAAAACTCATCAAGATTGGATGAAAAAATAATCAAGAAAAATAAGCGTTCAAGCAATGGGTGACGTGAACTAGATGCCTGCGCTAATACTCGCAGATGAAACTGTAATAAAGACAAATCTCGATTGATATAACTGCTGGGTGAATAGCTGCCGTCTTCTGAGCGTTGCCAGTCGATGTCGGTCAGATCATTATAGTTACTGCTTACGCTCATATTTTTATTAACGTTTTCGTTGCCATCTTCACTCACACTATTAACGTCGATCATCTCGTTCATATCACCGCTGTTCTGATTATTATTTATCTCTACCACGTTACTACTCCTTTTGCGTTATCGATACGCCATCATCTTTTATCGTTCTGTCTTTTCTAGGGCATGTCCTAGTCTTATTCGAAATAGCCGAGCCTACAACATCCGATCCTATAATCTAGGGCGTGTCCTCAATTCAAACGAGTGTCCTCTAAATGGGCTAAAAACAGCTAAATTTTGCCAAACATCGTCAAATAGTTGGTCAATATCTCGATATTATCTGCACTATTTTCCTTGTTTGACGGCAATTTATCTCATTTTTATCACCATTTTTAAAATGAGGACACGCCCTAGCCCAACCTTAATGCTTTATATTTATGAAGATGCTTGCGGTAATACAGCGTTTTTCATGCGTTTTTTGATAATACGTTGCTTGTTACGTAAACGCTTATCGCCTTGATTGTCTTCGTAGTATTTTGGATTGGTAAGCATCGCAATCAGAAGCGCTGACTCATCTCGGTTTAGATTGGCCGCAGACTTATCGAAATAATGATGCGCTGCTGCATCAATACCATAGATACCATTACCAAACTCCGCCACATTTAGGTAAGCGGTCATGATGCGCTGCTTGTCCCACAGCGTTTCTATCATGACAGTAATGACAGCCTCTTCTGCCTTACGCACATAAGAGCGATGCGAAGTCAGAAATAGGTTTTTTGCTAGCTGCTGCGTAATCGTTGAGCCACCAGCAGACATCTTACCTGTTTCTTCATTTTTCTTTTGCGCCGCTTTAATACCTTTGAAATCAAAACCACTGTGCTGACTAAACGTCGAGTCTTCACTCACAATCGCCGCTTGCTTAGCAGATTTGGCAATCGCATCATATTCAGCCCATGTCTGGGTGACCGTGCCGCCCGTTAGGCGATGCGTCAACATAAACATACTGTTGTTAATTGGCTGTGTTTTCCAAATTAATAATAGCCCGACGACCAATATATGGAATGCGACAACCAATAGCATAATTGCCAATAACAGACGTTTGATAAATGTGCCAAAACTTGTCATGCGCGATATCCGAGTGATTAAAAAAGTAATAAGATAATATAGGTCATCTGCTAATAACTAAAAACAGCAACTATGAACCAATAGTCCTAAAATAGCTGTCATTGCCTTTTATTAACAGGCAGTCATTAGTAATGACCAGTAGCAGGTCATCTTACCTAATCTCACAATCACTGTCATTATTTACACCACTTCTTTATGATGTAATAATAAACCAACTATTTTTTACTTTTTATCAAAATAGCCTAATAATCAGCATTTTTTGGCATACTTTAAGCTCAGAGAGCTCACCATGCATAATAATAGTATAGAAGTATTACGAGCGCGTGTTATTGCCGCAAGCCCAAACCTCAATACCACTGAAAATAGCAATCAATGGTGGCTACTAGGAACCTCTGGCTGTCATTTATGTGATATCGCTGAGCAAATACTTGCACAGTTTCAGTCGGTACAACCAATCACTTACCAAAATGTCGATATTGCAGACTTTGATGAGGCGCTTATGATGGATTTTGCCACGTCTATCCCTGTGATTTTGACTCCATCACAGCGATTAAATTATCCGTTTTCAGTGATGGATTTGCAGCAACTGTTAGCTCACAACTAACGGCACTTTGTTTTGATGTTATAGAGCTTTTAAATTTCTTATATTAGAATATCTACCGCTAATTTTAGCTAGTATGGTATTTCAATATTTGCTAGACTACTTTTATATTCTGTTTGGTAAATTGATTATACTAATGCTAATGATTTACTGATCAATAATCTCAACTCTCTAACCTTGCACTCTGTTAAATCATATACATACAATTCTCAGCGAAAGCACCTAAGAGCAACTATTAGGGCGTGTTTAACACGCCTTAATAAATATAGTTAGCTGAATGTAAAACTGTTATGGATTTAAACGCGCTACTGGTATAAATTTTACTTGCGTGCTGCGTTCCCAGAGGCTGCGCAAAATTCATCCCAGTAGCGCTATGACATTTTTAGAGTGTATCGACTATAGTAATAACTTAGTATGACTTTAAAACCAGTAAAAAATAAGCTGGTATACACAATAATAAGGACTGTTAATAACAATAAGGACTGTTAATTATGTACACTTTCTTAGCCTTAGCGCCAATTCTCGTTGTATTCATACTACTCATAGTTATGCGCCTGCCAGCTAAGATAGCTATGAGTATTGCCTATTTGGTGACAGCTCTGCTAGCCTTTTTCATTTGGCACGCTAGTGGTGCTCAGGTAGCGGCTGCTACTGTTAATGGGATTATTGTGGCACTTACTATTTTATTCATTGTATTCGCAGCTATTTTACTGCTGAATACGCTGAAAGAAAGCGGCGCTCTTGTCGCCATACGTAAGGGCTTTATGGATATTTCACCTGATAGGCGCGTCCAAGCGATCATTGTGGCATGGTTGTTCTGCTCTTTAGTAGAAGGTTCATCAGGATTCGGAACACCATCTGCAGTGGGTGCTCCGCTGTTGTTGGCTTTAGGCTTTCCAGCGATGGCATCGGTCATGGTTATTCTTATCATTCAATCTACACCCGTATCATTCGGTGCAGTTGGTACGCCTCTACTACTTGGCGTTTGGTCTGGTATTACTGATAAACAAGATTTAGCACAGTCCATTGCCCCTACTACTGCCGAAAATTATTTATTACAGATTACAGCTAACGTAGGCCTTGTACATGCGCTTATTGGGTTTTTGATACCTTTAATTTTAAGTGCTTTTTTGACAAGGTTCTTTGGTGAAAAACGCTCCTTCATAGAAGGGCTTAAAGTATGGCCATTTGCCATTTTTGCAGGTCTTTGCTTTACTATTCCTTATTTTTTGGTTGCTAAATTTCTAGGGCCTGAGTTCCCTTCACTCATTGGCGGTTTCATTGGGTTGTTAATTGTACTTCCCGCTGCTAAGCGTGGTTTTTTGATGCCTAAAGATACTTTTGATTTTGCCCCTCGCGCAAAATGGGACAAAGACTGGCTGGGTACTTTAGACGAGGTAAAATATGATGATTCAGCAACCCCAAAGTTCTCTTTAATTCGTGCATTTTCGCCCTATTTCATTGTGATTGCCTTATTGGTCATAACTCGAGTGATTGCACCACTCAAAGCTTTTCTGGTAGGGGATTTAACAACCATTAGCCTTACTAATCTTTTTGGTACAACAATCTCTAGTAAGATACAGCTCGCCTATTCTCCTGGTAGCATTCTAATTATTACTTCTTTATTATGTATTTTACTGTTCAAAATGAATAGCCAAGCGGTAAAGCGCAGTTGGAGTAACTCGGCAAAGACCATGGTTGCTGCCGCACCAGCTTTGCTATTCTCGGTGCCTATGGTACAAGTATTCATTAATTCAGGCTCAGCCGCTGAAGTCGCTACTGCGCTACCGGCTATGCCAATATTACTGGCTGAAAGTGCTGCCGATGCTTTTCAAAATGCGTGGCCGCTAGTGTCTCCATGGATTGGGGCAATGGGTGCTTTCATCGCCGGTTCAAATACTATTAGCAATATGATGTTTTCATATTTTCAATGGTCAACAGCCAATCAGATCGGACTCAATAGCGACCTTGCAGCACAAGTAATAGCCTTGCAAGCTGTGGGTGGTGCGGCTGGTAACATGATTTCGGTGCATAATGTGGTAGCTGCTTGCGCAGTAGTCGGCTTGGTGGATAAAGAAGGCTATGTGATTCGCAAAACACTGCTAGCGATGATTTATTATGTCGTGCAAGCAGGTTTGATCGGTATGGCTATCATCTTCGGTCAAATATGGTGGTGGGCTTTAGCCGTTCTCTGGCCCATAACATTCTTTGGACTGATGTCTTTTTGTGGCAAATTTTCCCGTAGAAAACTGAATGGACGATAATCAGGCAAGCTGACGCTATTAAACTAGATCTAGTAGCGTTAGGTTAAGGTTGCCTTCTAGTTAAAACATAACAGCAATAAGAGATAAACCTATGAAAGACTTAACTAAAATCACCGAAATCGAAGATCTGCGCCGCGTTGCTGAGCGTAAAGTGCCGCGTATGTTCTATGACTATGTCGATTCAGGCTCGTGGACTGAGACCACCTATCGTAATAACGAGACTGACTTTGACCGTATCAAGCTGCGCCAGCGCGTATTGGTCGATATGGATAACCGCAGTCTGGCAACGAGTATGATCGGTGAGCCAGTCAAGATGCCTGTAGCCATCGCCCCAACGGGTTTTACCGGCATGATGTGGGCAGATGGTGAGATACATGCCGCACGCGCCGCTGAAAAATTCGGCGTGCCCTTTTCACTATCGACAATGAGTATCTGCTCTATCGAAGACGTCGCTGAAAATACCAGTGCGCCGTTTTGGTTTCAGCTTTATGTCATGCGTGATCAGGACTTTATGGCCAATTTGATTCGCCGTGCCAAAGCAGCAAACTGTTCTGCGTTGATTTTGACTGCGGACTTACAGGTGCTGGGACAACGTCATAAAGACATCAAAAACGGTCTATCCGCACCGCCAAAACCCACATTGGCTAATATTTTAAATTTAATGACCAAGCCAGAATGGTGTCTTAATATGCTCGGCACCAAGCGCCGCACGTTTGGTAATATCGTCGGTCATGCACAAAATGTTGAGGATCTGTCATCACTCTCTGCTTGGACGGCAGAGCAATTCGATCCGCGTCTGAGCTGGGACGATGTGGCGCGTATCAAAGACATGTGGGGCGGTAAACTTATCATAAAAGGTATCATGGAGCCTGAAGATGCTATTATGGCGGCTCGCAGTGGCGCGGATGCCCTAGTCGTCTCAAACCATGGCGGTCGTCAATTGGATGGCGCGTTATCTTCTATCTCTGCCCTCTCTGACATCGTACAGGCAGTACAAGCCGAAAACAGCGATATCGAGGTATGGCTAGACAGTGGCGTTCGCTCTGGTCAAGATGTACTAAAGGCTATCGCATTAGGCGCAAAAGGCACGATGATCGGTCGCGCTTTTCTCTACGGATTGGGAGCGTATGGTGAAGACGGGGTGCGCCGCGCGCTTGAGATTATCTATAAAGAGTGTGATATATCTATGGCATTCTGTGGTCATACCGATATCAATACTGTCACGGATAATATCTTGGTAAAAGGCACGTATGAAAACCTCAAAGTGGGTCGTTTTTAGAGCGGCTGATTGTAGAACAATCAACGTTTAAAACTGGCTATACATAACATAATTTGCTCATACCCTTTATACTGTCTCTATAACATTTTGATGACAGTTAGCCTTTATGACCATTCAACAATTATTAAAAACAGCGCCCGTCACTACCCTGCTATTAGCCTGCTTTATTGGGCTATTTGTCATGCAGATAGTCACTGGCGTCGATGCCAATAACCCGTCAACTGAAGCGTTAGTTAAATGGGGTGCCAACGCCTTACCCTTAACGATGATGGATGACCCATGGCGCTTGGCCAGTAGTGCGTTTTTGCACATTGGTCTCATGCATCTACTATTTAATGGCTTTGCCATGTATTTTTTTGGGCAGATTGCCGAGCCGATGTTTGGCTCAGCCAAGTTTTTGGCATTGTTTTTGTTGGCAGCCATCGGTGGCAACTTGCTCAATAACTATGTCACATGGCAAAGTATCATAGAAGGAACAGGACAGCCCGGCCTATCAGCGGGAGCTTCTGGTGGTATCATGGGTATCGGTGCGGCGTTACTGATCGCTGCCCTGTTTAAAATATCGGTCAATGGCATGGTGCTTAACCTCAAAAGCCTGATATTTATTATGGGCATCAACCTCGTCTATGGGTTTGCCGTACCGGGTATCGATAATGCTGGTCATATCGGCGGCGCGATCACAGGGCTTGTTATTGCCTTAGCTTTTGCGATTGGTTACCGTCAGCGTCTCGCGGTCGCTATGCAAAATGTCGCATCTGAGCAAGCGCAGCGTCTCCAGCCTTATCAAACCAACTATTCATACAGCGCTCACGACACCCCATCATATAACAGTCATTATAGTGGACAGTATAAAGACCAACACGATAACCAAAGCCGTTATGATGCTACTCCTCTCGATCAATCACCTCACTTTGCTGCCAATTCAACTGAGCAAGATACTGCGGTTGCAAACAATGAAACGAATACATCAGACATATATGCCGATAGCGTTAATACTATCAATTCACCGTTAAACAATGGCACTGTTCATAATAGTATTGAACCCGAAGCACTTAAAAAACCTTCCGTTATTTGGCAGCTATTACCATGGCTTGCGATGCTACTTATTAGCATTGGTTTTGTCTGGTGGTGGCAAGATATTCACCAGCAATTACTACAAGTACTAAAAGCCATTGAGTAAATGCTCATACTTATCTATCATTGCTATATAGCTCCCAAAAACAGCATACTGACCAACATCACTGATTCCTTTTATTGCTTACTCTTTTGAACACGTTTTGCTTACTCGCACCACTCAGTTATTTATACTCACTTACGAGATCCAATTATGTTAAAACTTGCAGCGCTACCTAATATCTCTACACGCACTATGTTTAGCGCGTTTACCGCTACTGCACTATTTAGTGTGGCTAGCCTGTCTAACGCCGCACTTTTTAATGACAACTTGCCGACTGACAAAGATGCTGAGCTTAGCGTTGGGGTCAATGTCATGGCGGTCAAATCCGCCTATGATCTCGAAGACAGCACTGAAGTGCGTGTGTTACCGGGCGTGTTTTATGACAATAATAGGATCTATGCGCGCGGTGCTCAAGCGGGTGCGTACTTGATCAATGATGGTGTCAATCAGCTCTCTGCTTACGCGCAGCTCGCAGGGAATTCGTTTGATCCTGATGATGCTAATGGTGCCCTGCAAGGTCTCGATGAGCGCAAACTATCCGCAGAAGCAGGTATAAGCTACCAGCGTCGCACGCCTATCGGTGCGTTTCGTGGTCAGTTTGCGACCGATGTGTTGGACGAAAGTGGCGGTAATACTGGTCGCTTAACTTACCTTGCCAAGATCACGAGAAACAAGCTGACGGTCTATCCAAGCATCGGCTTTGAGTATCATGATGCGGCCTACAATGAATACTACTATGGCGTCAGTGAAGAAGAGTCAGCAGAAACAGGCGTTGCCGCTTATAAATCTAACTCGAGCTTGAATCCGTATGTCAGCGTTAGTGCCAACTACGACTTTAATGATAAATGGGCAGGATTTGCCAATCAAAGCGTGAGCTATGTACCCAATGAGCAATATGATAGCCCAATGGTAGACTCACGTACTGAGGCGACAACGACGCTGGGTTTGCTTTATAAGTTTTAATTAAGCCTAAATTGTCATAAAAAAGACCTTGTCATATAACGTGACAAGGTCTTTTTATTCAATAAATTTATAGATTTGCGGGTTACCACCCACACTACAAACTCAATGGAATCTAAGCGTTACTTTTTAAATACGCTAACATAGTGTCCGCATCTGATACTTCAAATGGGTCTATTGGACAGTTGTCGCCAAAGTCAGCTTCCTTAAACACTTTCTTAACTTCTTTATTATCGACAACCATCGAATAACGCCATGAGCGCATACCAAAGCCAACATTGCTTTTGTCAACAAGCATGCCCATTTTGCGCGTAAACTCACCATTACCATCAGGAAGTAAGAAAACGTTTTCACGGTTTTGCTTTAGACCCCATTGGTACATGACGAACGCATCATTGACAGAAATACAAACTACTTCATCTACGCCCAATGCCTTAAACTCATTATAAAGCTCTTCATAACGAGGGAGATGGCTGTTTGAACAAGTTGGTGTAAAGGCACCTGGTAGAGAAAACACAACCACTTTTTTATTGGCAAATAACTCATCTGTGGTTAGATCATACCATGTGAACGGGTTGTCTCCGCCAATAGAGTCATCACGAACACGAGTTTTAAAAG
>Ga0207906_1000551_pt1 | contig 12907 bp, 12 predicted proteins | sample LinPmetageLP37_FD_184050 | JGI IMG/M metagenome (GOLD analysis project Ga0207906, IMG submission 184050) | Marine viral communities from the Pacific Ocean - LP-37 (SPAdes) | ecosystem: Environmental > Aquatic > Marine > Oceanic | place: Pacific Ocean | collected 2010-06-16 | reverse complement strand
ACCGCGGCTGTAGCCGCGCATGGCATGGCATGGCATGGTGTGTTTAGGCTAGCACACGCCATGCCATGCCATGGGGGGTCCACCATCCGCATCCACCGACCTGCTAGGATTGAATCATGCAACCAACCGATGACCGAATCGTTCTACGCCAATCGTGGCTGGGAGAACTGGCGATGTGCCCCGAACGGGCACGCCAGTCGATGCTGGGGATCTCTCAAGACACCCAGTCCACGTCCACCATGCTGGGGACCGCCGTCCACTACGGCATCGAACAATGCCTGACCGAAGTAATGGAAACCGGGAAGCCTCTGACAAAGGCCAAGACCATTTCGACGGCGACAAAGTTCTGGGATGACCACCGTGACGAAATCGTCCGCTGGAACCACAAGGAAGACGAGCCGGTAGAAATCATCAAGGCCAACGCTGGCGTGTGGTGGGACGAGGTGCGGCAGAACGTGCGCCCCGTAGCGGTGGAGTGGACGTTTGAGTTGCCGCTCGTGGTCGATCACAAGCCGGAGATATGGCTCAAGGGAACGGTTGACTGCGTGCAGGAGTTCCCGCAACCGATCATAGACTGGAAGAACCCGGGGCGTAAGCCGTCCTCCGAGTGGGAGAAGAAGCGTTGGTCGGTGCAGGCCGCAGCGTACACTTGGGCGGTCGCAACGCAGGCCGACAATGGGCTGACCGAGCCGTTGGGATTCCAGTTCGTGCATCTCGTCAAGGGAACGGTGCATACGACTCTCGTAGATTTCGGACCTGCGGAGTGGGCCAGTCTGGTTGCGCTGGCTCGCTCTGCGGGCACACTCATTGCCGCTGACCTACCAGTGTGGCCGCTCAACATGACCGGCTGGCATTGCGCACCCAAATGGTGCGGGGCGTGGGCTACATGCCGCGGTAGGTTTGCGGGACCAGATCCATGGAACCAACTATAGAAAGGTAGACCCATGGTTGCAGCAGCAGCAAAGAAAGCAGAAAACAGTATTACGGTATTCCGTAGACAGGTTATCCAGACGGGAAGTTACGAACCCGCCGAGGCATCCTGTGCGGTGACAATCACCATCGACGCTGACACGTCGGAAGAGGAGGTTGCAGACCTGATTACCCGTTGGGGATCGGTGCTGGAACTGTCCAACTACGAGGCGTTGGGGGTCGGCTACGAGATGGCGGAGGATGGCACCGTAGCGATGCTTGCCAAAAGTATTCCCGGGGCTAGTGCGAGTGGACCCCCAGCCGTGGCCCCGGCCCCGGCTGCACCCCCGGCCCCTGCCGGTGGTGGAGGCGGAAGCCTTGAGGACATCTGGCGCAACCTGATGGACAACCGGTCGGACTGGTGGGATCCGAACTGGTCTAAGAAGATGGACCCGAACAGCAACTTCAACAAGAAGGGACCGGATTACAAGCGCCGGTCTGACGGCAAGGGGCTGTGGTTGACGAAGCAGGACGGGTCCGTACTGGTACCCGGCTGGTTCGTGTGCCCGTTCACGGGTAAGACCGCCGCTGATCTGGCGTCTATCGGGGCACAGATCAGGGTCTGACAATGGCCGACATCCTCTCTGGGGATGAGGTGGCACGTCGCCTCGCCGCAGCCCAGACCGATGGGGCTGATGGCGGGGCGGCAGGCCGTCCCCGGCAACCAAACAGGTGGTCGCTGACCACCACAGTCGTAGACAACCTGATCGGATTCATCCGCAATCCGGCAGAGCGATGGTACCTTGGGTTCCCCGAGATCGACCTAGCGACCCGTGGCATCGGCAAGGGTGAAGTGTTGATGGTGGTGGGACGATCCCACACCGGCAAGTCCCAGATGCTGTTGAACAGCATGGTCACCAATCTGGTGAACGACCCCGAAGCGCACGTCGTGATCTTCTCCATGGACGAACCGCGCGAACTCGTGGCAATGAAAATCTTCTGTCTGTTGCAGGGGCGGTCCTCCACTGATGTAGAGGAATCTATCAAAGCGGGGGACGAGGCCACCTTGCAGGCCATGCGTGACACGGCCAAGAATGAGATGTCGCGCATCGCCATCGTGGACGAGTCGCTCTCGTTGGACATGATGACTGAAACGATGGACGAGGTGCGGGAGTGGTGGGGATGCAACCCGTCGTTCTGCATGATCGACTATCTGGAACTGCTCCCGGGCGGGGAGTCTGACGCCACGGGGGTGACCTCAAAGGCTCAGGCGGTGAAGCGTTGGGCGAAAACGCAGCGGGTACCCATCGGGCTGGTGCATCAGGCTGGACGTGGGGCCGCTCAACCCGGGTACTCTGCCGGGATCTACGCTGGCCGGTACGGCGGCGAGCAGGAAGCGATCTTCGTCATAGAGGTGTACCGGAAGAAGGACCGGCAAACCTTGTCCGACTGGGAGAAGACGTACCACGAGAACAGCATCAACCTGAACGTGTGCAAGAATAAGCGGACGGCACGGATGGTGGATCAAACGTACTATCTGGATCCGGCGTGCGGGCACATACATCCGTACTGGGAGGAGTTGATGCCCGGTGCAGGATCCCGATGACAAACCGATGTGTTGGAAGTACGACAAGCGGGGCATCCCACACCTCAAACACCACAAGTGGAAGAGGGACGACACCGCCGACCGGTGGGAGTGGGAGCGATGTTCCGGCTGTGGACAGATGCGCAGGGTGGATGATGGATGCGGTATCTGAGCGTTTCGCCCTGCTGTGTCGGGGCGGCAAGGTTGCGATAGACGACCCGGATGGGGGCGGCTTCCGTCCGTGGCAGTCCGACTCCGGCGGGTTCGTACCTGCCGACGACAAGGACTTCATCATAACGTGCGATGACCACCTGTATCGGGGGCCATCCATCGGCGTGTACCCGCTGTTCATGTCGGATAACGACTTCTGGGTGTACTGGGGGTGCGTGGACTGGGACACCGGCTTCGACGAGTCCCATGTTCACGCCTGCAACATGCGGGAAGTGCTGCGTCAACTGGGTGTAGCAGCGTGGGTGGAACGCTCACGGTCCAAGGGGTGCCATCTGTGGGTGTTCTTCGATGGTGCGTTGCCTGCCGTCGATGTGCGGCACGGGTTGATCGCGGCGTGCGATCTGGTTGGTGCCCCCACCACCGAAGTAAATCCTAAACAGGTTGAACTTTCGGGACGCGGATGGGGGAACGGCGTCCGGCTCCCATACGGATACCTGAGAGAACCCGGCGGGTTCAACGAAATGATCGACACCGACGGTGAACCCGTCCCCCTCGCCCAGTTCACAACGCAGGCGCACGCAACCCGACCCACCACACAGGCATGGAAGGCCGTCACAGCCCTGTGGAAGCCCCCTGAGCGTCCCCGCAGGGTAGGCGGGGGACCCACCCCCACCACAGGTCCTCTGGAGGGCTTAGCGGCCTTCATACGGCGCCTCGGCCCCGAACCCTCCCCCCACAAACCAACAGGGGACCGATCCGTAGCCCTGTGGAAACTAGCGTGCGCAATGACACGCCAAGGATACAGCCGACAGGCTATGATGCAGGAACTACGGGCAGCCGACATCGAATGGGGACGCAAGTTCGCCAACCGCCAAGACTGCACGCAACAACTAGAACAACTACTAGACAACGCATACAAGGACGTGCACCAGTGACCGACTCGTACACCGTCGTCGTAGAACGACGACCCAAGGTCAAGGCCCGTCCCCGGCACACCAAAGGCGGCAAAGTCTTCACCCCAGCCAGCACCCTCCAAGAAGAGGACCACGTTGCGCAGGCATGGAAAGACCAAGTGGGTGAAAAAATCTCCGGCCCAATCGAAGTGACAGTCATCTACTCGCCCGACGCCACCATCCTGCACGTCACCTCATCGCCACACAACGCCAAGACCCTGAGGGGAGACTTGGACAACTACGTCAAACTGACGTTGGACGCGTTGAACGAGGTGGCTTGGGAAGATGACGGGCAGGTAATGCGCCTCCACGCATCCAAGGTAGACCGCCTAGAGCCGTGATACGACACGCCGTCACGCCCAGCATGAAACGGGACGCCGAACGTATGGCCGACGAAATGGGAAAGTTGAACAACTCCATACGGCAGGGCGACGGCAACGTCTACGGGTTCGTGGGCGAACTGGTGTTTGCCGAAATCACCGGAGCGAACCAGAACAACACGTACGACTGGGACGTGGAAATGGACGACGGTCGCACAGTGGACGTGAAATCCAAATGCGTCACGTCGCCCCCCCTCCCGCACTACGAATGCTCCGTCGCATCCATAGGAACCAACCAGAACTGCGACTACTACGCCTTCATGCGCGTCCTCAAAGACTGCACCTCGGCGTGGTACCTCGGAGTAATGGGCAAGAAAGAGTTCCTGCGCCACTCCACGTTCATGGAAGCAGGCGTATGGAAGGACCCATCCAACGGATGGTCACCAACCATCGACTGTTACAACATCCCCATCAGCGACCTCCATCTGGACGAAGACAACCCCGGGAACCTCCCACCGCTACCCCAATAGGGTATACTCTGATGCGTGGCAAGACGACGAGAGTTCCCCACCGACCCGAACAACTGGTTCGTACGGATAAACACCGACGAACGAGAAAGGGCGATAACGGGGTCCCGACCCCTGACCGAAATCGAAGCATTGATGGGAGTAGCACCCCATCAGGAAGCACCCACCCCGTCCATACTGGAAACAATCGCGCTCAAAGAAGCCGTAGGAGCAGCCATAGACGCGTTGGAACCAGAAGACAGGTGGATCATCAACGCCCTGTTCGTTGAACAACTCTCGCTGCGGGTAGCAGGGAACATACTCGGCATCCCCAAAACGTCGCTAGCGCGCAGACGCGACTACATCAGGAGACAGTTGATGGCGAACCTGTCAGAATCCCCCGCCGTAGTGCAATGGCTCAGAGAAGGGCTAGGACTCCGTGCCTTCCATACATTGCCGGAGCATCCCCATGAGTGACCCGGCCCACACGGCGAACGCCTGCTGCGCATCGTCCACACCATCCATGCCAGCGTAAAACGCCGCCAACAAGTGTTCCGCCTCTTCGCGGTCGAACACCAGCAGTACCCCTAGCAGGCCATCCGGCGACCACTTGGCGTGAATGCCGTCGTGGGTGTCGAACAGATGGGCTGTCGCGTGAAGTTCAGCGTAGATTTCCTCCTCCACATACGCGTGTTCCACGCTGAACTGTGTCCATGTGGCCTCTAGGTCTTCCACGCTGCTAGGCTACTTTCTCCCGGGCATACGTCTTCACGACACTGAGAGCCGCAGCAACCGCTGCGACCATAGCCGTCTTGGCCGAAGCCAGATCACTGACAACAAACACCGCTAGGAAAGCCTGCGTGAAAGTCCACGCAGCCCTCTCAATCATGTTGCTCACTTTTTCTTCCCCTTGTTGGACCGTTTAGAATAGTCGTAGGCAATGGCAGCCGCCTGATCCCGCGGATAACCCTCACCGATCAGGGTGCCAATGTTCTGTGAAATAGCGTTCTGGCTCCTGCCACGCTTCAACGGCACGGCTAGTACCGGGGGCGGCGCGGCTTCTTCGGCGCCACCTCAATCACGCAACGCGCTACGGGCGCCGCTCTTTGACGGCGAACCGACATGGCCTATCCCGCTGCCACGCGTGCTGCTCGTGACCAGAACCTGACCGGCCTTCACCTTCTTCGGTGTCGAACCATCCCTCATGATGACCTACTTCCCGAACGGGCGTCCGCCGAAAGCGGCGTTGCCCAACTTGCTGCCACGCAGATACGAGGCAGCCTTCTTCGCCTTCTGCGACATGTCCCACATGTTGAACGACGACGTGGAATCGTACAACTGGTCGTCCTGCGACCCGAACGTGTCCTGAAACGTACCGTAACCCTCACCCTTTGGCATGACTTTCCCTACTGTAAGAACAGGGCGCCGAACGTGTCACCGTCCACCGTCCCGTTTGCCTTCAGAAACCCCTGCGATTCCTGAAACTGCTTGACCGCCTTCCCGGTGCGACGGCCAAAGATCCCGTCCACCACCCCGGCGTCGAACCCGCGATCATTCAACCGGGACTGCACCAGTCTGACCGGCAACCCGCGGCTGCGACGTTTCAACGGCGACTGCTCCACCTGCACGCGAAGATCCTTGAAATACCGGAAGATTGCGTCCCAGTCAACCATCGTGGGTTCCTTCGGTGCAGCCATGCCGCCCTCAACCCAGTCCCCCAACCAGTCGCCCGGGCATGTCGTGGAACCCTTGCGGCGATGCGTTTCCACCCACAGGCCACGACCAAACCGGCTCTCAGCCTCCCCGACTATCGTCTGGATCGACTCAAGAACATTCGCATGAGACTGCTTGTACCCCCACCCGGTATAGCAGATCGACATGGACTTGGAGTTCCAACCCTTCGTGGCTCCGCCACGGGCTTCCCATCCCCGTCCCTCAAAGATCGTCCCCGTTTCATCAACCAGCCAGTTGTATGCGATCCCATCCCAGCCCTTGGCGAGATGGTGACGCTCAAAGGCGTGAACAGCCTGCGTGCCCTTCGGCCCGTCTTCTACACCAGAATGATGCACCACGACGCCCTCAACCCGGTGATGCCGGATCCGATGGAAGCCCTTGCCGCCCGGGGGTGGCGTGGCGCCCCACTGTTGGCGGGAAACGTATTGCATACCTAAAGCCTAGCCTGTCCCGTCACCGGGTTCTACTTATGATGTCCATGCGGTCATTGCGCTCAAAGAGCCGCTCGTACCTCTGCTGCGTCAACCAGTTCGACTGAACCTGCGGCGTGTTGAAGTTGGCAGACATGCCGAACATGGTGCTCATCAATGAGCGGGTGAAGTTTCGCTGGTACTTGGGTTCGTTCGGGAGGAGGCGCCGTATAACCCCAAGGGTTGGCAGCACGTTGGTTATCAGGTAGATGTGATGGTCGCGCATCTTCCACTCGCCGTGCGGGGAGCGCACAGCGACCCCCGACAGCGACAACGCATCCATCAGAAACGGCACACCAGAAATGGCGGCAGGAGCCTTCTGGTACCGGCCCTCAAACGGTATCCCATTGAACACCTGCTTTCCGAACGCCACCTCCAACGGTGCCTTCAGCAGAGGTGAGGCGCTGGACACCAGATTCGTTGCCGCCTTCTTCCACCCGCCCCGCTGGAACGGGTCGTACCGCCCCAAGTCTTGGAACGGAATGTCCGGTGCCGTATAGACGGTGCCGCCCTTGGCGGTGAATGGCAGGCGTATACCGAACGGCTCCAAGAAATAGTCCGGCACAACATCTTCGCTTTCGCTCCCCAACTCAAGGTTCCGCTTCGCAGACAACAACTTGTTGTACTTGTCTGGGTGCTTCATAATCTGCTGCAACTGGTACGGCACATTCTTCCGCGTCCACGTATAGAACGGGAAGATGGACTTCATCCACTGGCGCTCAAACTGGGTCAACTCGTCATAGTCGAACTGCGACTTGGCGATACGGGCAAGCGCATCATCCACAGAACCGCCGTACCGCAACGTGTCCATACCCACACCCAGCCGCACAACATCCTCCACCCAACTGTTTACCGTACGCACGGACTGGTACGGTGCGAACCGTGGCGACCACGGCTTCAACGACACCGAATACTGCTTACCGCCACCAGTACGGCGACCCACCAGCAACTCCATGCTGCGGGCATTCCTCAAACCGATCCCCAGTTCCACAGCAGACACCGCCTGACCACCGCCACGCACCCCGACCTCCAACAGACTCACATAACTGTGCAGGTTGGCGTCATCAGTACTCTTGGCAAGACCCCGTGCCGCCTGTAGGAACGAAATGTTCTTGTCGGATGCCTCTCTCGCAATACGCATCGTCATCTTCGTGGACGAGACTATCTCGTTCAGGTTGACCCCATCCAGCCATGCGTTGAAGAACGCACCAAAAATGTTGCGCTGAACGAACCCGGGTGTAGCGATCATCGCCGACTTCAGATACGTCTGAACCTTGTTCCACCCCTGCCACAAGAGTCCCCACTCCTCGTGGTCGTTTATCTTGGCGAACGCATCAATGATATTCAGCATGTCCCTGTCCAACGCTGCATCACCAGACATCAGCGTCCACGGACCCCACTCCGACTTGGAGACGGCATCCTTGAGAGCCTTCTGAGCGGTCTTCCGCTCCCCGGCATTGAGCGCAAAGATCCCTTCCCTCACAGACTTATCAGGGACGGCGCCCGGACGGTCCAACCCGACGGCACGCTCCCGCACCTCGTTCATTACGTCCTTGAATGCCTGCTCTATCTTGTTGGGTCGGGCTGCCCCGGCACGCGCCTCCCGTGTAACAACATCAGTCGCCGGTTCGACGGGAAACAGGCGACCCTCACCCAGCAGTCGCTGGAACTCGGCGACCTCGGCAGGATCTCCCGTCTCAATGAAATGTGCCCACTCCCTCAACTCCCTGTCAGACGCCTCCTTCTCCAACCACGCAATATCCTCAAGATGGTTCTTGGCCCTCTGAGCCTCATCGTCCCCATACTTTTTGACCCGCACCACCTCCGCCTTGGCCTTATCCAGATTCGTGGTCGCCTTCGTGTGCGCCCCCTCCAACTCCTTGCCAAACTCCAACCGGGCCACCACCTCATCAACCGTCTGCTGCTCCCCACCAATCGTCAACGTACGCTCGCCCTGCCCACCAACCACAAAATCCCGAACAGCCTGCCGCGACAACGCCGTATCACCCTGACGCGGATCCGTGAACCTCCCCGACACAGCCCAATCCTCAAGCCCCAACTCGCGCATCACCTTCGCATAAGCCCTGTTGAACGCCTCCACACCCGAACGGCCCTCCATCGCCGCAGCAACCCCCCGTGTAGCAGCAACGAAAGCGTCATGCCCAACAACCTGCTCAGCGTCCACCAAGGTGTTGTAGACGTTCACCCATCCCTCGGCACGCTCCAACGGATCAGCGGCACGCCACGGAGGTGGCTCCGCCTCCACCTTGTTAGCCCTCAACTCGGTCTTCTCAGCCTTCTCAGCCAGTTTCGCTTGCTTCTCGGGGGGAGCCTTGCTCGCAGCGGCACGCTGCTTCTGCGCAAGCGCACGCAGCCTCTTGATCTCTGCCACATCTTCCGGGTGCCTAACCCCTTCACGCATCATGGGGGTTCCAGCCACCTCTCCCGCACCGCCTCGCCGCTTACCGCCCCCCAACAGGCGTATAATCGCCCTCATGGCCCTCACCTCTGGAGAACTCTTCGCTATACCGGCAGCCTTCAGGCTCGCATCAGTAAGCATCGCTTCAAGATTCGTAACCGCATCCTTCAACCGTGCAGAGTCCGCCCCATACACCGCATCAATCTCTTTCCGGCTGGAATACCATCCCTCCACTGGTGCCGGTCGCCGCGGTTCAGCCACCCCAGCCATCTGCCTACCCAATGCTGCATCAACCCCGGCATCCTTGGCTTCTCGGGTCGCCCACGCAGCCCGTGCCTCCGGCCTCAAACCACCGGCCTGCTGAACCCGGACTTTCACCTCCTCAAACGCAGTATTAGCCTTCGACAGTTCGGTTGCTGTATCGTCAACAGCCTGCTGCAAGCCTGTCAGTTCCTCCGCCTCCGCATACGTGTACCGTCTGGCATTGCGCACCACCTCCTGCAACCTGTCGTACTCTGCTGTGCCCACCTCACTGGATCCCGGCTGTTGAGCGGCATTGATCCTTTTCGCATCGGGCACAATCGGATGCGAGTCCCCTACAGTGTTGCCTTTCGGGTACATCCTCATATCGTACGAACGTGCGTCAACGTATGGAAGACCCGTTGTTTCCAGCGCCGCATCCAAATCCTTCACCGCATCATCCGCTGCTACACGAGCGGCCTGACTATCAGAGTAGGCTTGTTCTAGTCGCACCGTCAAAGGATCGTTTTCCCTCAACGTGCCCTTGGGTGGGGCATCGTCAGCGAACTTCCATCCACGTTCCTTCAACTTCGCTCTGGACGGGACCTCCCAAGGCTGCAACACCCACTCGCCCCCTTCACGCTTAGCCAAATGGACAGTCCCCTCAACGTCTTTCAGGGGCACGCTGGGATCCGTGCGTCCCAACGCAACGATGCCGATGTCGGCATCGTTGGGGTTGGTGGCTATCAGTCTCCCCCTGCTCGGACCACCAGCCGTCACGCCGCCCAACTCCACCAACGGCCCAGCCCGCTCAGCGTCCCTCCACGCCTGATCGGCGATAGACACGGCACCAGCCTGACGCCTACTGGCGTCCTCCAACCTAGCGGCGGTACGCTGCGCCCCGTGCAGGCGCTCGGAAGCCACCTTCCCCGCCTTGACCACAGCAGTAGCAGCATCAAGACGGGCCACATAGTCGGGGTCCTCCAACGCCCTAGCAGCAGCCAGTTCCTTCCTTACTGCTTTCTCCAGCCCCCGCAGATCCTTCCGTTCCTGCGCTGTCAGTTTGATTCGCACCGCCGGTACGGGATAGAAAACAGACTGTCCTTTTGCTCTCCTAGAAGGTTCACGGGTCCTACGCACACTCTCAAACCCTGCTTTGATTGCTTTCGCCTCATCGCGGGGTATCTCTTTCTTGGCCGCTTTACGCACAGCCTTCAACGTGGCCTCACCGCCCACAACGTCCAGAGAACCCCCGAACGCCCGCTTCGCAAGCCCCTCCTGCGCTTCCGTAACCGCCTTGGCGGCCTTCAACTCGCCCTTCAGCGCCTTCTCGGCTTCAGCCAGTTCAACATAGGTGGGCTTCAGTTCCAGTTCAGGGGACAGCAGTTGCTGTTCCAACTCGGCCACCCGGCGCTGCACAGCAGCACGCTCTACCCCCAGTCTCGGCACATGGATACCTTCGGCCTCCGCCTTTGCAGCCATCTCGATTTGCTGCTCCAACTCAGCCACCCGGCGGCGAGCCGCTGGCAACCAATGAGGCACATCGACCGTAGACGGGTCCACGGCATCCCACTCCGCTATCCGTGCTTTCCCTGTCGCTATACGCTCCTCCGCCCGTGCCCTCCACTCCATGCTAGGCACAGAAACCTCGCGCCCCTCCAACTCCCCAGCAGCGGCGATCTTTTCTTTACCTGCCTCTACACGCTTCTCCAGAGCGGCACGCTTCGCCGGAATCTCAGCCCGCCGCTGCCCCTCCTTCGTCAGACGAACCTTGGCCTCCTCGCGCTTGACCCATACGCCTTCAACCCTTTCACCCTTCTTGGCCGGAGTACTACTCCCAAGAGACTTCCTTGCTGCCGTAACCTCATCCAGTTGAACCGTCAACTGCTCAACCCGACGATGCGCCTCATCCCAACTACCCAACTGGCCTCTTGTCTGAAACTCCGGGTTCGCATGGGAAACCGTGGGTGCCGGTATCAGTTCACCCCTGCGGGCATCACCACCGATAACACCCGGCAGGATCCCCCCCTTTTCATCACCCTTGAGAAACGCCGCCCTGTCAGCCTCCGTCCAATCAGCGGTTTCAGCCACCGTCAACCGGCGAGGAGGCCCAGCCGGTCCAGTCGGCCTACGCGAAGTCCCCGTCTGCGTGAAGTCCGCAGACACCTCCATGCCCCTGAAGGAGCCTGTACCCGTCTTTAGGACCTCCGGGTCGGCCAGCCTCGCCCCCTCAGGCAACCCCTCATACGCCCTACGGGGACCACCCTCCTCCCGGTACGCAACCTCAGCCTGCGCACGGGCCTTCTCGTAAGCCCTGAAGCGAGCCAACTCCGACTGCGCAGCGGGCGACCCCTTGTCGCTCAGAGTCTTACGAGAAGTCTCAAGTTGTTTCTTAGCAACCTTCAACTTCTCGGCTATTTTCGTCACTCGGACATCGTGTGCCTCCAGCGCGGCGTTGGCAGCAGCCTCACCCGTACGGCGCGTCGCGCCGCTCCCCGTCGCCTGAATCGCCTCCTCTACAGTCTCACGTGCTGCGCCCAGTTCCCCACCGACAGTTCCCTCTATGCGCCATGTCGGCGTCGTTACCTTGCCCAATGGATCCTCAAAGCGGACACGCCCTTCCGGCCCGATCAGACGCTCCAACTCGGCCTCCAACTGCGCCTCGGTACGAGTCAAACGAACCAGATCCTGCTGAGCCGGATCCACAAAGGGGTCACCCCCGACCCACGCTTTGCGTGCCGCCTCGTCCAACGCCTCCTCCGCCTCCCTCGTAGCAACAGCGAAGGTACGTTCCAACCCGGCAACCCCACGCCCACCAGATAGTCTATTCAGACTCTTCACAGCGATGTCGTAGATCTCTTTAGCCTTCTCGTACGCTGCCACGTCGATGTCGTACTGTTTCTTCAGTTTCGTAGACCTCGTGGCGCTAAGCGTCACCGCCTCCAACGTGTCTGAAACCTCCGCAGCGAACATGTCGGCGTCGGTTCGTAGAATCTTCTTGGCGGCATCACGTACCGCCTTGTTCTTGGCGGCAGCATCCTTGATGAACTCCAACCGTGCCGCAGCGTCACTGTTTCGCAACACAAGTTGGTCGCTGCGTTCCAGAATCTCCTTGTACTTCTTGGTTCCCATCTTGCGGGAAACCCTCTGCAACTCGTCAAACTCTAAACCGTTGGCACGCACCGCCGCCTCAAGGTCAGCGATCTCCTCAACGTACGCCGCCTGCTGCGCATCAATCTTGTCCAACTCGGTCTGCGCCCGCTCCACCTCCGGCGTCCTGACCGTACGCAAATCCTCCGTCTGTGCGGCAGCACGCTGCTGCTGACGGTTCGCTATCTCATGCTTCCCCCGAACAATCCTTTCCCGGGTGGCAGCCTGCGTCGTCTTCCTAGCCTGAAACGCCGACTCCCTCCCCCACTCGGCGAAAGCAGTTTCGATCTCATCAAGGTACTCATCCAACTGTTCAAGCGGGAACTCCTCCTTCATGCGTTTCAGGAACTCGTGCATCCGAATGTCGCGCCCCATCCCCTTCCTCCACGCATCAGCGACGACACTGAACTCGCCCTCAAACGCCTCCTCCCCAAACGCCGCCATCGAAAC
>Ga0207906_1000547_pt1 | contig 12968 bp, 13 predicted proteins | sample LinPmetageLP37_FD_184050 | JGI IMG/M metagenome (GOLD analysis project Ga0207906, IMG submission 184050) | Marine viral communities from the Pacific Ocean - LP-37 (SPAdes) | ecosystem: Environmental > Aquatic > Marine > Oceanic | place: Pacific Ocean | collected 2010-06-16 | reverse complement strand
TCATCGAGAGTGGACCCGGCCCCTGGGCCTGAAGTGTCAGGACGCCATCAAATTTGAGTGTTGCACTGAGCATGCCTGCAGCCGCCATGAATTCCCCCAGCAGGTGCTTGATCAACTGAGGATAATTGCCGCGGGCGATGGCTTCGCCATAGCTTTGTTCCAAAGTTAAAATTTCGCCGCGAATATCAAATTGATCAAAAATAAATCCTTGCAGTCTGTCCCTGTCGGGCATTTGGTGGCTCCTCTGAAACGGGCGATGGAATTTAGTGTGGTTCCTGAGAGTTGTCCAGTGTGGTCAAGTTTCTACCGGGTTCAAATGTAGGTGGCTACGAGCAATGGATCTGGATTTGTTGTGCCAGCTGTTTTGCCCGTTGTTGTCGTTCCTCTTCGCTAATGATGATTTCATTGCCTTCGGTATCTTCGAAAGCAACCCTGCCACGCAGCACACTGAGCTGGTTGCGCGCTTTCTGGCAGTTCCTTTGTTTATGTAGATGCTGTTTTTCCTGCTCAGCCTTTTGTTGGGCGTTAAACGCTTTTTCTTCAGGCGTTTCTCCCTGAAAAACAGCCTTGAGCTTTTCGGTTTCAGTGGTGCTGGAATCGTTGTTCAGGGGGCGCAACTCCTCCGATATATCTTGCGCAGTGGCGTTGTTCTCTGGTTGTTTATCCGAAAAATGCACTTTGCCACTTTCATCGACCCAGCGGTAAATGGCCGCCTGACTCAAGGGCGTCAGGCATAACAGTAGGACAAGGATGCGTGCTTTCATGATTGGTTCTGCTCTTTGAATCGATGGATTTGTCGGCGCTGCTTTTTGCTGGGCCGCTCGTCGGAAAAGCGAATGCCCTGCTGGGCGACTTTGCGTTGAAGCGCCTGTTGCTCTCGTCTGATTCGGCTTTGTTCCGTTTCTGTATAGAGTTTCGCTGCGTCGTCGGCGCCCCGACGTTGGGTGCTGAGCTGCTCCACCAGGACGGTTTTTTCATCCCACCCCTGACGTATATCGAGCAAGGTTCCCACGGTAATTTCCTTGCTGGGTTTTGCTCGGTGCCCATCGATGTGGACTTTGCCGCCTTCAATGGCTACTTTTGCCAATGCGCGTGTTTTAAAGAATCTCGCAGCCCACAGCCATTTATCCAGACGGACTTTCTGCTCGGGTGTTTTTTCATTAACCATCGGGCAATATCTCGTCAAAGTGAATGATAGACGGAAACTCCTGGATGATGATGGGTGCTGTTTGGCTATCCGGTTGGCTGATAGCCAAAAGGTGGCCGATGCCATAGGCGGCTGCCGCTTTTAATACTGACAAGGAGTCGTCGATAAACAGTGTTCTGGCCGGGTTGAAATGTTGCCTGCGTTCCAGTAGTTGCCAGAATACGGGGGATTCTTTGGGATGGCCGAATTCGTGGGAGCTGTAGACATGGTCCAGTAGTGATTCGATGCTGGTGAGCTTCAGCTTGAGATCCAGGCTCTGTGGATGGGCATTGGTGATCAGGATTCGCTGTTTACCATGGGCGCCCAGTTGTTCGAGAAACTCTTGCACGAAGGGGCGCTCAGTGATCAGGTAGTCGATCTCTTCTTTCAGCTGGCGAATATTCAGCGATAATTCCTGGGACCAGTGTTCGAGACAATACCACTCCAGCGTACCGCGTTTTGCATTGAGTCGTTTGTGCAGCTCGGGTGTGGTCTTGTCCGCGCAGAGTCCGTGATGTTCTGCATAGCGGCGGGGCAGGTGGGTGAGCCAGAAAAAATTATCGAAATGCAGGTCCAGCAGTGTGCCGTCCATGTCGAGTAGTACAGTGTCGATAGTATTCCAGTCGATCTTCACAGCTATAATGTCTGCACGTTACCAAGGTATTGTTCAGTATGCCGACAAAACCCCTCATATTGAAGCGACGACAGCTGGCCAAAACCCGGTTGTTCCAGATTGAAGAGCAGGACCTGCAGTTTGCCAATGGCGCTCGGCGTGTCTATGAGCGATTGCTGCGATCCGGCGACGGTGCAGTATTGATTGTGCCCATGCTGGACGATGAAACGATTCTGTTGGTTCGAGAGTATGGGGCCGGCATTGGCGATTATCAGATTGCCTTGCCAAAAGGCGCAATAGATCCCGGAGAGGATGCGTTGCAGGCAGCCAACAGGGAGCTGATGGAGGAGGTGGGCTATGGTGCGCGCGAGCTGCAACTCATCAAAAGTCTGACACTGTCACCTGCTTACATGGAGCACGATATCCTGGTGGTGTTGGCAGAGGGGTTGTATGAGAGCCGGTTGCCCGGCGATGAGCCAGAAACTATTGAGGTGATTCCCTGGAAGATGAGCGATCTGGCCGCATTGATGTCCCGGGATGATTTTACGGAGGGACGGTCAATTGCTGCATTGTTCTTGGTCAGAGATTTACTCAATAATCGAGCAGCGATAAAGCGGTGAACCACCCTTTTCTGAAAGACATCATGTCGCTCGCAGTGGATGCAGGTAAAAGCATATTGTCGTTTTATCGCAGAGGTGATCCTCTCCCGGTGATGACTAAACAGGACCGTTCGCCGGTAACTGAGGCAGATTATCGCGCTCACCGGGTATTGGCGGCCGGGTTGCCGGATTTGCTGGCCGTTCCAGTGCTGTCGGAGGAGTCGGAGCCCCCTCCGCTTGATGTCAGGATCCATTGGGGGCGCTACTGGCTTATTGATCCGCTGGATGGTACACGGGAGTTTCTGGATGGCAATGATGAGTTTACGGTCAATATCGCACTGGTCGAGTCAGGCATACCCAGCCTGGGGGTGATCTATGTCCCTGTCACGGGCATTGGTTATGCCGGGGGGCCGGGTCTTGGAGCATTCAAATATAAAAATCAGCAGTGGTCCGAGATTCGGGTACGGCAAGTGGCTCAGCCCCACTTGCTGGCGGAGCCTTTCAGGTTGGTGGCAAGTCGTCGGCACGGCATACCAGAGGTGAGTCGGCTGGCGGAAAGGCTGAGGTTCTCACTCGGCGATGTGGTAATTTCCGAGGTTGGCAGCTCACTGAAGTTTTGTCATGTTGCCGAGGGGGGTGCCGATTTATACCCACGCTTTGGGCCCACCAGCGAATGGGATACTGCAGCGGGACAGGCAATACTTGAAGCCGCAGGTGGGGGCGTGGTGGGGCTGGATTTTCGCCCCCTCGTTTATAACAGCAAGTCTGACTTTCTCAATCCTTTTTTTTATGGATTGGGTGACAGTACTTTTCCCTGGCAGGAATTATTAACCGCGCAGGGGAGGGGTCTAGAATAAATCTTCGGGTCTCGGACCTTGTGATGAGCCAGAACCGTCATCAGATGACCTGTGGTTGTCCATCAGGGGAGGGACATCCTCCTCCCGGAAGATTTCAAACACAGCATTGCTGTGGCCAGGCCCGACTCGTAGCCCTGTATCAGGATCAATTCTCACCATCACCACACCTTCCGGTTGTGGACGACTGATTTCCGGTTTGTCTGCCAGTGCCACCCGCATGAAGTCCATCCAGATTGGCAGAGCCGCAGAGCCGCCATATTCATTTCTGCCCAATAACAGGTTTTGGTCAAAACCAAGCCATGCAGTGGCGACAATGTGTGGGCTATAGCCTGAAAACCAAGCATCTCTCGGACCATTTGTCGTACCGGTTTTTCCTGCCAGATCGGTGCGCTTGAGCGCCAGGGCCCGCCTGCCTGTTCCCTTGACAATAACGTCTTTGAGAATGGAGTCCATGATGTAGGCAACCCCCGGCTCAATGATTCTCGGTGCATTGGGTGGCGGTAAATACAATTGTTCCGGTGCATGAGGGTTGGTATTGGCCGCATCATTATCGGGGTCCTGCGTGGACGGGCCGACATCCCTGTTGTCCAAAGCGTTCTCCAAGCGATTGTTTTCAGGTTGCCTGTGGTCACAATCCTTGCGGCAGACAGTCATGGGGGCCGCTTTATACAGCAGTTCGCCGGCAGAGTCCTCGACGCGATCCACCAGGTAGGGCTCAACCCGGTAGCCACCGTTAGCCAGCGCTGCATAGCCGGTGACAATCTGCAATGGAGTGACGGCATGACTGCCCAGTGCCAGTGACAAGTCTCTGGGCAGTTTGCTTTCATCAAAACCAAAACGTTTCAGTCCTTCGATGGCTTTGTTGATGCCAATAGATCGCATCAACCGGATAGAGACCAGGTTTCGAGAGAGGTAGAGTGCTTTGCGCAGACGGGTGGGTCCAAAAAACTTGCCCCCGTCGTTTTCAGGGCGCCAACTCTTTTCCAGTGACCCGTCGTCGAATACCACAGGCGCATCATTGATGATGCTGGCCGGCGTAAATCCGTTTTCCAGCGCAATTGTGTAGATAAAGGGTTTGAAGTTAGAGCCCGGTTGGCGCTCGGCCTGGGTTGCCCGGTTAAAATTGCTCTGGCGGAAGTCGTAACCTCCGATCAATGCCTGAATGGCGCCATTCTCGGGATCGAGGGCAACGATGGCGGCCTGGGCTTTGGGCAATTGACCCAGTTGCCACGACTCCTGATGTTGCCGGATTCTGATGAGGTCGCCCACAGAGAATAGCTCATCTGCTGTTTTTATGGGTGCGGAGCGGTTGCTGGGGCTGATATAGCGCCGAAGTCCTTTTAGGCCGTTTTCCCAGGAAATTTCAACCGTCTCAGCGAATTCTGTCTGAACGACCAGGGCCTGGGGTTTTATCTCAGAGATAATGGCGGGAACCAGGTTTCCGTAGGTCGGTGTCTCACGCAGGCCTGTTTGCCAATCCTCCGGTTCGGGTAGATTTTTTTCAGGGCCACGAAAGCCGTGCCGGCTATCATAGGCGACCAGCCCATCCTGAACGGCCTGCTCGGCGGCTTGCTGCAACTGGCTGTTGATGGTCGTAATCACCCGGTAGCCATCGGTGTAGGCGGACAATCCCACCATATCAACGATCTCCCGGCGGGCCATCTCTGCGATGTAGGGTGCATCGAGTTCAGTCAGATAGCCGTGATAGCTGGCACTGACAGGTTCGTTTCGTGCCGACAGGTAGGTCGCTTCATCAATATGATCCAACTCGAACATTCGCTTCAGGATCCAGTTGCGTCGAATCAGAGCCCTGGTTGGGTTGGCGATGGGATTAAAGGCGGAGGGAGCTTTTGGTAAGCCCGCCAGCATGGCCACTTGAGCCAGGTTGAGGTTGTCAATGGTTGTACCGTAGTAAACCTGAGCGGCAGCCTCAATACCGTAGGCGCGATTACCCTGGTAAATCTTGTTGGCGTAAAGCGTGAGAATCTCGTCTTTGCTGAGTTCGTCCTCAATACGCAATGCCAGCAGAATTTCATTGAACTTTCGGGTGAATGTTTGTTGACGGGTGAGGAAGTAATTGCGGGCTACCTGCATGGTAATGGTGCTGCCGCCGGTTTGGATCTCGCCAGTGCTGATCAGTTCCGAGGCGGCACGCAGCAGGCTGGTAATATCCACGCCGGAATGCTGATAAAAGCGATCATCCTCAGCGGATAACAATGCTTGTATATAAATGGTGGGAATTTGCTCGAAGGTGATCGGGTTGCGTCTTTTTTCACCAAATTCACCAATTAGATGCAAATCTTGTGAGTAAATTCTCAAAGGTGTCTGTAGTTTTACCTGTCTGAGGCTTTCAGAAGAGGGCAGTTTAGGGCTAAGGTAGAGATATAGGCTTCCGGTTGCAATCAGTGTGCAGCCCAGAGCGGATAGGGCGAGCCAGACAAGTATGCCGGTGATTTTGTAAAAGCGGTGAATCATGTGGAGACCGTTTAAAAAAACAGCATGCTATTATAGAGCCAAAAGAATAGGGACACACTACTTGCAAACTTGCAAAAAATAGTTAAAGTCCTGACTTAGTTGCTTTGCGTAACCTTGGGAAAAGAAAACAAAAATGGGACTTCTCAGTTTTCTAGACCAGCAACCCAAAAGTTTATTGGGGCTGGACATCACATCTTCTGCTGTGAAGTTGCTGGAGATCAGTCGTAACGGTAATCGTTACAAGGTTGAAAGCTACATGGTGAGGCCTCTGCCACCGAACACGGTTGTAGAAAAAAACATCAATGATGTGGAGGCGCTCGCTGAGATCATTCGCAAAGTGGTAAGCCAAGCCAAAGCCAAGGCCCGGGATACTGCGGTTGCCGTCTCGGGTTCGTCGGTGATTACCAAGGTGATTGAGATGCCAGCCGATCTCAATGATCAGGCAATGGAAACCCAGATCGCCCTCGAAGCAGATCAGTATATTCCCTATCCCCTCGATGAGGTTGCGCTCGACTTTGAGGTGATCGGCCTCTCGGATAACAATCCCGAGCAGGTCGATGTTTTGCTGGCTGCGTGCAGGCGGGAAAACGTCGATTCTCGTGCGGATGCACTGGAGCAGGCCGGCCTTAACCCCAAGGTGGTTGATGTTGAGGTTTTTGCGGTCGAGAGAGCTTTCGAGCTGTTGTCTACGCAATTGGAAGAGCTGGGTGATCAGGTGGTCGCTATCGCGGACATCGGTGCCACCATGCTGACGCTGAGTGTTCTGGTAAACGGCAAAACAGTTTACACGCGGGAGCAGTTATTTGGTGGCAAGCAGGTTACCGAAGAAATCCAGCGTCGTTACGGTTTGTCTCTCGAAGAGGCCGGCCAAGCCAAAAAACAGGGTGGCCTTCCGGAAGATTACGTCTCAGAAGTGCTGGAGCCATTTAAAGATGCCCTGGTCCAGCAAATATCCCGCTCCCTACAATTCTTTTTTTCGTCCAGCCAGTACAACTACATTGACCAATTGATCCTGGCGGGAGGCGTGGCTGCTATGGAAGGGCTGCGTGAGGAAATTGAGGGCAAGCTGGGATTGCCCACGATGATTGCAAATCCCTTTGCGGATATGGAAGTGTCCAACAAGGTGAATGCCGTTGCATTGGCTAACGATGCCCCGGCCATGCTAATTGCCGCTGGGCTTGCATTGCGGGGGCTTGAATAAGATGGCCAAGATCAACTTGCTTCCTTGGCGCGAAGCACTTCGCGCGGAAAAGAAAAAAGAATTTATTACACTTATTTGTGTGGTTCTGGTTGCTGCAGTGATCACTGCATTTGGCTGGGATCGCATGCTCTCCAGCCAGATAGAGACCCAAAACGACAGAAATTCCCTGCTGAAGACCGAGATTACCAGACTTGAAAAACAGGTCGCTGAGATTAAAGAGCTGAAAAAGCGCCGTCAGGATTTACTGGATCGTATGGAGGTAATTCAGGAGTTGCAGGGCAACCGGCCGGAAATAGTCAGAATTTACGATGAGTTCGTTCGATCGGTACCTGACGGTGTTTATTTCACCAAGATGACCAGAAAGGATGATCAGATTTCACTGGAAGGGTATGCAGAGTCAAACAATCGTGTCTCCACTCTGATGCGTCAGCTTGATGCCTCCTACAAATTCACTGAGCCAAACCTTACCAAAGTACAAGCCAATGATGTCCTCGGTGAGGACGGAAGCCGGTTTGAGATGAGGGTCAAAATTGTCAATACACCGGTTGCGCAAGAGTCTCCAAGCGAGACTGCTGAGGGAGATACCTGATGGCATTAAGTGATTCCTTACAGCAATTAAAGGATTTTGACTTTACGGACCTGGATTTTGACAGTATTGGCGTATGGCCGCTGCCTGTCAGAGTGCTGTTGTTGATCGTTGTTTTTTCCCTGGTGTTGGCTGGTACCTATTACTTCCATGTCAAGGATCTTGGTGTGGAGTTGGAGCAAGCTAAAGCTCAAGAGGTCAAATTAAAGAGCAACTTTGAGCAAAAGGCATTACAGGCAGCAAATCTTGAGGCATACAGAATTCAGATGGCTGAAGTGGAAAAGCTTTTTAACGCCTTGCTGGCACAGCTGCCAAGTGACACGGAAGTACCTGGATTACTGGAAGACATTACAGAAATTGGTCACGGTGCAAGCCTGAATATTTCCAGTATTACGCTTCAGCCCGAGCGGTCAGCGGAGTTTTATGTAGAGTTGCCAATCAAAATTGTTGCCGAGGGTGGTTATCATGATGTGGGCGCCTTTGTCAGTGGTGTGGCAGGCCTGCCACGGATAGTGACTCTGCATGACTACAGTTTGTCAGCTAAAGGGAGTGGGGGACTTTTGGCGCTGGAAATCCAGGCCAAAACCTACCGCTACAAGACACAGGAAGACTAGGAAATGACCAAGTTGAAAGGTTTGACTTTCCTGATTGCCGGCTGTGTTCTGCTATCGGGTTGTTCTGGCGATAAAAGCTATAACGATTTGCAAAATTACATGCAGGAGATCAAGGCGCGTCCTGTCGGGGAAATTGAGCCTCTGCCTACTTTCCGTTCTCACAAAACTTTCCGATACGGAGCTATCGCCATGCGGAGTCCTTTCGATGCCCCGCTGCTCGCTGGTTCGGCGGAAAGTTTTGCCGGTAAGAGCACGGTAGAGCCGCCCAGCGAAAACCGGAAAAAAGAATACCTCGAAAGTTTCAATTTTGCCGCGTTATCCATGGTGGGGATTCTTTCCAGGAAGGGGCAAATGTGGTCGTTGATTAATGACGGGAGTGGTGGGATCCACCGGGTTACTGTCGGTAACTATTTGGGAAAAAATTACGGACGGATCACCGCGATATCAAACGCCAAGGTAGACGTAATTGAAATTGTTCCCGACGGGAAAGGAAACTGGGTAGAGCGTCCGCGCACCCTGGGTCTGAATGAGAAAGACTAATCGAGAGGTTTGGGGAAACTGAGATGAAAGGCTATCTGAAAAAGAGCATATTGGTATTGGCCGGGTATTTGGCCTGTTTGGGCCTGTCATCACAGGTATTGGCTGAGGTGGTGCTCGAGGATATCAGCTTTGCGACTTTGCCAGGTGGCCGCTTCGAAGTCCGTATGGACTTCTCCGAGACCCCTCCTGCCCCGGATGGCTACACGATAGACAACCCGGCTAGAATAGTTCTGGATTTGCCCAGTGTAGCCAGTGCACTGGATCAAAAGAAATATGCTCTATCCTTCGAAAATGCCAGAAGTGCAGTGGTGTTGGGCACGTCAGATCGTACCCGCGTCATTCTGAATATGCTGAAAATGGCGCCCTATGAAACCCGCATAGATGGAAACAGCATTGTTTTGTTGGTGGGTGCGAGCGACGGTGTTGCCAGAAGTACAGTAAGGAAGGCCAGTATCGTCGGGGCCGCAGTTACCGAAGATCGAACCAGTGCCCCCACCTACAGTATTGAGGGAATTGATTTCCGTCGTGGCGAGGAAGGTGAGGGATTGGTGGTCATTGATCTGTCAAACCCGGCGACAAGTATTGATATTTCCCAGTCTGGCAGCGATGTTAAATTGCGCTTCTTCCGTACGATGTTACCGGAGTCACTCGATCGCCGATTGGATGTGGTTGATTTCGCCACACCTGTAAAGGAAGTTGATGCCAGTTTTGATGGTTCTACCTCGACGGTGTTGATCGATGCGGTCGGTGAATACGATTACATGGCTTACCAGACGGATGATCAATATATAGTTAGCCTGAAACCCCTTTCAGAAGCAGAGTTGGAAAATCAAAAATCCAAATTTGCTTATGTCGGTGAAAAACTGTCGCTGAATTTTCAGGACATCGAAGTCAGGTCAGTATTGCAGTTGATTGCTGACTTTACTGATCTGAACTTGGTGGCCAGTGACACGGTGTCAGGTAGCATTACCCTGCGCTTGGAGAATGTTCCCTGGGATCAGGCCCTCGATATTGTGTTAAAGGCGAAAGGGTTGGACAAACGACAGGAGGGCAACGTCTTGATGGTTGCCCCGGCGGCTGAAATTGCAGAACGTGAACGTCTTCAGGTTGAAGCCAATAAGCAACTTCAGGAGCTGGCACCACTCAGGACTGAATTTATTCGTGTGAAGTATGCCGATGCGAAAGCGCTTTATGAGCTATTTGATGTTCGTGGAGGCAGTAGTGGCGGTAGTTCTGGAAGTCGCACAGCCACTGACAGTATTCTGTCCGAACGGGGGTCCGCGATTGTCGATAACCGTACCAACACAATTATTCTCACTGACACAGAAGATAAGATCCTTGAGTTTAAGCGGCTGATTGATCAAATTGATATTCCGGTGAAGCAGGTTCTGATCGAAGCCAGGATCGTCATTGCCAACCGTGATTTCAGAAAAGAGATCGGTGCGCGGATGGGCTTGCAGGGCGTGCAGAGTCCGGGGAGCTCAAAATTCGGTTTTTCTGGCTCACTGGAAGGTTTTGATGGCGGGGCCAACCCGATCAATGCCATTACTGGCGACACTTCGAGTATTGGGTCTGTGCTCGTAAATGATGCAGGGTTGGGCGTGGATCTTGGCGTGGACGACCCCAATGGCAGCTTTGCGCTGGAGCTTTTGACCAACAACACATTCATTGACCTTGAGCTCAGTGCTCTGGAAAACGAGGGCAAGGGTGAAATTGTTTCGCAACCCAAGGTGTTGACTGGCGACAAGCAGCAGGCCTCGATCAAAACCGGTACTGAAATTCCCTATCAGAATGCTACGTCCAGTGGTGCCACCTCCACCCAGTTCAAGGAAGCAGTGCTCTTGCTTGAGGTGACCCCACAGATTACGCCGGATGGCCGTATCGTAATGGATATTAATGTGGCGCAGGATTCCGTCGGTGACCTCCTGCCTACTGGGGAGCCAGTGATTGATATTACCCAAGTTGAGACTAAGGCCATCGTTGGCGACGGCCAGACTTTGGTGCTTGGCGGACTGTTCCAGATGCAGACCGTCGACAATGTGGAGAAAGTCCCGTTGCTGGGTGATGTCCCCTATCTGGGTCGTCTGTTCCGTCACGATATCGAGGATATCCAGAAGCGTGAAATTCTGATTTTTATCACCCCCAAAATACTGAATGAAGCTTTGCTTGATTAATGACAGAACCCCACAACATCTTCCTTGTCGGCCCTATGGGGGCCGGCAAGACTACCATTGGCCGACTCCTTTCAAAGACGCTGAAACTTCAATTCATTGACCTTGATACCGAGATAGAGAAACGTTGTGGTGCTGATATCCCCTGGATATTCGACGTTGAGGGTGAGGCTGGTTTTCGCAAACGCGAAAGCCAGTTGCTGAATGAAATTACAGCATCTACAGATATCCTCCTTGCCACGGGCGGCGGCGCTGTGCTCAATGAGCAGAATAGAGCACTTTTGCAGCAAAGAGGTTATGTCGTTTACCTGACGGCCTCGGTGGATCAATTGCTGGAGAGGACAGCACACGACCGGAATCGGCCACTACTGCAAGTGGATGATCCCACCGTTGTCATTGATTCCCTACTGCAGGAACGTGACCCCCTCTATCGTGAAATAGCCGATTTGGTGGTTGCTACCGAGCAAAAAAAACCCCAGCTCGTCGCTGATGAGATCGCAAGGATTATTCGCCAGCTAAACAGCTGATGTGATAAATTCTACCCCCTTTTTTTACTGCTAAAGAGTGACACATCGTGGACGCTGCCAATCAGCTCATTGTCGAACTAGGTGATCGTAGCTATCCAATACACATTGGTGAGGGGTTAATCCAGGCGAGTGACGTTTTCGCGCCCTATATAAAGGGTGAGCAGGTCTTGGTCGTGACCAATGAAACGGTTGCTCCCCTATACCTTGGCCCGATTGAAAAAAGTCTGTCCCGTTACCAGGTCGATACGCTGATTCTGCCTGATGGTGAGCGGTACAAAACGCTGCAGTATCTCAATAAAATTTATGATCGGTTGCTGGAAAAAAGGCATAACAGAAGTACTACACTGATTGCTCTCGGTGGGGGGGTGATTGGCGATATGACCGGTTTTGCTGCCGCCACTTATCAGCGTGGTGTGAATTTCATTCAGGTTCCCACCACGCTGCTCGCCCAGGTTGATTCTTCTGTGGGGGGGAAAACAGCCGTCAATCACCCGCAGGGCAAAAACATGATTGGTGCGTTTTATCAGCCTGAATGCGTGATTGCCGATACGGCTACCCTGAAGACCTTACCTGAAAGAGAGCTCCATGCGGGCCTCGCCGAAGTAGTCAAGTATGGCTTGATCGCCGATGAAGATTTTTTCTGCTGGCTTGAAGCCAACGTGGACCAGTTGATGGGCAAGTGTCCCGACTCGCTGGCGGTTGCAATCATGCGCTCCTGTGAAAACAAGGCAAGGATTGTCAGTCAGGATGAGCGGGAGACGGGTATTCGGGCAATACTTAACCTTGGCCACACTTTCGGGCACGCCATTGAGACGGCACAATCGTACTCGGATTGGCTGCACGGTGAAGCAATCGCCGCTGGAATGGTTATGGCGGCTGAGCTATCCAGGTTACTTGGGTGGTTACCTTCTGATGATGTCCTCCGTGCCAGGGAACTGCTTGGTCGGTGTCAACTGCCGCTATGGGCCCCGCATACGATGAGTGCTGATAGGTTTCTCGATTTGATGGCGGTGGATAAAAAAGTCATGGACGGGAGTCTTCGTCTGGTTCTACTCAAAGCTATAGGTCAGTCGATAGTCACCTCTGATTTCGATCACCAGCTACTGAGAGAGTTGCTGAAAAGCAGGTTATGACAGAAAATACAACTCTGTTTGTCTGTCCAAACTACCGACCCCGAAAGACTTTTTAATCAACAGAAATTTGTGGCGCTCGCTAGTGGCGTGTAAAATATGCCTCCTTTTGCCTCCGTATGCCCAATTGGGTTTTTTGGTGCTGTAACCAGCTGTTTTTGTTTGTATTTTACCTAGAGTTATATTATGTCCACTGGCCTCTACCGGTTAGATGAGTTCAAAGATAACTGTGGCTTTGGTTTGATTGCCCATACCAAGGGCCAGGCGAGTCACCGTATTCTGGAAACAGCCATCCAGTCATTAACCTGCATGACCCACCGTGGTGGGATTGCCGCCGATGGCAAGACGGGTGATGGCTGTGGCTTGCTGATACAAAAGCCCGATCGTTTCATGCGGCAGCTTGCCCATGAGCTTTTCGCTGTGGAGCTGCCAGAGATCTATGCGGTTGGCGCGATCATGTTCAGTCAGG
>Ga0207906_1000546_pt1 | contig 12973 bp, 10 predicted proteins | sample LinPmetageLP37_FD_184050 | JGI IMG/M metagenome (GOLD analysis project Ga0207906, IMG submission 184050) | Marine viral communities from the Pacific Ocean - LP-37 (SPAdes) | ecosystem: Environmental > Aquatic > Marine > Oceanic | place: Pacific Ocean | collected 2010-06-16 | reverse complement strand
AGGGATGGTGCACAGAAATCAGTCTGGAGGTCGCGTCCCTTGGCATACAGGTGCACGGTGGTATGGGCTACGTGGAAGAGACCGGCGCTGCCCAGCATCTGAGAGATGCTCGAATTCTGCCGATTTACGAGGGTACTAACGGTATTCAGGCCATGGATCTGGTGGGGCGTAAAATTGCCAGGGATCAGGGGTTGGGCGCAATGGAGTTGATCCAGGATCTCCACCCTGTGCTGCGGGAGGCCAGCGATGCTGACCTGCCGGTAATCGCCGAGTCTTTATCGGCGTCGCTGGCTGATTTAAAAGAAGCGGTCGAAGTGCTTCTTGCCAGTGCGGCTGATGAAAACTGGGCTGCGCCGGGTGCAGTGGCGCATAACCTGCTCATGTTAATGGGCACCTGTGTGGCCGGCGCCATGCTGGCAAAAAGCGCCGTCGCGGCCTCTAAATTACAAAAAGCGGATAGTGGAAACCCGCTTTTCAATAGCTCCAAACTGACCACAGCCAATTTTTTTGCAGAGCATGTTCTGCCGAGAACGGCCTCTTATCTGGCGGCGGTCAAGGCGGGTTCCGACTCGGTAATGGCGCTGGATATCGACGCATTCTGATCGTCGTCGACAAGTGCTGACTGCGAAGTTTTAAGGATTGGCGTCCAGCAACCGCAAAAAAGCCTTACCGGCATTGGACAGGCTTTTTTCGCGGTGGTGGATGTAACCGAGCTGTCGTTCTATGGTAATTCCGGGCAGCTCGATGATTCGGATGCCGGGCTCTACCATGCTGATGGGTAGCAGGCTCCAGCCGAGACTGATGCTGACCATCATCTTGATGGTCTCCAGGTAGTTGGTGGTCATGGTGGTTGGCAGAGGTATGCCATGCTGCTCAAATACGTTGCGAAGCATCCGGCCTGTGTAGGTTCCCGGTCCCGGAAGGATTGCGGGGTAACGTCGCAGGGTTTCGAGTGTCACCTGCGGCTCTTTCAGCAGGCTGTGATCATCCGCCACCATGAAAGCCAAAACATCAGGCCAGATAATGCGTGATTCAATCTTGGGGTGAGCCTGTGGCGCCAGGGTGATGACAGCCACTTCAAACCTGCCCTGTAAAATCCCCTCATAGGCTTTTTCTGAATCCATAAAATCTACCTCCATGGTCACGGAGGGGTAGTTTTGGGCGAATTGTTTCAGGACCGGTGGCAAGCGGTGTAGCCCGATATGATGGCTGATTGCCAGCCGCAATCGGCCGGCAATATCCCCGGAGAGGTCGCTGATCGCCTGTTGTGTGTCTGCCACTTCGCGCAGAATACGGGTGGCCCTGGGCAGTAGCGCTTCCCCTGCCTCGGTCAGGGTGACTGACCGGGCAATCCGGTCAAATAACCGGCATTTCAGCTTTTCCTCAAGCTGCGCAATCCGTTTGCTGATGGCGGGCTGCGTCATGTGAATACGCTCGGCCGCGATAGAAAATGATCCCGTCTCGGCTACAGCTATAAACGATTCCAGTAATTGGGTGTCCATGACATTGATTATACCTATTCTATATAGGAATCAAAATTATAAAAAAGATGAATTTGTGTTATTTGATGGCGATCCTTAAAATGCTCGCAATAATCAATTCTACTGGTGCATAAGATGGCTGGAAAAACCCTTTACGATAAACTTTGGGACGCACACCTGGTGCAACAGCGTGAAGACGGTTCTGCGCTACTGTATATCGACCGTCATATTCTGCATGAGGTGACCTCGCCGCAGGCATTTGAAGGTTTGCGGTTGGCTGATCGCAGACCCTGGCGGCTGGATACAAATATTGCCACGCCTGACCACAATATATCGACAGACCGCGAAGAGCGTGCAGCGGGTGTGGATGCGATCCCGGATGAAACGTCCCGGATTCAGGTGAAGACGCTGGATGAGAACTGTGAGTCTTTTGGTATCCGTGAATTTAAAATGAATGAAATGGGGCAGGGCATTGTGCATGTGATGGGCCCAGAACTCGGCGCTTCGCTGCCCGGTATGACCGTTGTCTGTGGTGATTCCCACACGGCGACCCATGGCGCATTTGCCTGTCTGGCCCATGGTATTGGAACTTCAGAAGTGGAACATGTGCTCGCTACCCAGTGCCTTGTGACCAAGAAAATGAAAAACCTGTTGATCCAGGTGGACGGTGAGCTGGGAACGGGCGTCACTGCGAAGGATGTGATCCTGGCCGTTATCGGTGAGATAGGCACTGCCGGTGGAAACGGTTACGCCATTGAATTTGCCGGACAGGTTTTTCGTGATATGTCGATTGAGGGTCGCATGACCGTCTGCAATATGGCTATTGAGGCGGGTGCCAGGGTGGGCATGGTGTCCGTTGACGATAAAACCATTGCCTATTTCAAGGGCCGCCGTTTTGCCCCGACCGGTGAAATGTGGGACAGGGCTGTCAGTTATTGGCGGACACTGCAGAGTGATTCAGATGCCGTTTTTGATAAAACGGTCGTCATCAGTGGCAGTGATATCGTGCCGCAGGTCAGTTGGGGTACTTCGCCCGAGATGGTTGTCCCGGTTACGGGCAGCATCCCTCGCATTGAAGATGAGATGGATCCAGTCAAACGTCAGGCTATCGAACACGCATTGAAATATATGGGCCTGCAGGGCGGTAGTCCTGTGACCAGCATTCCTGTGGACCGGGTATTTATCGGTTCCTGTACCAATTCCCGTATTGAGGATTTGCGGGCTGCAGCCGCGATTGCCGAGGGTCGCAAGGTGGCGTCAACCGTCAAACAGGTGTTGGTTGTACCGGGTTCTCAAATGGTCAAGGCGCAGGCTGAATCTGAAGGGCTTGATCAAATATTTATCGAAGCAGGCATGGAGTGGCGAGAGCCCGGATGTTCCATGTGTCTGGCCATGAATGCCGATAAACTCGGCGCGGGCGAACACTGTGCTTCAACGTCCAATCGGAATTTTGAAGGGCGTCAGGGTAACGGTGGCCGCACTCATCTGCTTAGTCCAGCCATGGCCGCGGCTGCCGCTATTGCAGGGCATATTACAGATGTTCGTTCGTTGAAGCAGGGGAGCATGGCATGAAAGTGTTTACCGTACATAAAGGACTGGTGGCTCCTATGGACAGGGCCAACGTCGATACCGACATGATCATTCCAAAACAGTTTTTGAAGTCGATCAAGCGCACCGGGTTCGGTCCCAATCTGTTTGATGAATTGCGTTACCTCGATGAGGGTCAACCAGGACAGAGTGGTCGCGAAAGACCTCTCAATCCGGATTTTCCGCTCAACTGGTCTCGCTATCAGGGGGCTTCCATCCTGTTGGCTCGAGAAAACTTTGGTTGTGGTTCCAGTCGTGAACATGCGCCGTGGGCTCTGGAGGACTATGGATTCAGGGTGATTATCGCTCCCAGTTATGCCGATATATTCTTCAATAATTGCTTTAAAAATGGATTGCTTCCTATTGTTTTAAATGAAAATATTGTTAGTGATTTGTTTTGTGAGGCTGAACAGAATCCTGGCTATCAGTTGACCGTGGATCTGCCTCACCAACGGTTGATCAAACCAGATGGCGAAGAACTCTCCTTTGAGATTGACCCGTTTTATAAGCAGTGTTTGCTGGAAGGGCTGGATGAAATTGGTCTGACCCTCAAACAGGCTGATGCCATTCATGCCTATGAGGCACAGCATGAGATAGATTGTCCATGGCTGTTTCATGCCATTAAATAAAGGATTCCTGAGGTGAGTAGAAAAGTACTGATATTAAAGGGAGACCATATTGGCCCTGAAATTGTCAACGAAGCCCTTAAGGTGCTGCATCGCATTGATGGAATGTTCCATCTCGGCCTGCAATTTGAAGAGGGTCTGTTGGGTGGTGCCGCCTACGATGCAGTAGGGGAGCCCTGTCCTGAAACGACCCTGGAAAAAGCCCGTCAGAGTGATGCCGTTTTGATGGGCTCAGTCGGGGGGCCTGAGTGGGATGGGGTTGACAGGCAGTTACGTCCCGAGAAAGGTTTGCTCAAATTGCGTTCGGGCCTGGGGTTGTTCGGTAATCTGCGGCCTGCGATTCTCTACCCGCAGCTGGCAGGGGCTTCCTCCCTGAAGCCGGAAATTGTGTCTGGCCTGGACATCCTGATTGTTCGTGAATTAACGGGTGGCATTTATTTCGGTGAGCCCAGAGGTATCCGGGTGCTTGAAAATGGTGAGCGCGAGGGCTTCAACACCTATAAATATTCGGAATCCGAAATTGTCCGTATCGGCAAGCTGGCATTTGAAGCCGCCAGAGTGCGCAACCGCCGGGTCTGTTCTGTGGACAAGGCCAACGTGTTGGAGGCCACTATTCTCTGGCGAGAAGTGATGCAAGCGCTGGCGAGTGACTATCCGGACGTAGAGCTGAGTCACATGTATGTGGATAATGCTGCCATGCAGCTGATCAAGGCACCCAAGCAGTTTGATGTAATTGTCACTGGCAACATGTTTGGTGACATCCTGTCAGATGCGGCTGCGATGTTAACCGGTTCGATAGGCATGCTGCCCTCCGCTTCGCTCGACAGGAATGGCAAAGGCCTCTATGAACCCTGTCATGGTTCAGCGCCGGATATTACCGGGCTGGGCATTGCCAATCCTCTCGCAACCATACTCTCCGCTGCAATGTTGCTGCGTTACTCTCTGCGGGCACCGGAGGCTGCCGTTGCGATTGAGCAGGCTGTGAGCGCCGTGCTGGATAATGGACTGCGTACGTCAGACATCTATACTGAAGGGACCCGAAAGGTGAGCACCGCTGAAATGGGTGATGCGGTAGTAGCGGCACTCTGAGGTGTGCTTAAAATTAAAGTAATTTCTCTGATAAATTTATAATAGGTTGAATTAAATGAATAAAGTTGGTTTTGTAGGTTGGCGAGGAATGGTGGGTTCGGTCCTGATGGACCGCATGCAGCAGGAGAATGACTTCGCTCTGATCGAGCCCATATTCTTTACGACTTCCCAGTTGGGTCAGCCCGGCCCTCAGGTCGGTGTCGATGTTCCGCCGTTACAGGATGCCAATGATGTCGAATCACTGGCAAAAATGGACATTATCATCACCTGTCAGGGCGGCGATTACACCAAAGCGGTGTACCCGCAGTTGCGAAACGCTGGTTGGCGGGGCTACTGGATTGATGCCGCCTCTGCGTTGCGGATGGCCGATGATGCGCTGATTGTTCTGGACCCGGTTAATCTGTCTGTGATTAAAGATGGCATCGGTCGTGGGGTCAAAAACTTTATCGGTGGCAATTGTACCGTCAGCCTGATGCTGATGGCGATGGGCGGCTTGTTCAATAAAGGATTGGTAGAGTGGACCTCTGCCATGACGTATCAAGCGGCATCCGGCGCGGGTGCACAGAATATGCGTGAACTGATTGGCCAAATGGGCGCTATCGAACACTCGGTGGCACCAGAACTTGCCGATCCTGCCTCTGCAATTCTTGAGATTGATCAAAAAGTTGCGGCTGCCATGCGTAGTAGCTCACTGCCGACGGATCATTTCGGCGCACCGTTAGCGGGTAGCCTGTTGCCCTGGATTGATGTGCAGTTGGAGAGCGGGCAAAGCAAGGAGGAGTGGAAAGGCCAGGCTGAAACCAATAAGGTTCTAGGCCGCTCTGGTAATACGGTGATTCCGGTTGACGGCATCTGTGTCCGTATCGGTGCGATGCGTTGTCACAGTCAGGCGTTGACCGTAAAGCTGGCTCAGGATGTGCCCCTGGATGAAATAGAGTCCATCATTGCCGAGTCCAATGATTGGGTTAAGGTTGTGCCCAATGAACGTGAGGCGTCGCTGCGAGAATTGACGCCAGCGGCGGTTAACGGTCATATGCATGTGCCGGTAGGGCGATTGCGTAAAATGAATATGGGTAGTCAATACCTATCTGCTTTTACAGTTGGCGACCAGCTTTTATGGGGCGCAGCGGAACCACTGCGTCGGATGTTGCGCATATTACTGGAAGCCTGATGGCCGAAAATCGGCCCGCATCGTGTTCAGGGCAGCATTAACTGCATTGAACAGGGGCCGGTTTTTGTGCAATCGGTCATAGTTCAGGTTGATCAGTTCGGTTATTTGTCGATATTTGGTTGCCATGACAGTTGAACAATTCTTATTAGTCATAAATACTTGCAGACGGAACCTAATAAGGTGTGAACAGTTTTCTGAAAAGTTTCAGACCCGGGCAGGAAACTGTCTCACAAAGTAAAACAGGGAATATCCTATGACGCTGCGTACCTTGATATTGACCATCGGCTTGCTTGGCCTGTTGCTGACTAACACCGTTTTGGCTTTGGGGCTGGGGGAGATCAAGTTGAACTCATCCCTCAATGAGCCACTTGATGCCGAAGTTCAATTGACCAGTATTGGTGAGCTGACTGATATCGAAATACTGGTTGGATTGGGTTCCCCGGGAGATTTCAAAAACGCAGGTGTCGAAAGACTGTTCCTGTTGACAGATTTGAATTTTTCAGTGGATCTCGCAAACCGTGCTCAACCTGTGCTTCGGATTACTTCAAAGAAACCTATTCGCGAGCCCTATTTGAATTTTCTGGTAGAGATTCAGTGGCCAACCGGTCGTCTTGTGCGCGAATATACCCTGTTGCTCGATCTACCGGTCTATGCTTCGGAGGGGACTGCTGCAAAAAAGATTGAGGCTGCGAGTTCCGGCCCGCAGCTCCGCAGCAATCCAACGACGCCCAAGCCTGTATCAGATACGCCCTCCAGTCAGTCAGCTGTAGCAGGTGACGGTCAATACAGCGTCAACGCCGGCGACACGGTCTGGGCCATTGCCCAGCGGATTCGTCCCCGGCAGGCCACCATGAATCAGACTATGGCGGCTATCAAGCAGCTCAATCCGGATGCTTTCATCAATGACAATATCAATCTGCTGAAAAAAGGGGCTGTTCTTCGGTTGCCGGAGGGTAGTGATATTCGGGCACTGACCCAAACAGAAGTCAGGACTGAACTCAGTCAGCCTGAATCGATACCTGCTAAAGAGGACGGGGCATTGGCCCCTGTGCTGGATGCTACCGAACAGGGTGCGGCGGCCACTGATTCCGCGGTTGCGGGAGAGGGTCGTCTCAAGCTCGCTGCGCTGGGCGCCGATGATGCCAGCGAGCAATCCACTGGAAATGTGAATGGTGACGGTCAGGCTGACGGCTCCTCTGGTTCCGGACAGGACGAACTAATAGCTGCACAGGAAGAACTGGACAAGACCCTTCGTGAAAATGATGATCTGAAAACCCGTATCGCCAACCTGGAAGAACAGTTGTCCACCATGAATCGTCTGGTGGAAATTCAGGATGACTCCCTGCGCGGCACTCAGTTGGCAGTTCAGGCAGAAGAGCCTTCCGCCATAGAAGAGCCTTCCGCCATAGAAGAGCCTTCAGCCCAAAAAGAGCCTTCAGCCCCCAAAGAGCCCGCAGCGTCAGATGTTGAAGCCAATACCGTTGCCGAACCTGCATCAACTCAAGGTGGTCAAGGTGACAGGTCATTGGGTCTGGCGGGCTGGATGGACTATTTGCTTTATCCCTTGATTGCGCTACTTGCGCTTTTGCTGGCGGTGGTCATGTTTTTCCGCAATCGGAAAAACGATGATGATGACCAGGGCGAGGTCTCACTCCAAACTCTGGCGACCCCTAAAGAGTCTGAATTTCCTGAAGAAAATCTTGCCGAAACCTTTACTGAGACAGAAAAACAGTATGTCCATGAAGTTGCCGCGGAGCTGGATGAGTCAGATTTAAAAGACCTTGAGGAGCTCGAGCTTGGTGATGGTGAAGGCGTTGACCCTAAGGGCGAAGCAGATATCTATCTTTCGCTGGGAAATTATCGTCAGGCTGAGAATATTCTTCGCAAGGCCATAGAGGCTGATCCGCAGGACAGCTCGCTGCGTCTAAAATTGCTGGAAGTGCATGTCAACGCCAATAACCCGGATGCCTTTGAGGCAGATAAGGCTTCACTGGCCGAGCTCAATGACAGTCAGGCCGATGCTCGGGCGCTTGCTCTTGAAGCAGAGTTGTTGCCAGGAAAATCGGATTCCCCGGACGACTCTGATGTCCAGGCTGATATTTCAAGTGAGATACCGGATACTTCAGTAGGTTCGGCCGACTTTGAGGCTCCGACACTTGATTACGATCTGGGTGACGTGTCTCCCAATGCCTCCCTTGAGGATGACACTTACCCGAAAGATGAAGAGAGTGTAACGCCGTCGGCAGATCGTGATTTAAACGACATTGACCTTTTCGCTTCAGGTGGATTTTCTGCTGAAGAGAGCTCTGCCGATAAGGTTTCCGCTGATGACGGTTTGACCGCAACATCTCCGGACACGCAACCATCCGCCGGGGAAGCCGAGCCGGACTTTGATCTGGATCTTGACCTCGAGGACATGGACCTGGGTGCACTGTCGACCGAAATCGATGAGGGCATGCAGAATATTGATTTTGATGAAGAAGGCCCCGCGAAAGAAGAAGATGAGCAGGCTGAACCCCGGACAGAAAATGATGGCTTTGATGATCTCGCTAGTGTGGAGGACTCACTGGGTGACGATGATGAGTCCGATACCAAACTGGTTCTGGCAGAAGCCTATGTGGATATGGGTGACCCGGACAATGCGCGCGATTTGCTTGAGGAGGTGCTTCAGAGTGGCACCGAAGAGCAGCGCAAAAAAGCTAACGACCTACTCGAGACACTTTCCTGACAACAATGATTCCGGGACTAACCCGAGAGACCCCGTCTCTCGGGCACTCGGCTGAGGACTTTGTTCTTCCTGCCGGGGTAAAGCGCATCGCTGCTGCCGTCGAATACGACGGCAGCACTTTTTGTGGTTGGCAGCGGCAACGACATAGCCCCAGTGTGCAGGCTTCAGTGGAAGCAGCTCTGTCCAGGGTTGCCAATGAGGCCATATCGGTCGTTTGTGCGGGACGCACGGATACCGGTGTACACGGTACCAACCAGATCATTCATTTTGATACTGCTGCGAAGAGGCTTAATCGCAACTGGCTACTGGGTGGTAATGCCAATTTACCCTACGGGATAAGGTTGCACTGGGTGGCCGAACAAACAGCAGACTTTCATGCGCGTTTCAGTGCCACAGCCAGAACCTACCGATACCTGATTACCAATCAGGCTCAGCGTTCCGCGCTTTTCTACCATGGGTTGAGTTGGGAGAAGCGACCGCTGAATGCGCCTGACATGCATCGGGCCATCCAGCACTTGATCGGAGAACATGATTTCAGTTCCTTTCGGGCTGCAGGCTGTCAGTCCAACTCACCAAACCGCAATATCCAGCGAGCCAGGGTTTGGCGACAGGCAGACCTCGTCATTGTTGAAATAACGGCAAATGCGTTTCTCCACCATATGGTCCGCAATATTGTAGGAGCATTGCTCTGTATCGGTCGTGGCGACAGATCAAAAGACTGGTTGAAAGAACTGTTATTGTTGCGGGATCGTACTAAAGCGCCGCCAACTGCTCCACCTAACGGTTTGTATCTGGTGAGAGTGAACTACCCCGACTGTTTTGACGTACCTCTGTTTGTGCCAGGCCCTCAATTTATTGCAGACGCCTGATCGAAGAAGGGCAGTGCTCAATAGCCGCAATCAGTGCTTTTTTTGCTACAATCCTTCCAGAATCAATGGGGCGCATAGTGAAACGAACTCGTGTCAAAGTCTGCGGTATAACCCGACCGGAAGATGCACGTGTTGCTGCTGCTGCCGGAGTTGATGCAATAGGTCTGGTGTTTTATGCAAAAAGCCCCAGATTTGTGGGCCTATCAGACGCCGCAGTGATCTCAGCCGAAGTGGGGCCCTTTGTCACAACGGTCGGTTTGTTTGTCAATGCTCCGCAGCAACAGGTGGTAGAGACACTTGAGAGAGTGGGGCTGCAACTTTTGCAATTCCACGGTGATGAGGACGATGACTACTGCCGCCAGTTTGGCAGACCGTTTATCAAAGCGATAAGAATGGCACCGGACCTGAATCTGTCAAAGGAGCTGGCGCGGTTCCCCAGCGCGAGCGGATTTCTGTTTGATGCCTGGCATAAAGACAAGTATGGCGGTACCGGAGAAACATTTGCCTGGCGGCGTCTGCCATCGGGTTCAGATTTTCCGCTGATTCTGGCGGGCGGTTTGAACCCCGGCAATGTGGCTGATGCCGTTTCGCAGACCCGACCCTACGCAGTAGATGTGAGTGGTGGTGTGGAGGCGGCTCCGGGTATTAAATCCGCTCGACTCATAGAACAGTTTATTGCCCGCGCTTCAGCTGGGTAACACGTCGGAGAACACAGTGAACAAGAAAGCCTCGATTGATTTTAACCAGATGCCGGATGCTCATGGCCATTTCGGCCCCTACGGTGGACGCTTTGTCTCTGAAACCCTGATTTATGCACTGGATGAGCTGGAGAGTATCTATCGGAACTTAAAGGATGACCCCGAATTTCAGGCCCAGTTTGATTACGACCTGGCCCATTACGTGGGACGGCCATCGCCGCTGTATTTTGCGGAACGCTGGACCAGGGAAACCGGTGGTGCGAAGTTGTTTCTCAAGCGTGAAGACTTGAACCATACCGGTGCACACAAAATCAACAATACGATTGGGCAGGCGTTGCTGGCCAAACATACTGGCAAGCAACGGGTGATTGCCGAAACCGGCGCTGGTCAACACGGTGTGGCCACGGCCACCGTGGCTGCCCGCCTCGGTCTGGAATGCCATGTGTTCATGGGCGAGGAAGATATTCAGCGCCAATCCCTGAATGTCTACCGTATGAAGTTGCTTGGTGCGACGGTTGTGCCCGTCACTTCGGGTTCCAGAACACTCAAGGATGCCATGAATGAAGCACTGCGCGACTGGGTGACCAATGTCGATGATACGTTCTATATCATTGGCACCTGTGCCGGGCCTCATCCTTACCCGGAACTGGTGAGGAATTTTCAATCCGTGATCGGCCGCGAGGCCCGTCAGCAGTCCTTGGCCCAAACCGGTAAATTGCCAGATGCCCTGGTCGCCTGTGTTGGTGGAGGGTCAAACGCCATCGGTTTGTTTCACCCGTTTCTGGCAGACGAATCGGTCGCGATGTACGGAGTGGAGGCCGGTGGGTTTGGCCTCGGTACAGGGAAACACGCTGCACCGCTTAACGATGGCATTCCCGGTGTTCTCCACGGTAACCGTACTTACCTGATGGAAGACGAAAACGGACAGATTATTGAAACCCACTCTATCTCAGCTGGACTGGATTACCCCGGAGTTGGTCCGGAGCATTCCTGGTTGAAAGATATCGGTCGTGTCAAATACGTGGCCATTGACGACGATGAGGCGATGGATGCATTTCGTCATCTCACCAGAATCGAAGGTATCATGCCGGCCCTGGAGTCCAGTCATGCGATTGCCTATGCCGAAAAATTGGCTCGCCAGATGGATCCAGATCAGACCATCGTAGTGAATCTTTCTGGACGGGGTGACAAAGATATTCTGACGGTTGCAGAAATCGATGGCATCACTCTGTAATCATGCATTAATAAAAAAGAAGTTGGAAAATTGTCTGTGAACAGGATTAAACAACGTTTTGAAGTTCTTAAACAACAGGGCCGCAAGGCCCTGATTCCTTATGTAGTATTAGGTGATCCCGCCGCGGACGTGACGTTGCCGGTGATGCATGCTCTGGTCGAAAATGGTGCCGATATTCTCGAGCTCGGGGTTCCTTTTTCAGATCCGACTGCTGAGGGGCCGGTGATTCAGAAGGCCCATGAGCGTGCCTTGGCCCATGGTAGCAGCCTGCGTGATGCGTTGACGTTGGTGAAACAATTCAGGGAGACCAATGCCACCACTCCGGTCATTTTGATGGGGTACGCCAATCCCATAGAGCGGCTGGGCTATCAGCATTTTATTGAGCTCGCTCTCGATGCCGGGATTGATGGAGTCCTGACAGTCGATCTTCCCCCTGAGGAAGCGGGGGAATTTAATCAACAGCTCGGTGAAGCGGGCATGGAAAATATTTTTCTGTTGGCACCCACCAGCAGTGACAAGCGACAGAAAATGGTTGCAGAAATGGCCGGTGGCTTTATTTATTATGTCTCGCTGAAAGGTGTGACCGGTGCGGGTAATCTCGATGTGGTGTCAGTGAAACAGCATGTGGACCATATCCGCACATTGACTGACCTGCCAGTCTGTGTAGGATTCGGGATTAAAGATGGTGCCTCAGCGCGCGCTGTTGCCGACCTCTCCGATGGCGTGGTGGTTGGTAGTGTGCTGGTGAGTAAAATGGCTGAGCTGGCTGCGCGCGGTGAGACGTTACCACAGACTTTTTCAAAGGCAGTTTCAAGCCTGGTCGCAGAAATGCGGGATGCACTGGATAACTGACGGAATAAACTATGAGCTGGTTGGAAAAAATCCGCCCCAAGGGTCCGGCGACCCAGAAAAAAGATCGCACCCAGAGTGTTCCCGAAGGGCTGTGGAAAAAATGCCCTAAATGCAGTGCACCACTTTATCGTCCAGAGCTCGAAAAGAATCTTGAAGTTTGTCCGAAGTGTGATCACCACCTCCGTATAGGTGCCCGCCGTCGACTGGACTTCTTTCTTGATCGGGAGGGCCGTGAAGAGCTTGCCACGGAAGTCAAGCCCGTTGATCGTCTCAAGTTCAAGGATGTACGGCGATATAAAGACCGATTGAATGATGCCCAGAAACTGACCGGTGAAGATGACGCGCTGGTGGCTATGAAGGGCACATTAAAGGGCATGCCCGTTGTTGCAGTGGCATTTGAGTTCGCCTTTCACGGTGGTTCCATGGGTTATGTGGTTGGTGAACGCTTTACCCGTGCAGCCCAGGTTTCCCTGCAGGAAAATATCCCGTTGATCTGCTTTTCCGCCACTGGCGGTGCGCGTATGCAGGAAGCGCTGATATCACTCATGCAGATGGCCAAAACCAGCGCAATTATAGAAAGGCTTAAAAGTCAGGGAACGCCCTATATCTCGGTAATGACAGACCCTGTATATGGCGGT
>Ga0207906_1000545_pt1 | contig 13037 bp, 15 predicted proteins | sample LinPmetageLP37_FD_184050 | JGI IMG/M metagenome (GOLD analysis project Ga0207906, IMG submission 184050) | Marine viral communities from the Pacific Ocean - LP-37 (SPAdes) | ecosystem: Environmental > Aquatic > Marine > Oceanic | place: Pacific Ocean | collected 2010-06-16 | reverse complement strand
TGTGCTTTAGGCATTTGAGTTTTTTGGTTTTGAAATCACTTCTTCAGCATCATTTACCTTCATGTTTCTAACTTTATCACGTATCATAGCTTTGTAATAAGCGCCTCTGCTTAAAGGTTCATACTCTTCAACTTCACCTAAAAGCACTAAGTTATCATTCTTTGATTTTCGGTAACTATACTGTGCTAAATTACCTGTTCTTGTACAAACGGCATGCACTTTAGTGACATACTCTGCTGTCGCCATTAAACTTGGCATGGGTCCAAATGGATTTCCTTTAAAATCCATATCCAAACCGGCTACAATGACACGCACTCCTTTATTTGCTAAATCATTACAAACACGTATAATTTCATCATCAAAAAACTGAGCTTCATCAATGCCTACCACATCACAGCCATCGGCTAAAATAGGAATATTGGCAGCAGCAGGAACAGGGGTTGACCGTATTTCATTGGCGTCATGAGAAACCACCATATTTTCATTATAGCGTACATCAATAGACGGTTTAAAAATTTCTACTTTTTGTCTTGCAAATTGCGCGCGTTTAAGTCTGCGGATTAATTCTTCTGTTTTTCCAGAAAACATGGAGCCACAGATAACTTCAATCCACCCAAATTGTTCTTTGGGATTTACGGTATTTTCAAGAAACATTTTGTAATTTTAACACTAAAACAGATCAATTATTCGTTTGCATAAAGGTGACGTAAATTTATTAAAAATAAAAACCAAATAATAGAAATCTAAAAATATATATAATGAAAAAGAAGCTTGAATCTGAATTGATAAGTATAGCACATAGAATTCTGAAATTAAAAGGAAAGGAAGATGTTATAAAAATGCATCTTGAAGTACAGGTTCTTTTAGAAAAACTGTCTGTATTAAAGTTTGCTCAAGAAAATTTTGAAGATGAGCTGCCATCCATTGGTAATGACTCATCATTTTTTGGTATGCTAGATAATGCTTTTAATAATACTGTTAGTGATACTATTGAGTTAGAAGATAAAATTTATATTAATCTTGATGAGGTTGAGGAAGATAGTATTATTGAACCTGGAATGAAAACAATTAAGGATATGGTTGCCCATATGCCTCTTGAAAATGAAGAAGAGGATGTGGTATTAGAAGAGACCATTTCGAAAGCAAAGTTTCATAAAAACGACTTTGAGAATCTTACAGCAGGTTTTAAAAACATGCCGGTATTTGATCCCGTTCCCAAATCAAAAAATGGTATTTCTGATGATAATAAATCGTTAAACGATACATTTAAAGGACATACATTGCATATTGATTTAAACGATAAGTTGGCGTTTATAAAACACTTGTTTGATGGTAAAGCGGAGGATTATGACAGAGTATTATCTCAAATTAATACCTCTGGAAGTTTTATTGAAGCCAGCAGGTTCATCAAAAACATTGTGAAACCAGATTATAAAAACTGGATTGGGAAAGAGTTTTATGAAGAGCGGTTTATGGAAATTATTGAAAGCAAATTCCATTAAATTCAGGCGTTCCCAAGCAAATGATTAATGATGCTTTTCGGTATATCTTTTTCTTTGAAAAGGGATCAAATGAGAAGCATTTAAAATTAAAATGTTTACTAAGGAGTAATCACAGAGCATGAGTAAACTATACATTGTACCAACACCTATTGGTAATTTAAAGGATATGACTTTTAGGGCTGTTGAAGTTTTAAAGGAAGTCGATTTAATTCTTGCAGAAGATACCCGTACATCTGGAAAACTATTAAAGCATTATGAGATTTCAACTCATATGCAATCTCACCACATGCACAATGAGCATAAAACCGTTGAAAATCTCATTCAAAAATTAAAAAGCGGTATTACTGTGGCTTTAATAAGTGATGCAGGAACACCTGCCATTTCAGATCCCGGTTTTTTACTCACACGTGCTTGTATTGAAAATAATATAGAAGTAGATTGTTTACCGGGTGCCACTGCTTTTGTGCCTGCCTTAGTAAATTCAGGTCTGCCAAATGACAAATTTGTGTTTGAAGGATTTTTGCCCGTTAAGAAGGGTCGGCAAACGCGTTTGCTTTTACTTTCTGAAGAAACGCGCACTATTATTTTTTATGAAAGTCCCCATAAGTTATTAAAAACATTGACTCATTTTTGTGAGTATTTTGGTGAAGACCGCCAAGTTTCAGTTTCCAGAGAATTGACCAAACTTTATGAAGAAACTATTCGCGGAACTGCCAAAGAAGTTTTAGACTATTACACCAACAAACCGCCAAAAGGCGAAATTGTGATTTGTGTTGGTGGGAAAAAAATCTAATCGCGAAGATATCTAAAAATCTAAAGATCTAACACTCTAAATGTGTTTCCCTTTCTCCCAACCATGTTTCCCTTTCTCCCAACCATGTTTCCCCAAATACTGTTCGCCACTTTCAACCGCGCCATCTTCAATGGATGTTCCCATACTATCATTCCAACGGTTTAAATATCCAAAAAGTGAAATAACCCCAAGCATTTCAACAATCTCGCCTTCATCCCAATACTCATACAAACGATTTTTTATAGTTTCATCAACTCCATTTGGCACTTGAGAAGCTGCCAGACTAAAATCCAATGCTGCACGTTCCGCTTCATTAAAAGCAGGATGTGTTCTATATTCCCAAATATTATCCAGTTGTTCTTGTTCAGCACCATAACGTTCCGCAGCACGTATGGCATGGGCTTGACAATAGCGGCAACCAGTGGCATTACTGCTTACCCAGGCAATCATTCGTTTTAAGGCTGAAGTTACGCGTCCTTCATTAGCCATTACAGCCATATTTAAATTAATAAAAGCTTTACTTATGGAAGGACGACGTTGCATGGTTAAAACTGAATTCGGGCAAAACCCCAGGGTTTCATTAAAGAACTCAGCAAGTTTTTTTGTTTCTAAATCGTGGTCTGCAGATAGTGGTGTAACTAATGGCATAGGATGCTTTTTTTAGTGATTTTATATGTATTTTTGATATGCACAAGTAACAAAAATTTTACAGAAATGACGAATCATATTACAACAACTTGGTTGGGAAACATGAAGTTTGAAAGCACAAATCCTTCAGGACAAAATCTTTTTATTGACGCCGGACCAGAAAATGATGGTCATGGAGAAGGATACCGGCCAAAAGCCTTAATGCTTTCTGCCCTTGCCGGATGTTCCGGGTTAGATGTGGCATCACTTATTAAAAAGATGAAGTTAAAAGTTGATGATTTTAAAATTGAAATTGAGGCTAACCTTACCGAAGAGCATCCAAAATATTATGATGAAGTGACGATGGAATTTCACTTTTTTGGTTCGGATTTAAACGAAAAAAAACTTCAAAAAACAGTAGATTTATCAGTTGAAAAATACTGTGGGGTTATGGAAATGTTCAGGCACTTTGCAGAATTAAAAATAGAAACCAAATTTCATAATCAATAATTTATAGTTGTTATAATGCGCTGGACAATCAAACCGAAACCAGATTCATCTAAAATAGAAACTTTGCAACATGAGCTTCAAGTAGATCCTATTGTTGCAACATTGCTTTTAGAAAGAGGCATTGAAACGTTTGAAGACGCCAAAAAATTTTTCAGACCCAGTTTAGACGATTTGCATGATCCGTTCTTAATGAAAGACATGGATAAAGCCGTTGCTAGAATTGAAAAAGCTATTGAAAATCAGGAAAATATTTTGGTATATGGTGATTATGATGTGGATGGAACCACATCAGTTTCTTTAATGGCGTCTTATTTAAAAACAAGACATGAGCTTGTATTAACTTATATACCAAACCGGTATGATGAAGGATATGGCATTTCTTATAAAGGAATTAATTTTGCTTTAGAAAATGATTTCACCCTAATTATAGCTTTAGACTGTGGTGTAAAAGCGGTTGATAAAGTGGCTTATGCCAAAGAGTTAGGTATTGATTTTATCATTTGTGATCATCACAGACCAGGCTGTCAATTACCTGATGCAATTGCTGTTTTGGACCCAAAACGTGAAGATTGCAATTATCCGTATAAAGAATTATGTGGTTGTGGTGTTGGGTTTAAACTCATACAAGCCTTAGCATCTAAAGAAGGAAAAACCGTTGAAAGTTTAGTTGAATATTTAGATTTAGTAGCAACTGCCATTGGAGCGGATATTGTCCCTATTACCGGAGAAAACAGAGTATTGGCCTATTTTGGATTACAGATTATAAATAATAGTCCAAGACCCGGAATTAAAGCAATTCTTGAACAGGTAAATAAAACGGAACTCACCATTACAGATGTCGTTTTTATTGTAGCACCACGAATTAATGCGGCAGGTAGAATGAAGCATGGAAATTATGCGGTAACCTTATTGATGGAAACAGAAGAGGATAAAGCGCAACAGTATGCCATTGAGATTAATGAGTATAATTCAGACAGGCGCGAAGAAGATAAACGTATTACCGAAGAAGCCCTCATTCAAATAAAACAAAATGGAGAACAAAAAAATATGACAACGGTTGTTTATCAGGAAGATTGGCATAAAGGCGTCATTGGGATTGTAGCGTCCAGATTAACAGAGACGTATTATAGACCAACTCTTGTATTTACCAAAAGCGGTGATAAATTGGCGGCGTCTGCACGTTCAGTAAGAGATTTTGATGTTTATAATGTACTAGAAGCTTGCAGTCAATATATTGAACAATTTGGGGGGCATAAATATGCAGCTGGTTTAACTCTTAAAGAAGAAAACTATGAAGCATTTAAACAGGCTTTTGAAGATGAGGTTTCTAGAACAATAGACAGGTCACTGTTAATCCCAGAAATTAAGATTGACGCAAAAATTGATTTAAAAGACATCACACCAAAGTTTTATAGAATTATTAAACAATTTGCGCCTTTTGGACCAGAAAACATGACTCCCGTTTTTATGACAGAAGATTTAAATGATACGGGTTATGGCAAATGCGTAGGGGAAGATAAAACACACTTAAGAATTACAGTTACGCAGCCTCAAGTTCATAGTTTGGTAGCTATAGGTTTTGGTATGGGAGATAAATTTGATATAATTTCAATCAAAAAAGGCTTTAAAGCAGTATATTCTATTGATGAAAATGAATGGCAGGGAAAAGTATCTTTACAACTTAAATTAAGAGATATTAAAGCATAGTTAACAAACAAATGGCAAAAAATGATCCGTATGCTGCATTAAGAATTAAAGAATTCAATATTTTTTTATTGTTGCGATTTGTTTTAGTCTTTGGATGGTCCATGCAATTTATTGTTATTGAATGGCAAGTTTACAGTCTTACCAAAGATCCTTTATCTTTAGGGATTATTGGTTTAATGGAAATTATTCCGGCATTTTCCATGGCCTTATTTGCAGGTCATATTGTTGATCAAAAGGAAAAAAGGAATCTCTTAGCTGTTTGTATTGCTGCGTTTTCATTGATAAGCTTTGGATTATTTTTATTAACGTGGCCAACAATTGTTTCAGACTGGAATACCAAATCCATATTATACTCAATATACGCTTTGGTTTTTTTTGGAGGTTTTTTGCGTTCTTTTTTTGGGCCTACTATATTTTCACTTATTGCACTCATTGTTCCTAAAAAAGTGTATGCTAATGCGGCGACCTGGAGTAGCTCCACATGGCAAATGTCATCCGTTTTGGGTCCGGCATTTGCAGGGTTTTCAATAAGTTGGATTGGAGTGCATTGGTCACTTTGTATTATTTTTGGATTGGTTGTTTTGTCGCTTCTAATTTTATTGCAGATTAAAAGAAAGCCTATTTTAAATCCAAAAATTGGTGAGCCTATTATTGAAAGTTTAAAAGAAGGCGTGCGATTTGTATTTAAAACCAAGGCCATTTTAGGGGCAATGACTTTAGATATGGTAGCCGTTTTGTTTGGTGGGGCAGTAGCTTTATTACCTATTTTTGCACAGGACATTTTAAAAGTTGGCTCAGAAGGATTCGGCGTTTTAAGGGCGGCTCCGGCTGTCGGTGCTTTTTTAACCATGCTAATTACAGCTTATTTGCCAATAAGTAAAAAAGCGGGCTTGAAACTTTTAGTGTCCATTTTTGGTTTTGGTGTTTCTATTATCATTTTCGGGTTGTCTTCCATTTTCTGGATTTCTGTACTTGCCTTATTTTTTAGTGGAGTCACAGATGGGGTTTCTATGGTTATTAGGCAAACCATATTACAAATTAAAACCCCTGATCATATGCGTGGTCGTGTAGCTTCTGTAAATTCTATGTTTGTAGGGTCTTCTAATGAGCTTGGGGCTTTTGAAAGTGGATTAACAGCCAAATTAATGGGAACTGTTACAGCCGTTGTTTTTGGCGGAACCATGACCTTAATTACCGTTGTTACAACAGGATTAGTATCGCCATCGTTCAGAAAATTAGATCTTACCAAGGATATTGAGGAACATGAAAGAGAAATCTAATAAGATTTCATTTCAAAATTTTCACCATCAAAAGCACCGTAGGTGTAATAAGAAATCCAATCACCAAGGTTGATATATTTTGAATTATTTTTAAGATCGATTTCTAAAGGTAAATGGCGGTGTCCAAAAACAAAATAGTCGCGGTGTCTTTCACTTAGTTTTTCTTTTGAATATTGCACCAACCATTCGTTGTCTTCACCTAAAAAAGTGGCATCGTCATTACCGGAAATCAATTTATTTTTTACGGATAGATGTTGTGCAATGCGCATGCCAATATCCGGATGCAGCCATCTAAAAAGCCACTTAAAAAAAGAATTTGTAAATACCTTTTTCATGCGTTTGAAACCTTTATCTTCAGGACCTAATCCATCGCCATGACCAATAAAAAAGGTCTTATTATTAAAGGTAAATTCTTTTGGTTCATGGTAAACGGGAATGTTTAGTTCATCTTTAAAATAGCCATTCATCCATAAATCATGATTTCCAACAAAGAAATAGATGGGAATACCGGAATCACTTATTTCGGCAAGTTTCCCTAAAGTTCTTGTAAAACCTTTAGGGACAACCATTTTATATTCAAACCAAAAATCGAACAAATCACCCAATAAAAAGATAGCTGCCGCGTCCTTTTTAATAGTATCCAACCAAGCTACAAACTTTTTTTCACGAGGAAGTGAGGCTTCTTTAGTTGGTGCGCCTAGATGATTATCTGAAGCAAAATATATTTTTTTACCAAGTGGAATAGATATGTGGTTGGGGCTATTCATTATCGTGTGCAAACCACTCAGCAAAAGAGGTGTCTGTTTCTTGAAGTTTTAATGAATGAAGTGTGATATGATTTGGTAAACGCTTCTTTATTTTTTTTGAAAAATCAATAACCATCATCTCACTTGTTGGTTGGTAATCAACTAACAATACGTTATGCCCTCTATCTTTTAATTCTTTGGCAAGTTCTACATGAGGCGTGTTTTTATTAAAAACAGTGGCATGGTCAAATACATTTACAATTTCTTCTTTCACAATATGTTTTAAATCACCAAAATCAATGACCATTCCAAATTTCACATTAGTTGTATCGGTTATGGGTTTTCCTATGACTGTAACTGAAAGCTTATAACTATGTCCATGGACATTTTTACATTTCCCATCATAGCCATAAAGGGCATGACCTGTTTCAAAAGAAAATTGTTTAGTAATGCGAATATTGCTCATTAATCATGTTATTTACCATGCAAAGATACTATCTTCTTTTTCTTCTGTTTATAAAATAAATTATTATTAATGCTATTCCCAATATTAGGAACAAACCATTTCCGCTTAAAAATCTTAAAAAATCCATCAGTTTTTATTTATTTTGTTTTTATTATATCGGAATAATATATAGGCTATTATTACTAAAATAACAAATGGTAACATAGAGCCAATGAAAACACCTATTTCATAATTAGAATCAGGCGCATTTTTAATTTTATCTTCAATATTAATATCTTGGATAAGATTGATTAATAACATGTTAAATTAAAATTAGTTTCAAAGTTAGCGGTTTTAAACAAGAGGCAAAAACAGACGTCTAAATTTTATTATTAAAGGAATCCCTCTTGCAATAATCCAAACAGTTAACGCTGTAAAAATAGCGTAAAGTTTATAATCGAGGGAATCTAACCAAAACAATAGCGGCACAAACACAATAAATGTTGAAAACAGCAAAACGTTTCTGAGAAATTTCATTTTACCTAAGCCCTTAAACATACCATCAAAAATAAAAGCCAAAGCACAAAAAGGCTGCATGAGCAAGACCATCCAAAAAATATCATAAAAAGCAATTAGAACTTTTGGGTCTGAAGTAAAAACATGTCCAATAGGAACATAAAAAACAGCACCTATTATAGCCGTAATAATGCCAACTATGATTCCGTATTTAATGAGTTGATTGCTTAGTTGAATTAATAAATTGTACGCTTTAGCCCCAAAGAATTTTCCAGATAAAATATTGCCTGCACTCGCATAACCATCAATAATGAAAGCGCCTAAAAACCAAAGATTAATGGCAATGGTATAGGCTGCTATATATTCCGCCCCATAACTTGTAGCAAATGAACTTGCAAAATACAAGGTAACATTTAACGCAATGGTTCTTACAAAAAGATTCAAAATCATAAAAACAAAACGCTTAATTTCTTTATTAAAAGGAAAGCTTATTTTTAAAGGTATTGCTGTTTTTTTAAGTAAAAAGTATGCAGAACACAACGCCATGATAAATTGAGAAAACACACTGGCGTAAGCAGCGCCTGCGATATTCATGGGTTCTATAAAACCATCAATACCATATACCAGAATAACATCTAAAACAATATTTATTAAAGTACCTAAAATAGCGATTATCATTGGGTAATACGTGTTTTGTAATCCTCTAAAAGCACCAAAAACAGCCATTGTAAAAAGTGTAAAAGGAAATCCAAAAACGCGTATTTTATAATATAAAACACTGTAATCTAAAATTACATTTGAAGCATTGTAGAGTTTGAAAATAGAACTGGCAAAAGGATAGGTAAACAAAATGATAAAAATGCTAATAGAGGTAATAATAAAAATAGCCTGAGCTGGAAGGTTTTTAATTTTATCTAATTGGTCAGCTCCTAAATATTGTGAAACAATGGATGAAATAGCACTTCTAGTTTGCCCTAATACCCAAATAAGCATAGACAAAAAAGTACTAACTATACCAACAGCCGCTAAAGCTTCAGTGGCATTAACAGTTATGTTACCAACTATGGCCGCATCAGTTAATGATAGGATAGGTTCAGATATTCCTGAAATTAAAGCAGGAATGGCCAATTTGTTTATATGTTTAAAGCTAATGTCTGAAATCAAAAGACTAGCGCATAACAATGAAATGGATGTTCATTTTGTTTTGAATACATAATTCTCCCAAGTTTTTTTATAGCCTCTAAGTTCGTAAAACTATTTATTCTTTTTATTTTTGAATTTAGTTTTTTAGAATACAAATTACTTTATTCAAGTGTTTAACAGGATATATTAAGAATCAATTATAATGATTACTTTTGCATAAGATTTTTATTGTAAATTTAATTTTTTAAAATTTTTCAACATGAAAAATATCTTAGTCCCTGTTGGAACTTCTCAAAACACCGTTAGTCATTTACAGTACGCGGTGGACTTTGCAGAAGCATTTGGAGCAAAGCTTTATATTGTTCACATTTACAAGGTTTTTACAAAGGCTGGAACCATGATTAATTTAGACCATATTTTGGAGCAAGAGAGTAAAGATTTCTTAAATAACCTTGTTTCAAAAATAGACACTAAAAAGGTTGAAGTTATAGTAAAAGCGTTAAAAGGAGATTTGATTGACACCTTAGAAATGGTTTGTAAAGCAGCTAAAATTGATTTGATTTTGATACAACCCAGAACAAACTCTATTAGGGAAGAAGTTTTTTTAGGAAAAACCTCTGGTAAAATTATTAAGCAAATGAAAGGGCCGGCGTCACTAATAGTTCCTGAAGGATATATATATAAACCCATCCACAACATTTTAATAGCTTTAAAATCTGCTATTGTTAAAAAGGATAATGTATTGGAACCGCTGAAGGATTTCAGGGACTTTTATAAACCAAAGGTTGATTTATTATTAGTAAAAACACCTTTTCATAATGAAGGTGATTTTGATGTTAATGAAACGTTATCAAGTTTAGTAGATAATATTTCAACAACGGAAAACGCTACAACGTTTCAAGGGGTATTAAGGCATTATGAATCCCATAATCCAGACCTGCTTTGTGTAGTACGGAGAAAGAGAGGGTTTTTTACCAAAAAATGGGAAAAGAATGTTATTTTGAAAAAAGATTTTTCAAGTGACATTCCGGTTTTGGTCTTAAGCGGATTAAAATAAGTATTTGGGGATGTAGCTCAGTTGGCTAGAGCGCTTGGCTGGCAGCCAAGAGGTCGTGGGTTCGAATCCCATCTTCTCCACTAAAAGGCCTACAAAAGGCAACAAAAACCCTGTAAATAATTGATTTACAGGGTTTTTCATTTTATTTGTATTCATTTGACATCAAATGAATACAATCAAAAAGGGGCAAATTCGGTGTCACTTGATTGGCTAAAAAAAGTTCCACCAGATACTTATAAATAACTGAATATTAGTTATTTAACTTTGTTGTAAAGTCGATATTTTTTACTACATTGGTGGAAATCGATGCACAAATTATTATGTCACTTTCAATATCTCTTCTATTTTATATATAAAAAAGCAAAACAGATACTTCAGGAAAGACCAACATTTACCTGAGAATAACACTTGACAGACATCGCTCAGAATTCAGCATCCACCGCAAAATACACATAGATTGGTGGAATTCTAAAACTCAACTTGCACTTGGCAATTCTGCTGAAGCTCAAGAAATCAACAGGCATTTAGGTGTTATAAAAAATAAGGTTTACTCCATACAGCAAAATTTTTAACGTGATAATGAATCATACTCTGCAACAGATATTCGAAATGTTCTTCTTGGAAAAGATAAAACCAAAAAAATGCTTCTTGAAATCTTTCAAGAGCATAATGACAAAGTTGAAAGTCTGATTGGAAAGGATTTTTCCGCAGGTACTGCTCAGCGTTACTGTACTTGCAAAAAGCATGTGTCAGAATTTATAAAGAAGAAATACAAAAAAAACGATATTCCTGTACAAGATGTCAATCATCAATTCATAAATGGATTTGAATATTACCTTAAGACTACACGAAAATGTGCCCATAACTCAGCCATAAAATACATAACAAACTTTAAGAAGATTATCCGTATTGCTCACGCCAATGATTGGATTGATAAAGACCCTTTCCTCCATTGGAAAGGAAAACTAAAAATAGTAGAGCGCGAATTTTTAACCCAGGAGGAAATTCAAAAAATAATAGATAAGGAATTGAGAATGGAACGTTTGGACCAAGTGCGTGATATTTTTATTTTTTGTTGTTTTACAGGTTTGGCGTATGCAGATGTCAAAAAACTAACCAAAGATGATGTTGTCATTGGTGTTGATGGTGAGCAATGGGTTAAAACAAGACGAACCAAGACCGATACCCGAAGTAATATCCCAATCTTGCCAATTGCTCAAACGATTATAGAAAAGTATAAGGACAATGAGCTGATGAAAGTAAAAAACCTGGTATTGCCAGTGCTAAGCAATCAAAAGATGAATGCCTACATAAAGGAAATTGCCGACCTCTGCGGCATCAATAAAAATTTGACCTTCCATTTAGCCCGACATACGTTTGCCACAACGGTAACGCTGTCTAATGGTGTACCGATTGAATCCGTTAGTAAAATGCTTGGGCACACCAATTTGAAAACCACACAGCATTACGCTAAAATTCTGGATATGAAAGTGAGTAAGGATATGGAAATTTTAAGAAATAAGTTTAAGTAGAATTATAACGGCTCTCCTTTATTTTTTTCTTTCATTTGCCTTATGCAATTTACATAGCCAGAAATTGGACTACTCCTTTTCGGTTCTTCCAACATATAATTGTTTTTCACAAAAATCTTTGCTACAATTTGCCAGTTATCTGTTTTCCATTTTTTTGACTGAATAAAGGCATAAAATTTTCTTGCTTCTATTTCTGGCCAATTATTTTTTTTAAAAAACAAAATCACTTCACTTTTATTAAAAATGATGTTAGACTGTTTATTTAAGTTTTCTTTTGTTTTATGTTTATAAGAAGATACCAAATTTTGGCTAGGTTCTGGGACGCTGTTGTCCAAATTTTGAACCTCTTGTGTACCTGTAGTTGTACCACTTTTGATACAAGCTCTGGTCATCTTAATTTTAGAACCCCTAGATGGATGATATGATGGATAATATATAAGATATCCCCAAGCATCAAGATCGCGCACATGATTATGATAAGTTGTTTTTGATTTGATTTTTGCCCGTTCCATTATTAGCTCACGATTTATAGTTAAGGTCTCTTTGAAAAATTTTCGGTTCCATAACTGAAAGAATGCCAGATACAAAGTGATATGCCCTTGCTTAATTCGTTCATCGTTATTAAACGTTTCCAAGATAGTATTGAGATGTGATATGTAGTTTACTGTCTCCATTATTACTCCATGTTTGAATTTTTGATTTCTCTAAAACGCACATCTCCTTTATTTTCTGGACGATTTTTTTCTAATATCAATTTCTTCTTAGGAGGTTCAGCTTGTTCAAAAAGAGATTGCAGCATTGCCACTGTCGGTTTGGTTTGGTTTCTTTCAATATCCTTCATAATAGCAATCATTCCGTTCATCCGTTTTTTGATTAGGATAGAGATTCTATGCTCCAGGGTTTCCATTCGAGGTCCTAAGCTCTCCTTTGGGGAAATTCCGTTTTCATTAATAAAGTCCATCATTAATAGTAACGTCATCGATTGCGATTTCGAGAGTATTTTACTGAATTTTCTAAACTCAATAGCCACAGACTTCTTAATTTTTAACGTCTCAAATTCCTCTTTTTTAAATGCTTTATCCATATTTTTAGTAAAAAAAATGCCTATTTACGGCGGTTACCAAATGTTTTTAGTAAAAAGTAGTGTTTATATTCAAACTCCAAAAAAGGACCAATCCT
>Ga0207906_1000537_pt1 | contig 13154 bp, 10 predicted proteins | sample LinPmetageLP37_FD_184050 | JGI IMG/M metagenome (GOLD analysis project Ga0207906, IMG submission 184050) | Marine viral communities from the Pacific Ocean - LP-37 (SPAdes) | ecosystem: Environmental > Aquatic > Marine > Oceanic | place: Pacific Ocean | collected 2010-06-16 | reverse complement strand
TCTGAAAGAATTTAGTATCGAGAAGTCTTTTATGCTAAGGAATTTACTTGTTTTCGATACACCAAATCACAGATTTGGCACTCTAACTGACATAAATCCATTATTCACTATTCACTACTCACTATTCACTACTCACTACTCACTATTCACTACTCACTATTCACTACTCACATTAATATAGCATCACTTAAACAAGTTTTCTTCGTTTCTTTTCTTTTGAAAGTAAGGCCAGTTCGCGACCCGTTTGACCTGCAACCGATGTGTTTTCTTCGGCACGTCTAATCAGGTAAGGCATGACGTCTTTAACGGGCCCGAATGGAATATATTTAGCTACATTGTACCCCTTATTCGCCAAATTAAAACTGATATGATCACTCATGCCATATAGTTGTCCAAACCAAATACGATCCTCATTATTTTTTAAGCCTTTTTCTTTCATTAATTTCATGGCATAATAAGCACTATCTTCATTATGGGACCCGATGAAAATGGACATGTCATTTAGATTATTAAGCATGTATGCGATAGCGGAATTGAAATTGCTGTCCGTTGCCTGTTTATTTGGACACATGGGTGTTGGATATCCTTTTTCTATAGCGCGTTCATTTTCCTTTTCCAAATAGGCCCCTCTCACTAATTTCATTCCTATATAATAGCCTTTTTGTTTAGCAAGCTGATGTTCTTTCTTTAAAAAATCCACTCGATCCGTTCGGTACATTTGCAGGGTATTAAAAACAATGGGCCTTACTGTGTTGTATTTTTGCATCATCTGAGTAACCAATGCATCTGATGCATCTTGCATCCAGCTTTCTTCAGCATCAATTAATACAGCTATATCATTTTCTTTTCCTTTTTTGCAAACAGCATCAAACCTGTTAATAACGTGTAGCCATTCCTCCTGCTCCATGGTCGTAAGAACATCACCCCTACCCACTTTTTCAAATAGTTTAAGCCGTCCAAAACCGGTGGGTTTAAAAACGGCTATGGGCATCGCGTCTTTTTCCTTAGCAAAATCAATGATGTTCAAAGTTGTATTCATGGCCTTATCAAACTCTAAATCATTTTCCTTTCCTTCAACCGAATAATCCAAAACAGAACTCACCCCTTTTTCAAACATGTTATCTATAACGGGCAAACAATCTTCTTCATTAACACCTCCGCAAAAATGGTCAAAAACGGTGGATCTAATCAAACCCTCTATGGGCAAATGCGCCTTAATCGCAAAATTGGTGGCAGCAGTTCCTATTCTAACCAAAGGTTCAATAGAAATCATTTTAAATAAAAAATAAGCACGTTCAAGTTCAGAATCGCTTTTTAGTGCAAAAGCAATTTCTGTATTATCAAAAATAGTTTCAGTAATCATTTATGTAAAATTAATGCAAAGATAATGATGCCGGAGTTATCATTTTATATAAAATCTCCTTAATTTCACAGCCTTGAAAATATTTTTTAATTTTAAAATTGTGTATCACTAAAACTTTCGGTTTTCATCGAAATTCAAACTATATAAACACATGAAATCCATTACTGCCAATAATTCTACAATTCATTTCAATGAGTCTTGCTACATATCTTTAAATGAACATGTTAAAGCAAATAATTTTTCGAAAATATTTATTTTAGTTGATGAAAACACCCATGCACATTGTTTGCCTTTGTTATTGGAGAATTTAGAAACTACCAGTAGCATAGAAATTATTGAAATTGAATCAGGTGAAATGAATAAAACCATTGACACCTGTGTTGGGGTTTGGAATACGCTATCTGATTATAACGGGGACAGAAAAAGTTTACTCATCAATGTGGGTGGAGGTGTCATTACAGATTTAGGGGGATTTGTAGCATCTACCTTTAAACGAGGTATTGCTTATATCAATGTACCGACATCACTATTGGCTATGGTTGACGCGTCTGTCGGCGGTAAAACAGGTGTGGACTTAGGACATTTAAAAAACCAAATTGGTGTTATTAGCACCCCAAATTTAGTGCTCATAGATACCAGCTTTCTCAAAACATTGCCACAAAATCAAATGCGTTCTGGGTTGGCCGAAATGTTAAAACACGGATTAATAAGTAATGAAACGTATTGGAATAAATTTAAAGATATGTCTGATTTATCATTTGATGATTTAGACGATTTAATTTATGAATCCATTTTAATTAAAAAACAGGTCGTTGATATAGATCCATTGGAAGTGAACCTTAGAAAAACTTTAAATTTTGGCCACACACTTGGACATGCCATAGAATCGTATTTTTTAAGCAATCCTGATAAACCGGATTTATTACATGGTGAAGCCATTGCTATAGGCATTGTATTGGTGAGTTATATTTCTACACAGTTGGTGGGCTTACCTATCGAAACCACTAACGACATCAAAAACGTATTTAGAAACTATTATGGAGTTGTTCCTATTGAAAAAGCAGATTATGCAGCCATACTTCAACTACTTAAGTACGATAAAAAGAATGAACATGGCCATATAAACTTTGTGCTATTGGAAGCAATTGGCCGTCCAAAAATCAACCGCCTAGTTGATGATGCCATTATTTTAGATGCGTTTAAATTTTACAAGACGTAATTTTATAATTAAAAAATTTGTATTTTTATAGTATAGACCTTATTTATGTAAATTAAGGAGTGTTTTTTTATCATCTAAACCTATTTTATTATGTGCTGTTACATGCTATTTAAAAGATTTGCAGATGAAAAGAATTATTGTTGATTACAAAAAGCTGACGCCGCAGTTACTTACGCTATTATCTGAAAAATTTCCGGATGGCTATAGTGATTCAGACATTATTACTTTTGACAACCATCACAATGAAACCATTGAAGCTGTTCAAATTCAAACCGAAGAGGTCAATTATTTAGTGAAGGTAAGTTGTAAATTACACTATACCATGATCAATTTTGATAGCGATAATTTTGAAGTTGATGAATTAGGGAATGTGATCGTTGACCCCTATTTAAATGATATTGTAGATTCAAATATCATTACAGATGAAGAAGAATAAATGAGGTGATGTATATAAACGCAAATAAACCGTTACTATTTAATCAGTTAGGATAAAAAAAGAAAAATAACACTTTTAAAAAAACATGTATTGGTCTCAAATCAAGTTAAAATTAGCCACAAATTTCACTAATTCACACTAATTTTTTCGTAATGTTAAAAGTAGATACTCAGAATATCTAGATTTTAGAGTTTCACGAATGTAACAGACTTTCAGTCTGTTCTTAAAACCTATAAACTTGCAGCCCATAGTGGTTTAGCTTCCAAACAGGCGTTTTATTAACGATTTCTTTTAGAGGCACCATAATACCCGTATTTAGCGCCATACCCAAAATTGTCCTGATTTACATCATTTACAACCAACATCATACCATTCAATTTATTTTTGTCATGCAAGTCCTTGCAAAATGACAAAATGGCTTTTTCTGTGTAGTCAGCACGTGTCATAAAAATAGTATGCCCTGCAAAATGACTAAATAATAAGGTATCGGTAACCAGCATAGTTGGCGCCGTATCAACAATCACATAATCGTATTGTTCAGACACGGTGTCAAACAAAGGTTTCATGCGGTCACTCATTAACAATTCCGCAGGATTAGGTGGTAATTTCCCAGCTAATAACACATCAATAGTATTATTCCCAACGGAAACACTATGAATGGCTTGATGTATTGAAACAGCGTCGTCCGATAAATAGTCGGTTAAACCTATTTTAGATCCCTGTTTTTGTTTTTTATCATCAGGTAAGCCTAAATTGGTTCTTGGGTTTCTTATATCGGCCCCAAGAATTAATACGCGCTTATCAATATTTGCAAGGGTCAAAGCAAAGTTTATGGCAAAAAATGATTTTCCTTCCCCATTGATGGTTGACGTCACAAAAATGACATTGTCATATGCATTAACATGCCTACCTCTCCTTACATAATCAAAATTAGTCCTGATGATACGGAAAGATTCTGATAATAAAGATCGGTCATTACGTTTTACCAATACATTTAACTCTTTGCCTTTAAGCCTGGGTAACTCACCCAACACAGTAATATCATTCAAAATTTTATCTAAATCTTCTTTATTATGAATTTTAGAATCCAATAAATCATTAACGTAAATGACTGAAAAAGGTATGAACAACCCCAGGAAAAGGGCAGCGATATAAATCATCTTTTTATTGGGAGATACAGGAACCCCATCACTATAAGCTTCATCAACAATTTTAACATTGGGAGAAGTGGCCGTTAATGAAATAGTGGCTTCTTCACGTTTTTGCAACAAATAAAGATATAAAGACTCTTTGATACCTTGTTTCCGTTCAATGGAACGCAGTCTGCGCTCTTGACCTGGAACAGAAAATATTTTTGAATTGATACGCGCTGACTGTGTTTCAAGACTATTGACCCTTATACGCAATGATTTTGTGGCATTCTCGATATTTTGACGTAAACTTTGTCTAATACTGCTCAAGGTTTGATCCAACTCAACAATGACCATATTCTTTTCCCCAGCACTTTGCAACAGCCGTTCCCTATTTGCCAATAATTCACTATAACGCACAGAAAGCGCACTTATAGAAGGGTCTCCAAGCCCCAGATTGGAAGGAATAGGCTCAAACGACGACGTATCACTTAAAGATTCGCTCATGTAATCAAGCACCCTTAATTGGGTTTTGCTTTCATCAAGCAGTTGTTCGTTCTGAACACTGGAATTCAAAAATTGGCCGGCTTCAGAGGTAACATCCGTGATTTTATTGCCTGTTTTAAAACGAACTATACTATCATCAACATTAACCAAATCAGAGGCTATCAACTCTACACGGGAATCAATAAAATCGGCCGTATTTTTTGATCGCATGTTTTTTAATTCAACGGTTGACGTGTTATATTCTTCAATTAAGGTATTAATGATGTCCTTACCTTTTTCAGGTATCCTATTAACAGTACTTATAATTAAAACTTTTGATGACTTACCAGAAGGATCAACCGAAATACTTGACCTTAAAGCCTGTGCAACAGCATTTACAGTTGATATACGAACACGTACGTTTTGCCCTATTAATTTATCTGTGTCACCACTTTTAGGGGTGATAATCATCCCACCAAAAGATGTCGGGATATTTTCTCCAAAGATTGATTTTTTAGGAGTGTCGTCTTCGTTAACCCTATAATCAAAACCTATGTTTGAAGTAAAGTCAATATAAAAATTGAAATTGGTATTATAGATAATGGAATCCGAAGCAATGAAATTTATATTTATGGGCGCATTTTTATATAGCTCTGACTCATAAACCCTGCCTTTAGTAAAATACTGAATATTAAGCTCCAATTTCTTGACCACATTTTTAAGGAAGTTCCGAGATGTGATCATTTGTATTTCGTCCTCGACTTGGGCTTCCGCCTGCTCAGAGAAAAGTGATAAATCCTGAAAAACTGCTCCAGGGGAAGCCCCTTCTTTATCACCCAAAAGCATGATTTTGGCATAGGCCTCATAATTTGGAGCGGTGTATCTCAAATAAAAATAGGCAACCGTAAAGCATAAAATTAAACTAACAACAAACCATTTCCATTGCTTGAAATAAATAGATATCGTTTTTTTTAAATCGAAATTTTGAAAAATGATTTCCGAATCAGTGTTTTTTTGGGTTGAAATCATAAATGTGTTTTTATTAAAAACGTGTCGTTAAAATGGCTAAGCTTATAAGGAGGCTAACAAGTGATAAAAAAAAGGTCGTTCTGGTGTCACCCGTTGAAGCAGAAATCGCAGAATTATTGGGCTCCACATACACCACATCATTCTGTGTTAAATAATACACAGGCGAATTAAATACTTCTTTATTCGTTAAATTAATGCGCGTATAGGTTTTGTTGCCATTAAAATCCCTTACTATCAACACATTATCCCTACGGCCTTTAATAGTCAAATCACCTGCCAATCCCAGAGCTTCCATAATGGTTATTCGTTCGCCAGAAACAGTATAAGTTCCTGGAGACCCTACCTCACCCAATACGGAAATTCTAAAATTCAAAATACGCATATTCACAATAGGATCTTTAAGATATCCTTCGGATAGCTTTTGTTTTATTAATTCCTTAGCCTCTTCTAAGGTCAAACCTAATAACTTAATTTTGCCCAATACCGGGAAATCTATATTACCGTCAATATCTATTAAATAATCAATGACCGATCCTCCTTGTTGTCCTCCCCCACTTTCAACTATTAAATTAAAAGGTTTTGCAGCTTCTAAATCATAGGTGGAAACAAAGATACTCACAATATCATTTACTTTAAATTTGGGCGTAAAAGACTCTGTATCCACAGTGGTTTCAAAATTCTTGGCATTCTGAAAATATACCACCTTTTCTTTTAAAGAAGAACAGGATGAAAAAAGGAAACTAACAACTAAGCTTAAAAGTAATAGCAGTCTATGATTAATAAAAATGGATCGTTTCATTTAAATTTATTTGGGGAACTAATTTACGAATTATTAATCTATAAATTTACATAGGTTTTTTCTGCTTTAGCAGATACTGTATCATTGGCTTGTGCATGCACCCGAACTCTTCTGTCAAATTTTTCATAATCAGAATTGTTGGATTTATATTCCGGAATCAACTGTTTCATTTTCAATACAATATTGTTGTTTTGGAAACGATTCGTAATACATAGGGATTCAATGTCGGCTTTTACTTTTTCATAATCTATCTCTCGGGTCTTGCTAATCATGATTTTTTTATGATAGGTAGATAAGGTATTTTCACCATTCGCCAATAATTCCTCGTATAACTTTTCACCGGGACGTAATCCCGTAATCTTGATATCAATATCTTCCGGAAAACGTAATCCAGATAATTTAATCATATTTAGGGCCAGGTAATAAATCTTAACAGAGGCCCCCATATCAAAGATAAATATTTCACCGCCTTTACCCATGGTACCGGCCTCCAAAACCAACTGAGAAGCTTCTGGAATGGTCATGAAATATCTAGTAATATCTTTATGGGTTAAGGTTAAAGGCCCCCCATTTTCAATTTGTTTTTTAAATAATGGAATGACGGAGCCATTAGAGCCCAACACATTACCAAACCGTGTCGTAATAAACTTGGTTTTACTCTCCTTTTGCAGACAACTTATGTACATTTCTGCCATACGCTTGGTGGCACCCATAACACTGGTTGGGTTTACAGCTTTGTCGGTTGAAATAAATACAAATTTTTTCACATTATACCGTGATGAAATATCTGCCAATATTTTGGTCCCATTTACATTTATTTTAATGGATTCATATGGTGATGCTTCCATAAACGGCACGTGTTTATAAGCGGCCGCGTGAAAAACCATAGTGGGTTTATGCTCTTGAAAAATACCGTCTATGCGCAAGCCATCACGTATATCTGCAACAATGGCCGTGAAATTAAACTTTCCGTTTTGCTTTAAATCCTGTTGCAAATCATATAACGCAGACTCGGCTTGGTCAATTAAAACCAAGTGCCTCACATCAAAATGTGATAACTGTTTAACCAATTCACTTCCTATGGAACCAGCCGCTCCGGTAATAACCACCGTTTCATTATTAAATTCATTAATCAAATTAGGATTGTCAATTTGTATTGGTGCCCTACCCAACAAATCTTCTATTTGTACTGTTTTGATTTGACTGGTATTGAGTTCTCCATTAATCCAATTTTCAATAGGTGGCACCTTGGTGATTTTTACTTTTGTATCAATTAAAGAATCTATTAAAAAGATCAGGTTATTGGGGTCAATGCTTTGAGAAGCCACAACAATCTCATCAATATTTTTTGATTTAATATACAGAGCCGTTATTTTGTTACGTGTTAAAATAGGCACACCATTGATAATTTTACCAGTTTTCACTATATTGTCATCAATAAATCCCAAAACTTCAAATCTGGTCTTCACATTGCTCACTAAAGCATTATAGGTTACCATACCAGAGTCTCCGGCGCCATAGATAAGAATACGTTTATTGGACATAAATCGGCATTTTGCATAGCGGTACAGGGTTTTAAACAACAATCTGCTCGCACTTAAAGCTATAAAACTCAATAAGCCATGGATTACAATGATGGAAAGGGGAATGGTACATGCTGGCATGTAGCTTGAAACACGATTTATAATGACCATAAGCACTGTTAAAAATGACATTAAAGCAACCGATTTGGATAAATTGATCACATCGGTAAACCCCGTATGTCGAATCACACTTTTAAAGGATCCCACCATTAAGAAACTGGTTGTTGCTATTAAAAGCAAACAGGGCATTTGAATTAAAAACTGTTTCGTGTCAAAATTCAGGGAAAAATTAAATCGAATGAAATAAGCCAAGAAGAAGGTTACCATTACAATAGATAAATCTATGGCCAGCACCAGCCATTTAGAGGCATATTTTTGAGAATAATAAGCAAAGTAGTTTTTTATCATAGCAATTAAATTGTATTGGTAATTATTTCCAGCACTCTATCTAAATCATGTTGGGTTAAATTGGAGCCACTAGGCAAACAAAGTCCCTGATCAAATAAATGCCCAGAAGTTCCATTGGTATATGCCAACGCATCTTTAAATACGGGTTGCAAATGCATAGGTTTCCATAAAGGTCTTGATTCTATATCGTCTTCCAGCAAAGCCAATCGCAGCTGTTCTCGTTGTTCATATGAATCCAAGGTCATGCAGGTCAGCCATCTGTTGGAATAAAAACCTTGAGGTTCGTCTAAAAACGAGATGGATTTATAGGATGATAAATGTAATTTATAAAACTGATAGTTGTTCCTTCTGGCTTTAACACGATCATTTAAGACTTCCATCTGCCCTCTGCCAATACCTGCCAATACATTACTCATTCTGTAATTGTAACCAACATGGGAATGTTCATAATGAGCGGCATGATCACGGGCCTGTGTAGATAAAAAAACGGCCCGTTCCTTAAATTGTGATGATTTGGTTACCAAAGCACCACCACCAGATGTGGTAATGATTTTATTTCCATTAAACGATAACACGCCCATATCGGCAAGCGTACCGCATTTTTCACCAAAATAAGTACTTCCTAAGGCTTCAGCACTATCTTCTATAACAGGGATATCATATTTTTTAGCAATGGCGTTGATCTCTTTCGCTTTATAAGGCATCCCATACAGGTGCACAGCAATAATGGCTTTTGGTTTTTTATAGGTATTGATACGGTCGTTAATTGCTATTTCAAGCAATTCCGGACTCATATTCCAGGTAGTGGCTTCACTGTCAATAAAAACAGGGGTGGCCCCTTGATACATGATGGGGTTTGCAGTGGCAGAAAACGTAAAACTTTGACATAATACCTCATCCCCTTTTCCTACACCCAATAATTGAAGGGCTATATGGATGGATGCCGTGCCGGAGCTTAATGCCGCCACATGTACATCGGATTCTAAATAAGATGTGATATCGCTTTCAAAACCGTCCACAAGAGGGCCCAATGGCGCAATCCAATTGGTATCAAAGGCATCCTGTACAAATTTTTGTTCAGAACCACCCATATGTGGTGACGATAAATAAATTTTAGTTTTAGTCAACATTTTAATGATCACTCATAATAAATTAGTTCACGCACATGAGTATCATTTGCGTATAACATATCAGGGGTAACGTATTTCAATTACCCAATAATAAAATAAAATGTTTTTTTCGAATCCCCTCGTTCATAAAAACAAAATCAACTTAATTAACTTTAATAAAATATCATTCTTAAAATCAAAAGTATACAACATAATTCTAAAAATTCAATTCAATTGGTTTGCTATTAATCAATTCAATCTTGAGTTTTACAGTGTAAATTTAGCAATTCTTATAATGCAACTCATTAAAAAAATGTTTAATTCGCTAAAAGATTCATTTAAATCGGTTAACGGCCTCTACTTTTTAATCTCATAAATACTTTTGTCAATACATCGATGATTTTCACCATTTCAAAACCTTGGGTTCATAATTATTAATCCAAATTATGGTCAATTCATTTTCATGACTTAACCAAATAGTGTATAGAACAACAAACCCCAATCCTTCCCTATTCACCACTCACCACTCACCACTCACCATTCACCACTCACCACTCACTATTCACTATTCACCACTCACCACTCACCACTCACCATTCACCACTCACCATTCACCACTCACCACTCACTATTCACAATTCACCATTCACTATTCACCATTCACTATTCACCACTCACCACTCACCACTCACTATTCACCACTCACCACTCACCACTCACCATTCACCACTCACCATTCACAATTCACCATTCACTATTCACTATTCACCACTCACCATTCACTATTCACGATTCACAATTCACTATTTTACTATTAACTTCATCCCTAACAAATGACTTTCATCGTAAAAAACAAGGACTTAATATAAAAAATGTTGTTCGTAAGATTTTATTTCACATCTTTGTTTGGTCTTAAATGAAACCCAAATCAAATGACATCAGAACCATTAAAGAGTTTAAAAGGATATAAAGTACTGGTTACAGGTGGTGCCGGATTTATAGGGTCCAATTTATGCGAAACCTTATTGAAACATGATATGAAGGTGGTGTGCTTGGATAATTTTTCTACAGGTAAACGGGAAAACATTAAACCCTTTCTAAAAAACCCCAACTTTAAACTCATTGAAGGTGATATTAGAAATCTGAACGATTGTCATAAAGCCTGTGAAGGAGTGGATTATGTATTACATGAAGCAGCCTTAGGTTCCGTACCGCGTTCTATTAAGGACCCAATCACTACCAATGACGTGAATGTGTCCGGGTTTTTAAATATGCTGGTAGCGGCCAGGGATGCCAAAGTAAAACGTTTTGTGTATGCGGCGAGTTCATCCACCTATGGTGACCATAAAGCCTTACCTAAAGTGGAAGACGTGATTGGAAAACCCTTATCACCGTATGCCATTACAAAATATGTGAATGAATTATATGCTGATATTTTTCATACCACCTATAACCTGAATACGATTGGATTGCGTTATTTCAATGTCTTTGGAAAACGACAAGATCCTAATGGGGCTTATGCTGCTGTTATTCCTAAATTTGTACAACAATTTATGGATCATGAATCGCCGGTAATTAATGGAGATGGCAGTTACTCAAGGGACTTTACGTATATAGAAAATGTCATTCAAATGAATATATTAGCATTGACGACCACGAATAAAGAAGCGCTTAATACGGTATATAATGTCGCCTATGGGGAACGAACCACCTTGTTAGAGTTAACGACTTTATTGAAAGAACACCTTGGTAAATTCGATAAGGATATCTTAAATATAGAGATAAAACATCGCGAAAATAGATTGGGTGATATCCCCCACTCTTTGGCTTCTATAGAAAAAGCGAAACGACTATTAAATTATAAACCCCAATTTAATATAAGTGATGGCTTAAAAGAAGCCGTTAGTTGGTATTGGAAAAACATTTAAAAATGACGCTAATAAAAAATATTTGTTGTATCGGTGCTGGTTACGTAGGTGGACCTACTATGGCTGTGATTGCGAAAAAAAATCCACATATAAAAGTAACGATTGTGGACATCAATGCCGAACGTATTGCAGCTTGGAATGATAAAGACTTAACAAAATTACCAATTTACGAACCAGGTTTAGCAGCTATCGTTAAAGAAACTAGGAACAAAAATTTATTTTTTTCTACGGATATTAATACGGCTATAGCGGAATCAGAAATGATTTTTATATCGGTCAATACACCAACCAAAACTTACGGTAAAGGCAAAGGCATGGCGGCCGATTTAAAATATATCGAGTTATGTGCCAGAAACATTGCCGATGTAGCAACTACCGATAAAATAGTGGTAGAAAAATCAACCCTACCGGTACGAACCGCGGAGGCGATTAAAAGTATCTTACACAATACTGGTAATCATATTAATTTTCACATTTTGTCGAATCCGGAGTTTTTAGCGGAGGGAACAGCCATTGAAGATTTGTTAAATCCAGACCGTGTGCTTATAGGTGGTGACTCTGAAGAGGCTATAGAAAGTCTAGCAAAGATATATGGAGCATGGGTGCCTCAGCAACGCATCTTAAGAACTAATTTATGGTCATCCGAATTGTCTAAATTAACAGCCAATGCCTTTTTAGCACAACGTATTTCCTCTATCAATGCCATATCAGAATTATGTGAGCTAACAGGCGCCAATGTGAATGAAGTAGCTAAAGCCATCGGTATGGATTCCAGAATAGGATCCAAATTTTTAAAAGCCTCTGTTGGGTTTGGCGGCTCCTGCTTTCAAAAAGATATTTTAAATTTAGTGTACATAGCTAGAACATATCATTTGAATGAAGTTGCAGATTATTGGGAACAGGTGATTTTGATGAACGACCATCAGAAACGCCGTTTCTCAGACCGGTTGATTAAAACCTTATACAATACGGTGTCTGGTAAAAAAATAGCGCTTTTGGGCTGGGCTTTTAAAAAAGACACCAATGATACCAGGGAATCGGCAGCCATTTATGTAGCCGATCATTTGTTGAGTGAACAAGCGAGAGTTAGTGTTTACGACCCGAAGGTAAGTTCGGTAAAAATGCAATCCGATTTGAATTATTTAAATACAAGAACAGAAGACGAAAACTTAAAGTTAGTACAAACAGTATCCAACCCTTATGAGGCAGCACAAGACGCCCATGCGATTGCCATTATGACAGAATGGGATGAGTTTAAAGACTACGATTGGCAGAAGATATATAAGAGCATGAAAAAACCAGCATTCATTTTTGATGGCCGTAATATTTTAGAAAAATCTAAAATGGAAGCTATCGGTTTTGAATATTTTGCCATAGGACAATAACTACTGTATAAAATGAAAACGATAACTTTGTCAGTTCGAGTGATCTACGGAGGTACGACGTAGATTGTATCGAGAACAGTCACAAACAATTAAACAAATAAACAAATCAACGAATAAACAAAAAATGTCACCCTGAGCTTGTCGAAGGGCAAACAAACAACATATATTGTCAGTTCGAGTGATTTTCGAAGCATGAGAAAATTGTATCGAGAACAGTCAAAAACAAATAAACATTAATGAATAGTGAATGGTGAGTGGTGAAAAAAGATTAGAGAAAAA
>Ga0207906_1000531_pt1 | contig 13353 bp, 14 predicted proteins | sample LinPmetageLP37_FD_184050 | JGI IMG/M metagenome (GOLD analysis project Ga0207906, IMG submission 184050) | Marine viral communities from the Pacific Ocean - LP-37 (SPAdes) | ecosystem: Environmental > Aquatic > Marine > Oceanic | place: Pacific Ocean | collected 2010-06-16 | reverse complement strand
CAAAATCACGTGAAACGAAAGAAGAACGAGATAAATTAGCAAAATCCATTATTGCGGTCATGGGCAATATGCAGCCTCATTTAAGAGATGTACCTGATTTTCAACATAAACTTTGGGATCAGCTATTTATCATGTCCAATTTTGAATTGGATGCAGATTCACCATATCCAAAACCTTCAAAAGAATTGCTTGAAGTGGGACCGGAACCATTGCATTATCCACAGAATTTTCCAAAATATCGTTTTTATGGCAATAATATAAAAACCATGATTGATGTTGCAAATACTTGGGAAGAAGGTGATCTTAAAGAAGCCCTTATTTTTACCATTGCGAATCACATGAAAAAATGTTTTTTAAATTGGAACAAAGATACTGTTGAAGATTTCGTCATATTCAAGCATTTATATGAGTTATCCAATGGAAAAATAAACCTTAAAAATACAGAAGAAGATTTATCAGATTCTACAAGTTTAATGCGCAGTAAAACCAAATTTAATACAGGGAGTAAAAAAGGCGGACATAAAAAAAATGTTAGTAATCGTCCAAGAAAACGCTATTAAATTTATTATATGGGAACTTTTAAAATTGAGGGTGGTCATAAATTAAAGGGGAGTATTCAACCTCAAGGCGCCAAAAATGAAGCATTACAAATTTTATGTTCCGTATTGCTTACACCAGATGTTATTACCATTCATAATATACCTGATATTGTTGATGTAAATAAGCTTATTAACCTCCTTAAAAAATTAGGGGTTAAAGTTAAAAAGCTTTCTCATGGCTCTTTTACTTTTCAGGCTGATGATGTAAATTTAAAGTACTTAGAATCGGACGAATTCAAGATTGACGGACGCGGATTACGTGGTTCTATCATGATTGTTGGCCCGTTATTGGCACGTTTTGGCAGAGGCTATATTCCGAAACCAGGAGGTGATAAAATTGGTCGCCGCAGGTTAGATACACATTTTGATGGCCTTATTAAATTAGGGGCTAAATTTAGGTATAGTAAAGAAGATCAATTTTATGGTGTGGAAGCTAAAAAACTAAAAGGAACCTTTATGTTGCTTGAAGAAGCTTCAGTTACCGGAACCGCAAATATTGTAATGGCAGCTGTTTTAGCTGAAGGAATTACCACTATTTACAATGCTGCTTGCGAGCCTTATCTTCAGCAATTATGTAAAATGCTAAATAGAATGGGTGCAAAAATCAGCGGTGTTGGTTCTAATATGTTGGTTATTGAAGGTGTTGATAATTTAAGAGGAACCACACATACCATGTTGCCGGATATGATTGAAATTGGTAGTTGGATTGGTTTAGCTGCTATGACTAAAAGTGAATTGACCATTAAAAATGTAAGTTGGGATGATTTAGGGTTGATTCCTACTGTGTTTAGAAAACTTGGAATCACCGTTGAGAAACAAGGTGATGATATTCATGTTCCTGCACATACCAAAGGATACGAAATACAAAATTTTATTGATGGCTCCATTTTAACTATTTCGGATGCGCCATGGCCAGGGTTTACACCAGATTTATTAAGTATTATTTTGGTTGTAGCAACTCAAGCCAGAGGGAGTGTTTTAATTCACCAAAAAATGTTTGAAAGCCGTTTATTCTTCGTGGATAAATTGATTGATATGGGCGCCAAAATTATTTTATGTGACCCACATAGAGCTACCGTTATTGGTCATGATTTTAAGTCGACTTTAAAAGCAACCACCATGACATCTCCTGATATTCGTGCCGGGGTGTCTTTATTGATTGCAGCCTTATCTGCAAAAGGCACATCAACCATTCAAAATATTGAGCAGATTGACAGAGGGTATGAGCGTATTGATGAACGCTTACGCGCTATTGGAGCTCATATTGAAAGGGTAGAGTAATCTTATGGCTGTCTATAGTTCTTTCCTTGCCATGTATTTCTTTTAGAAAGCTCTTTGTCTATTTTAGCCACAACTTCAAAGTTTTTAAGGCCGTTCCATTTGGGTGCTATCAATAAATCCAATGGCGTTTCGCTTATAAACCGTTCTATAATGATATCCGGGCGTAGTAATCCTATAAATTCTGAAATAAACTCAATATACCTTTCTGAAGTAAATAAATTGAACATGTCAGGATTTTTTTTGAATTGGCTTGCCATGACCGATTGTTTTACAATCTGCAAATGGTGCAGTTTTATGGTGTCAATGGGGAGTTTGGAAATTTCTACAGCATGGTTTAATAACGCTTCTTTGGTTTCACCTGGTAAGCCTAATATTAAATGTGCTCCTAAATGAACCCCTTTATTTTTGCATAAGTTAAAGGCAGCTTTGGTGTCTTCAAAGGTATGGCATCTGTTGACGTTTTTTAAGGTTCTGTTTAACGTACTTTCCACACCAAACTCCAGAGAAATATAGGTACGTTTTGATAAAAAGGACAGATACTCAATAATCTCTTCAGAAATACAATCGGGCCGGGTACCAATGACCAATCCAATGACTTTTGGAACACGTAACGCTTCTTCATACATGTTTTTTAATGATTCTAAATCAGCATAGGTATTGGTGTACGCCTGAAAGTAGGCAAAGTAGTGTTGTGTTTTGTATTTTTTGGAAAATCGCCTTATGCCTTCTTGTAATTGTTCTGTAATGGGTTGGGTAGAAACGCAGTACTCAGGGTTAAAGCTATTGTTATTGCAGTAGGTACAGCCTCCATAGCCTTTAGAGCCATCTCTGTTTGGGCAGGAAAAACCAATATCAATTGATATTTTTTGTACACGTTCTCCAAATGTAGATTTAATAAAAGAAGAGTAATCTAAATAACGTTTTCCTGTAATTGGCATATCAATAAGTATTGTGCAAAACTATTAAAAATAAGGAATAGATGTTTACTAAAAAATTGGTATGAGGCTAAAATGTTATGACGCTTATCGGTCTTGTGTATGGTTAGATAGGTTGGCTAGGACTAAAATAGCAAAAGAAAATGAACCAGAGTAAAACCCGTAGGATTTTCCGAGTAAGAGAGAACCAAGCAATCAATTATAGCGTTGTTAGAAATAGTTATATTTACTCTCTAGCAGCCTTAAATTCACTTCCATCATACCATTTCGGAAAATAATCTTCATTAGATAATTTCAATCCTACATTAAAAAATAGTTGTAAATCTAATTGCACGCCACTTAATTCAGTTGTTTCAGGATTGTATTCATCTGAAGGTTGATGGTATTTATTGATGCGATAATAATCATTGTACGCTTTTACTTCTTCAATATTTTTATCAAATCCTTCATAAGAACCACTTGCGTACAATGCAGGGATGCCTATTTTAGCAAAATTAAAATGATCTGATCTAAAGAAATAACCTTTTTCAGCTTCTTGGTCTGGGATTATGTACCTATTTTGTTTAGTAGCTTCGTCTTTAGCATATGCATCCATTTCAGAATGGCCATAACCAGTAATCGTTAAATCTTTCATTTTTCCTGGACTATCAAGCGCATCTATATTAATATTTGCTACTGTTTTTTTAGGATTAAAAATGGGGTGTTCTGCATAATATGCTGAACCTAATAAACCTTGTTCTTCTCCTGTAACGGCTATGAATACAATAGAACGTTTGGTAGGATTACTTTTCTTGAACGCTTCTGCTATGGCTAAAAGACCTGCAGTACCAGATGCATTATCTACAGCTCCATTGTAGATTGAATCACCTTCAATAGCTTTTCCTATACCAAAATGATCCCAATGAGCAGAGTATATAATAAATTCGTCTTTCCTGTCTGTACCGGGTATAAGTGCCACTACATTTTTTGAAACGTCTCTTTTAATTTTATTTTTAATTTCTACGGAAACATTTAATTCCAGCGGAATTGGCTTAAAACCTTTTTTTCTGGATATAGTTTTATAATCTTGACCATTCAAAGCTGAAGCATCAAACATTTTTTTGGCACTTTCACTACTTATCCAAGACTCTACATTTAAAAGAGGTAAATCATTTTCAATAATTAATCGGGCACCACTCCAACCAGATTCAATGACGTTCCAACCATAAGCGGCTGGTTCAGTATCATGAATAATAATAAGTCCATCAGCACCTTGTCTGGCAGCTTCTTCATATTTGTATGTCCAACGACCATAATAGGTCATTTCGTTCCCTTTAAATACCGTTGAATCACCAGATTTAAAACCCGGGTCATTAATTAAAACAACAGCAGTTTTTCCTTTCCAATCCATACCTTCATAATCATTCCATCCATATTCAGGAGCAACAATGCCATATCCCGCAAAAACAAGTTCGGAGTTTTCAAGACTAACATCTGTTACTACTTTGTTTGTTGTGGCTACAAAATCTTTTAAGAGTTCTAAATTAAAACTTCCATTTTTTCCAGAAATAACCATGTTTTCAGAAGGAGTTCCTGTAATTTCTACCATGGGGACATCTTGAAAATAACTATCACCATTTCCTGGTAAAAGCCCCAACTTCTCAAACTCATCTTTTAAATAGTTTACAGTTTTTACTTCACCTTCAGTAAATGGTTTTCTTCCTAGAAACTCATCGGATGCTAGACGCTCAATATGATGACCAATAGTAGTTTGGCTAACTTCAACTAATATTGGGGGGTCTTTTTTATCATTTCCGCAACTAATAAATAGTACTATCACTAAAATTTTTAAGTAATTCTTCATAAATAATATTTTTATTAAATTAATGTTTTTATATCTACTACATGCTTCATTATGACCAACCAATAACCAGTGATAAAATTCTTTAGAAAAATCTGTTACAACCTTATGAAAATAAATAAATCAGGCATAAGCCTTTAATCTTCTCTTGGCAAACGGGAGTCCATTTCTGCAATTTGATAAACAAGAGCAGCAATTACAGTTGCATTAATCATCATATCACGTTCTGGGACATATTCTAAAACATCTAAATTAGTGTGATGCGTTACTTTTTTATAATTTAATTCATCCTGAATTATCTGAAATCCTGGTATTTTATAATAATCGAAAACATCATGATCTGTATAATTTGTGTTTTGAATGGTAAGATTATTAACATCTAAATACGCGTATGGTTCTAGCATTTCTTCAAAAATTGGTTTTACAGCTTCGTTTCCTTGCAAATAGATACCTCGCATTTGACCAGCACCATTATCCATATTGATATAGGCCGAAATTTTTTCAACTTCTTTTTTTCTAGTCGTTTCTTTTAATTTTCCATAGTGATTTTCTGCATACGCTAAAGAACCTAAACACCCTTGCTCCTCGCCACCCCAAAGGGCAATTCTAATAGTTCGTTTTGGTTTTAAACCAGAGGCTTTAATAATTCGCATCACTTCCATCATCACTGCAGAACCCGCTCCATTATCTGTTGCTCCAGATGCAGGATGCCAAGAATCAAAATGGGCGCCAATCATTACAACTTCTTCTTTTAATTTTGGACCTGAACCTATAATTTCTCCTATGATATTCACATTATTTTCAGGCTTTAAATAAAGCTCAGAATCTAAATGGAATTTGATTTTTGGATTCATTTCTCTATCTATTAATCGTTTTAATTTTCCGAAATTTTCTGGAGAAATAGCAAAATATGGAATTGATTTTACATGACTTTCTCTCAAATTATAAGTACCACTTGGATGAATAATGCCTGGAAAAAAAGGTGTCGTTCCTAAAATACTTAAAGCTCCTTCTGCTTTTAAGAATGCAAAAAAGGCATCATCCTTTTTCATAAAACTTGCTAAAATAACCTCTAAATCTTTAATTAAATCAATATTTCCAGCAGATGGCCCTAAAGGATTACTCGGTGCAGATACAATTGATTTTTTAGCTTCCTCAATTTGATCTTCAGTAAATCGTTTTGAAAGAGCATCAAATAACATGTTTTGTTCTGGAGCAGATCCTATAAGTATTATCTTTCCTTGTAATTTCCCGCCCCATTGTTTTTTTACTTTTTCTAAATCAGTATGGCTTTCAATCCAAACCATTTCACCTACTTGCACACCATTAGAGCTTTCTGTCCACGCGTAAGGATAGGCTTGTATTTTCATATAAGCAGGTTCTGTCATTTCTACATTAAATGATTTTACTTCCCAACCCATGCAATCATCGCAATAATTTTCAAAATACGCCTTATCCATTCCCCAATTTTCCATGGTTTTCTTTGCCCATTCTGCCGCCATATAATATTGATTTGTTCCTGTTAGCCGAGGACCATAAACATCTGATAAGTCAGAAATTAGATTCATGACTTGCGATTTCTGAAAGCCTTCCGTGTTAATTTTAGAAAGCGCTTGAGATTTTGTTTGGCTGGTTGCACAGAATCCTACAAAAAGAAATGCTGTAATAAAAATTTTAGAAAAGATGTTCATAATGTGAATAATGATTTATTTGGTTACAATGTAGTGAAAATAATATTCAAACTTAAGATATACATAAACGAGAAGCGAAGTTAGTTTTTTGAAAATAAGGAAACAATACGCAATGATGCGTATTTATAAACATTAGTATCTTTATGAAAACTTTGAAATAAGAGGAGTTTAACCTAAGACTAGAATTAATTTATTATCGGAATTTGGGGCATATTACCTATCTGACGCAGCATTTTACCATGAGCCCAAATGGCAGAAAAAAAAGTTTTGTTGGAATGATATGGCATGCCATATTCTTCCGCAGTTTGTATCACAATTTTAGATAGTTCTTTATAATGAACATGGCAAACACCTGGTAATAAATGGTGTTCAATTTGAAAATTCAATCCGCCTATTAACCAGGTAAAAAGTCGGCTACTTGGAGAATAATTACTGGTGGTTGCAAATTGATGCGTGTACCAATCTCCGGCAATAAGACCATTTTTATCAGGAAGCGGAAATTCTGCACTTGGCATAATATGAGCTACCTGAAATACAATACTTATTAAAAGTCCCGTAACAAAATGCATACTTAAAAAGGCTAATAATATAAGCCACCATGGTAATGGCACCACAATAAGTGGAATTATCAGTGCATAAGAATAATACAATAATTTCCAGCCTATCATACTCATTAAGGCATTTCTAAATTCGTTTTTCTGATCTAAAAACCCCATTTTATGATAACGGTTCAACCTAACAAAATCTTTGGTTGTAACCCATGAAATGGTGGCTAAACTATAAAAAAACCAGATATAAAGATGTTGATATTGGTGCGACCAGTATTTTTTAGCGTGGGGTGAAAATCGTAAAAAAAATGGTGCATTAATATCATCATCTGCGTGTTCAATATTTGTATATGTATGATGCAAGATGTTGTGTTGTATTTTCCAAACAATGGCGTTGGCTCCAATAAGATTAAAAGTGTAACCCAGTAAGGTATTGATATGTCGTTTATTTGAGTAAGACCCATGAATAGCATCGTGCATAATACCCATGCCTATACCCGCCATTCCCAAACCACTCATGATGTATAATAAAAAAAGTAACCAAGGACTTGAAATAACCCCAATATTTATAATAATTAAGGGAACAAAAAATACAGTTAGCATAAAAAGGGTTTTACCAATCATACTATTATTCGCGTTTTTGCTTGTAGATTTGTTTTTGAAATGGGACTTTACCCTTTTTCTAAGCACTTTTGAAAATTCAGCACCTGTTTCTTTAGAAAATTTTGGATGTATAATATTTATTAATCTTTATTTTATTGGTACAAAATTAAAACTAGGGTGTTTATTATTTTTGTCAATAAATGGTGTAATGCACTATTGCTATTAAATTACTTGGAAGAGCAAAAATTTAATTAAAACTGGAAAAGATTAAAAAAAAGAAAGCTATCTAGATATGTAACGCGGTAAATATAAGTTAAATTGTAAGGAATTAACTAAATAAACAATTATAAGGGTATTTATTTATTATATTTTTTCAAATACAAATCTGTAATGATCCATAACTTCACGTTCAAAACACACTCTGTTTGGGCTAACTTTAAATATGGCTACTAAATGCCTGAATTCTTTATCTGAAATATATCTTGGAATAAGAGACAAATACAACCAATATTTTTTCAAACTAAACTTCCTGAACTTTTTTCGCCATTGACCTATTGTTTCTATATAATCTAATCTGCCACTGCTTTTAGAAATTAATTTAAAATGAGGCTCCGCATTTCTAATCACCATTTCTGGACCATAGGGAAGCCAGGAACCAGGAAATTGCTTCACCATTAATGCCATAATATAAGCTGTAGATTCTTTATCCGCATTCACATCCAATTTATCAAAATCAATCATATTTTTACTAAAGGTCATGGTCTGCATATAAAACCGACCACCAATTGGTAGAAGATTATATAAGGTTTTAAAAAAATCGCTATACACTTTTTCTTGGTTTCCCTTTTGCCATTCTTCAACAGAACAGAAATGTTCTAATCCTCCTATACAGGTTATGGTATCAAACATACCAAAGTCTTCTGGTTTAATATAGCGGCAGTCCTTCACAACAACATTAAAACCATTTTTCTGACAAGCATCCGCCTGACCTTGTGATAAGGTTAGCCCAATACTTTTGGCTTCTCTTTCTTTAACAATGTAATTGGTAAAAGGAGCCCAGCCACAAGCCATGTCCAGCACTTTACTCCCTTTTTTAATATGTAGGCTATCTGCTATAAATTTATGTTTTGCTTTTTGAGCCTCTTCTATAGACATAGAAAAATCTCCATCATACTTGGCTCCGCTATAATCGCCGGTTTCACCCATACTCAAACGGAAAATTTCGTCAATGGTACTATACGTAAAATCTAAATCTTTTTTTTCAGCCATTATTAATCTTTTGATGCTACTTCATTTTCTGTCGTAGCGGGAATGAATTGATAAATTATTAAATACATCTGAATCTTGTCAAATACGGTTACCAAGTTACTTTATTTAAATTGGTAATTCTATTTTTTCATAAAAGATATAGAACCTATTGTAACGCTGATTTATAGGTTTTCAGACATCGCTCTCTGGCAAAGGCATGATCAACTATGGGAGTAGGATAGGAGAGTTCTTGAAATTCGGGCACCCAAGTTTTAATGTATTCCAAATGTTTATCGAACTTTTCAATTTGAGTAGTTGGGTTAAATATTCTGAAATACAGTGCTGCATCTACGCCACAACCAGCAACCCATTGCCAGTTACCAATGTTACTGGCCATTTCATAATCATGCAGTTTTTCAGCAAAATAAGCTTCGCCCCAGCGCCAGTCAATCAATAAATGCTTACATAAAAAGCTGCCCACAAGCATTCGAACACGATTGTGCATAAAACCTGTTTGATTCAATTGCCTCATACCGGCATCTACTAATGGATAGCCTGTTTTACCTTCACACCATAATTTAAACTCACTTTCATTATTTCGCCATAAAATTCTATCATATTGCGGTTTAAAACTTTGGTTTACCGTATGAGGAAAATGCCAAAGTATTTGCATAAAAAACTCCCGCCAAATGAGCTCCTGCCAAAATACTTCATTCTTCTCAGTTACTGCTTTTTGTACCATATCACGAATACTGACTGTTCCAAACCGCAAGTGTGGTCCTAAATGAGAGGTGGAATCTTTGGCTGGAAAATTGCGAGTCGCTTCATAATTTTGAATCAATGATGGTGTGACTTTATAAGCCTTAATTTTTTGAGTAGCTGGTTTAAAACCCAATTCTGATAAGCTTAAATTGGGTAAATTGGTTTGTTGTATAAGATTATGTACATGTGGTTTGGTGTCGTATATTCTTAAAGATTGTGTTTTAAATAGTGTTTTCCATTGTTTCATATAAGGCGTATAAACCATGTACGGAGTTCCATTCCCTTTAATAATCTCATCTTTTTCAAAAATAACCTGATCTTTATAAGTCTTAAAACTTACATCATGAGTTTTAAGAAAGACATTTATTTCTGAATCTCGTTTTATAGCATAAGGTTCATAATCTTGATTGGTGTAAACGGTTTCAATGGTGTAATCTTCCAATAATTGTTTATAAACACTTACAGGATTCCCATGATAGAATGCAATTCCGCTTCCATAAGCGTCTTGAAGTAGTTGCCTCATATTTTGAAGGGTTTCATAAATAAAGGGAACACGAGCATCATCTTGAGGAAGATGTTCTAAAATCTCTGAATCATAAATAAAAATAGGAAGGACTTTGTTATTGCTTTGTAAAGCTTCATAGAATCCAACGTTGTCATGTAACCTTAAATCACGTCTGAACCAAAAAATATTTATTGGCTGATTCATACTTCATATTTTCCAAAAATTTCTTCAAGCTTTTTGGTTCTATAATTAAATATTTCTTCCAACTTAGGCTTTACCAGAATAGGGTGAACTAACTGACCAAGAACACCAAACGGGACTTTATAGTCTATAATATCTTCCATCTCTACACCACCATCAATTTCTTTTATAAAATGTTTGTGATGCCATAATGCATACGGACCAAATCGCTGTTCGTCAACAAAATACTGCCTATCCACACTATGCGTAATTTCTGTAACCCATTTTGTTTTTATTCCTAAAACCGGGGTAACAATATATTGAATAAATTGTCCAGCAAACATGGGTCTGTCTGCTCCCGAAAGAATATGAAATCCCATATATTCTGGAGTAATTGTTTTTAGATTATTTGGGTTTGATAAAAAATCCCAGGCTTGTTGAATAGTAATAGGAAGATTTTGCTTTTTGTGTAGCGTATATATTTTCATTGAAAATTTATTTTCCATCCCATAGAAGGGATGGAGTCTTTTTTACATTAATTATTAAATAGAATATAAGCGTTAAGTGAGGTCGCAATGCAAAGCCAAATAAAATATGGTAATATTAAGAGTGTTTTTGTTTTCAATTCATTTTTAAAATCTAACAGAAAGGTAGCAATAACTACAGTTAAGGAGATGATTACTACTAATCCTAGAGCCACTAAATGTTGATTAAAAAATATGAAATTCCAAATGACATTAAATACAAACTGAATAAAAAATAAAATTTTCACTTTGGTTGTTGGCATTTTAGTATAGAGATATGCCATGTAAATTGAAAAACAAAACATAATAGAAAACCATGCTACACCAAATACCCAACCGGCTGGCGTCCATGGCGCTTGATTCAATGAGGTGTACCATTCGGTACGGGGTCCATTGTTCATTAACCAACTTCCAATAGCTAAGGCTCCAAAGTTTATAATTAAAAAAACCAAGAAGATTTTGAATACTTTCATTTTATATTATTTAGATTTTCAATTTTATCTAAAATATCTTGAGCTTCGGAATATTTTTTATCACTTTCAGACCGGTTTATAGATGACAGCCTGTGCCATTCTTTCATAAGAGCTTCATATTCCAATTGAAGCTTTTCAGCTTTAGATTTTGTTTTAAACAAACCGAACATATTCTTATTTTAAATGTTTTATAATTTTATCGCTCATGGGATTGGTAATAGAAAAATAATAATCTATTAAATGGCCGTTGCGATCAATCAAATACTTTTGAAAATTCCATTTTACAGAAGAATTTGTTTTACCGTTTTTGGCTTCACTAGTTAACCACTGGTAAAGCGGATGCTGATTTTTTCCTTTTACATCAACTTTTTCAGTCATTAAAAAACTAACACCATAATTTAGTGAACAAAATTGTTCAATTTCGCTTGCTGTACCTGGTTCTTGACCACCAAATTGATTACAAGGCACTCCTATAATCATTAAATTCTCTTTATGGGTATCATACAATTTTTGTAGATCTTCATATTGTCCTGTAAATCCACATTTTGAGGCGACATTAACAAATAAAATATATTTGCCTTTATAAACAGATAAATCAACTGGTTTACCATCTAAACTATTAATCTTAATATTATAAATGGATTCTGAAGGTGTTGTTTGTGACATAGTTTTAGTTAAAAGTGAAAACATTATTGTGAATATAATTAATTGTTTCATAAATTAAATTTTAAAGGTAACAATACCGCAATCCATTTCAAATATTTGTCCTGAAATTGATGCCGATTTATCTGATAATAAATATTCTGCCATATCTGCTACTTCTTCCGGATTTAAGATTTTTTTCAACGGATGACGTTCTGTTATAGCGTCTACCATTTTTTCATTTCTAAGTAGTTTTGATGCTAATTCTGTATTGGTTACAGTGGGTGCAATGGCATTAATCCTAATATTAGGTGCCAATTCTGATCCTAAAGATTTTACCAGTCCTTCAATACCAGATTTTGCAGTTGCAATACTCGCATGAAATGGCATACCTAATTTTGCTGCCACCGTACTAAATAATAAAATAGAAGGGTTGTTGCCATTTTTAAGTATAGGTAAATACGTTTGAATAGCCTTTACAGCACCTATTACATTTATCTCAAAATCTTCTCTGAAATTATCTATACTCAATCGTGAAATTGGTTTTAAATTAATGCTTCCAGGGCAATATACTAAGGCATCAGCATTTTCAATCGTTGGTAGTTCATCATGCAAAACATCACAAGTATAATGTGTTAAATTTGCATGTGATAGTTTGGGCGCAGTTCTACTAATATTAATAATCTTATGACTTCCAATTAATGTATTTACAATGGCATGGCCTATACCTTTACTGCCACCAATTATAATTAATGTTTTCATATTTATTATTATATATTGGCTACCAAACGATGTCCATTCAATCGCTTTTCAACTTTTCTTTTAATGACTGTTAACCGCTTCATGATATCCATAATATGGTCGTCTTTTTTACGCTTGTATATTTCGTTAAGCTCTAATATGAGGGTTTTAGCCTTTCGAGAAATTTCAATTCTATCACTTGTTGAAAGTGATCTTAATTTCATTTTTTCAAATTCTAAAGCTTTGTTTATAATATCCATAATTTTAATCTTTTAAATAATTTTGTAATTCTGCAATTTTATCTGATGAATTAAAAACGCCTCCATAATAAGACGTAACGGTTGCTGACGATTCATCTTTAATACCTCGAGAAGATACACATAAATGTTTAGCATCAATAATGACGGCAACATCTTCAGTCCCCAAAATTTGTTTTAAATCTTCTGCAATTTGATTTGTTAAACGTTCTTGAACTTGAGGGCGCTTTGCATAATATTGAACAAGTCTGTTAAGTTTTGATAAACCTATTACTTTTCCTGAAGAAACATAAGCCACATGTGCTTTACCATAAATGGGCACAAAATGATGCTCACAGTTAGAGTAGAAGCTGATATTCTTTTCTACCAACATTTGATTGTATTGGTATTTATTATCAACTAAACCACTATGGACTGGAAGTCCATAGGTTTGGGCTGGTGACTTAAAGTCACCCCAGTGGTCATTTCTCAATTATGAAATTTGTGGCATTACCATCGTCCGGTCTTCGATGATGCTCCAAATA
>Ga0207906_1000522_pt1 | contig 13630 bp, 22 predicted proteins | sample LinPmetageLP37_FD_184050 | JGI IMG/M metagenome (GOLD analysis project Ga0207906, IMG submission 184050) | Marine viral communities from the Pacific Ocean - LP-37 (SPAdes) | ecosystem: Environmental > Aquatic > Marine > Oceanic | place: Pacific Ocean | collected 2010-06-16 | reverse complement strand
AGGTGGTAATTTAAAAGATTCATTTATGATGTTACCTTTTAAAGAACCGTCTGCAACTTTATTAAATTTAATGGGAATTGTTGTACAAGCAGGTCAAAGATTTGCATCAATTGCGGATTTACAAGTTGGTGATGGCAACCAACAAGCAGCTGTAGGTACAACTGTTGCTCTTCTTGAAAGAGGTAGCAGAACTATGTCAGCTATTCATAAAAGAATTTACTCTGCTCTTAAAAATGAATTCAGATTACTAGCGAGAGTATTCAAGTTATATCTACCACAAGAGTATCCATATGACGTAGTTGGGGGTCAAAGAATGATTAAGCAATCAGATTTTGATGACCGAGTAGATATATTGCCAGTTGCTGACCCCAACATTTTTTCTCAAACTCAGCGTATTTCCCTCGCACAAACAGAGTTGCAGCTGGCAACCTCAAGTCCGCAGATGCATAATATGTATCAAGCGTTTAGACATATGTATGAAGCATTGGGTGTAAAAAATATTGATCAGATATTAATTAAACCAGTACCACCTCAACCAAAAGATCCTGCAATTGAACATATTGATGCATTAGGCGGAAAACCTTATCAATCGTTTCCAGGTCAAGATCATAGAGCACACATAACAGCTCACTTAAATTTTATGGCAACGAACATTGCTAGAAATAATCCAATGGTGATTGCTTCATTAGAAAAAAATATTATGGAACATATTTCTTTAATGGCTCAAGAACAAATTGAATTAGAGTTCAGAGAAGAAATTCAACAATTACAAATGATACAGCAACAAATGCAAGCGATTGCTAAACAAAATCCACCGGCGGCTCAACAGATGCAGCAGAAGATGATGGAGACAGGACAAAAAATAGAAGCAAGAAAAGCTGTTTTAATTGCTGAAATGATGGAAGAGTTTATGAAGGAAGAGAAGAAGATTACTTCTCAATTTGATAATGATCCAATTGCTAAATTAAGATCAAGAGAATTAGATTTAAGAGCTCAAGCTGATGCTATTAAAGCAAAAGAAGGCCAAGATAGATTAAACCTTGATAAGATGAAAGCAATGATGAATCAAGAAAATCAAGATGAAAAACTAGATCAAAATGAAGAACTAGCTCACTTAAGATCCGATACTTCTATTGAAAAAACGATTTTGAGTAAAACACTTCCAAGCGTAGATAAAATGATTCCTAACGTGGAAATAGAGAAGTACAGAGGAGAAAACAAATAATGACAAAACAGTTATTATCTAATATAATAATAGCAAACTTAGGAGGAAAATGAAGGAAGGCAAAACTTTTAACACAAAAAGCGTTGACATTTCTATTCCTAGCCAGAACTTAGTAATTGATCCTAGATCAAAATCTACAGCTAATGGCGCTTTTAACCAAATCCCTACTGGTGATGTGGTTGAAGTTAAAGGAACTAGAAGAATGTTGAAGTCGAAAAGTAAAAAAGCAACCTGGTACTAAAATGGCCTGGTTCAGTTTAGCAAAGATAGCGCTACAAGCTGGTAGTAAAATTTATTCTAACAGACAAAAAACCAAAATGGCAATGTCTGATGCACAGCTTATGCACGCAGAAAAGATGGCCCGAGGTGAGGAATCTTACCAGGGCAAACTTTTAGAGGCTCGACAGGCAGATCTTAAAGACGAATTCGTTTTGATAATTTTAAGTGCGCCCATAATTATTTTGGCCTGGGGTGTTTTCAGCGACAATCCGGACGCCTTAAATAAGGTTAAAATTTTCTTTGAACATTTCCAGCAGCTCCCAACTTGGTTTACTTCACTTTGGGTACTTGTATGTGCCAGTATTTTTGGTATAAAGGGAACACAAATATTTAGAAACGGAGTAAAAAAATAATGGTAAATAGATTATACAACAAACAAGTAACACCTAAAGGTTATAGGGATGGTGGAAGAGTTAAAAAAAATATTGGCGGAAGAGCGAACTTACTAGAAGAAGTAGGTCGTATTGATGCTGAAAAAATGAACCCTAATAGAATGGCTGAAAAACAGAGAGTCATTGGAGAATTAAATCGAGGTTATAAAAAAGGTGGAAAAGTTAAGAAGAAGAAAAAGAGCTAATGGCAAATCCTCATTTTAATAAACAAGTATCTAACTCTAGAATTAAAGCTAGAGCTGGTGGGGGCATATCTAGAGAACAACTAGCCGCTGCTATGAAGAAAAAGAAAAAGAAAAAAGTAGATAAATCATCATTAATGATGATGGCTATGCAGGGAAAAAGATAGTGTCCAAAAATTGGATTCAAGGCGTAAATAGATCAATCAAAAAACGTGGAACTAAAGGAAAGTGTACACCTATTACTAAACCGGGTTGTACAGGAAGAGCAAAAGCATTAGCTAAAACTTTTAAAAAAATGGCTAAAAAAAGAAAGAAACTTGCAGGCGGTGGTTATGCAGGACCAGCAATACATTCAAGTTATGACGGAGTTGAATTAAACAATCCATCTTATGACAGCTACTATAAAGGAATGCTCGACTAATATTAATAATTTTATTTTTAGAAAGAATTTTAGAAATATTTTTAAAAAAAAGCAAAAAAAAATGGTAGATGAGGCTTTATCTACTAGAGTTTTTGATTTTAGTTATACAGTACCAATGACTGACGACTATGTTCAGTTATTTTATTGTTTTTTAGATTCATTAGGTGATTTTTTTAAAAAATTTACACTGATTCCAAAAGAACCATCGTGTTATGCGTGCGTACTTGATGATAGATGGAGAAGAAATTTAATGCACGATCATAAAAATACCGGAACAATATCTGCGGTCTTCTATTTAAAGCAAGCAGAAAGCGAAAATGGGGTTGTTTTTCAACCTGAACACGGAAATGTTATAATTAAACCCGAAGAATTTGATATGCTTATATTTTCTAGTGAAATAAATCATAAGCCATTACTTCCTTCTAAAAAGAAGGATTTTAGACTTTCAATAAACATAGAAACTTATTGTAAAGAGAGTGCAAAAGAGATATTTAATATGAATAATATTAAAAGACATTAGAATGACTGACGAAGAAGATAAAACATACGAGAATGAGGCGGAAATTGGTAAACCGATGGTTCAAATAGAATTGGCGGAGTATGATAAATTGAAAGAACAATCTAAATTTATTACAGATCCAAGTTTAATTTCTATTATAGATAAACTTGAAGAACTTGTACGAGCTTTAAGAAAACACATTGTTAGAAAGGAACTATAATGGATAATGATGAATATCAAATACTAAATAAAGTTCAAAAAATGTTAAAAGAACTTTACCAACAGATTGGTGACCTGATGATAGGTGGTGGGGTTGACAATATGGAAAAATATAAGTATATGATGGGACAAGCACACGCTTATTTAAAAATATCACAGGATATCTCTAACCTGCTGAAGAAAAAGGAGCAAAAATATGAAGACCTCACAAACGTCGTCAAATTCGGAGAAAACGACACCAAAAGTTAAACTAGCATTACAAGAAAAGTATGATGCAGAGCATCAAAAAGAAATAGACGGATACGAAAGTCTTAAAACCAAAGAAACTAGCAAATTACCTGTACCTACCGGCTGGAGAATATTAATTTTACCTTTTAAAATGAAGGAAAAAACAAAAGGTGGAATTTTGATGGGACAAGATACATTAGAACGTCAACAAGTAGGTTCTAATTGTGGATTAGTTTTAGCAATGGGACCACATTGTTATGATAAAGAGAAATTTTCGGAGGGACCTTGGTGTAAAAAAGGTGACTGGGTAATTTTTGCAAAATATGCAGGATCAAGAATTCAAATTGACGGGGGAGAAGTTAGATTGCTAAATGACGATGAAGTGTTAGCGACTATAGATAATCCCGAAGATATACTTCATCAATATTAAACATAGAAGGAGATAATACTATGCCAGACGATAAAGAAAAAACTGTTGACATTGACACATCCGGTCCAGACGTAGATGTAAATTTACCAGAGGAAAAGGATGAAGCAGTAGTTGAACAGAAAGAGGAAAAGGTTGAGCAGGCACAACCAGAAACTCCAGAAGTAAAACCGGAGGTTCAAGAAACAAAACCTGTAGAAGAACAGAAAGAAGAGGACGAGAAAGAAAAAGAATTAGAGCAATATTCAGACAGCGTTCAAAAAAGAATTGCTAAACTGACTAAAAAATGGAGAGAAGCAGAGAGACAAAAAGACGAAGCAGTTAGTTATGCTCAAACTATGATCAAAGCTAAAAAAGAAGTTGATCAGAAAATCTCAAAGCTAGAACCTTCTTATCTTCAAACAACAGAGGATAGTATTAAAGCTGGATTAGAAGCAGCAAAAGCAAAACTTGGAGCTGCAAGAGAAGCTAATGATTTGCAAGCTGAAACAGAAGCTGTAAGTGCTATTTCTGAATTGGGATATAAACAAGCAAAATTCCTTGAGACGAAGACTGCTCAAGAGGAATTTAATAAAAACAAACCAAAAGCGGTTCAAGATCCTGAAACAACTTTTCAAAGAAGACTTGCAAAACAAGGTACTCCAGATCCGAGAGCGGAGAGCTGGGCAGACAAAAACACCTGGTTTGGCAACGATAATGCAATGACTTACACTGCATTTGACATCCATAAAAAGTTGACGGAAGAAGAAGGATTTGACCCAACAAGTGATGAGTATTATTCTGAAGTAGATAAGAGAATAAGACTTGAATTCCCCCACAAATTTGATAAGAATGTGGATACGGATTTAAAAACGACCAAACCCGTGCAAACAGTAGCTAGTGCGAAGCGAAGCACAAATCTTGGTCGCAAAACTGTGAGGCTCACACCATCACAAGTCGCAATATCAAAAAAATTAGGTGTGCCACTTGAAGAGTATGCGAAACAATTAAAAATCACGAAGGAGGCATAAGCATATGACAAATATTGACAAAAGAACTTCCCGTGCGAGTCAAACTAGAGAAAAAACTTCTCAGAAAAAAGTTTGGGCTCCACCATCATCTTTAGATGCACCCCCTGCGCCAACAGGATTTGTTCACAGATGGCTAAGAGCTGAATCTTTAGGATTCCAAGATACTAAGAATATTACAGGTCGTATTAGAACTGGATATGAATTAGTAAGATCGGACGAATATCCTGATTCAGATTATCCAGTTGTGAGCGACGGCAAGTACAAGGGAGTTATCGGAGTTGGAGGCCTATTGCTGGCTAGGGTACCAGAAGAGATCGCAAAACAGAGAACTGATTATTATCAAAATCAGCACTCTGAGAAGATAAAAGCAGTAGACAACGATCTTATGAAGGAACAGCATAATAGTATGCCTATCAATATTGATAGACAGACTCGTGTAACTTTTGGTGGTAGCAAGAAATCCTAATTCAAGAATTTCTCAAACCCAACAAACGAAGCACACTTAAACTAAAAGCTATAAGCAAAGGAGTTAAATTATGGCAAATAAAGACGCAGCCTTTGGTCTAAGACCAATAGGCAAGGTGGGTCAGAACAGAGACAACCAAGGTTTAAGTGAATACGGTATTAAGGCAGCCTCTACTGAGACTATCTACTTCAACGATCCAGTTAAATGTATTGCAACTGGTGATGTTGATGTGGCAGCAGCAGGAGACTTACTTATGGGTTCACTAAACGGTGTTTTCTATACAGACTCATCTACAAGCAAACCAACGTGGTCTAATCACTTCCTAGCGAATAACGCAGCAACAGATGTTGTGGCATTCGTGGCGGATGATCCCTACGAAAGATTTGAAGTTCAATGTGCAGGAACAATCACATCGGCTCAAATTTTTACAGTCGCGGATATTGCCTATACGGCAGGTGATTCAGCTAACTACGTTTCAAAAGTGGAAATTTCAGCAACAACAGCTGCTGGAAGTGCCGCTCAATTAAGAATATTAGGAATCTCAAAAGATCCAGACAACGATGAAGGGGCAGCTAATGTCAATCTTGTTGTTAACATCAATGAGCACGTCCTAAATTCTGCTAACGGTATATAGGAGAATAGGAGATAAATTATGGCTATATCACGAGGACAACTAGTAAAAGAACTAGAGCCAGGATTGAATGCACTATTCGGCCTGGAATACAAAAGATATGAGAATCAGCATCTGGAAATATATGCTACTGAATCTTCAGACAGAGCGTTTGAAGAAGAAGTTATGTTATCAGGTTTTGCTCAAGCTCAGGTTAAACCGGAAGGTTCAGGTGTAACTTTTGACAATGCTCAAGAGACTTACACTGCAAGATACACTCACGAAACAGTGGCTCTTGCTTTCGCAATAACTGAAGAAGCTATTGAGGATAACCTTTATGACAGACTTGCTAGTAGATATACAAAAGCGTTAGCTAGATCTATGTCTAATACTAAACAAGTTAAATCAGTTAATCCATTAATCAATGGTTTACCTAGTGTAGCATCAAACAACTACACATCAGGCGACGGTTCAAATTTATTTGCAACTAGTCACCCGACGATTGCTGGAACTGTTTCAAACACGTTGGCTACACAAGCCGACTTGAATGAAACTTCATTAGAACAAGCAATGATTGACATTGCTGCGATGACGGACGAAAGAGGTCTGAAAATTGCTGCAAGAGGAGTCAAAATGATTGTTCCTTCTGAAAATCAGTTCACAGCAGAGAGATTGATGAAATCTCAAGGTAGAGTAGGAACAGCTGATAACGATATCAATGCAATCGTATCTATGGGAATGATCCCACAAGGTTACAGAGTTAATAACTTTTTAACTGATACAGATGCTTGGTACATTATCACTGATGTTCCAAATGGAATGAAGTACTTTGACAGAAGCCCTATTAAAACGGCTATGGAAGGTGACTTTGATACTGGAAACGTAAGATACAAAGCTAGAGAAAGATACTCTTTCGGAGTTTCTGACTATAGAGGTATTTTCGGAGTTGAAGGTACGTAATAACTAAAATTTTGTGGCGGACATTGTTCCGCCACAATTTACTTTTAGAAAGAAAAAATGAGAAATTTCCTAGTAAATATATGGGCTTATGATTATCACGCTAAATTTGAAGTTTTAGCTGAAGATTCACGCACTTCCATTGAAAACGCAATCCTTGACAAATTGGGAGAAAAAAGTATTATTTGGGAATCAACAGGAATGTTTAGAGACATTCGTAGAATAACCTATGAGGAGGTTATAGATGGTACAAGAGCTGTACAAACAAAAACGGTCCTTGGAGTTGAAGTGGCAGTTGGAGTATGAGCAAAGTGGCAAATATACTCTCAATATGGTTGAAATTGATGGTGCAATTAAAAACACTATCACTGAAATCAAGCTCGAAGAGACTAAAATTGCAGATCGAGAAAATGCAATTAGGAATGCCGCTCCAGAAGTTTCTGTAGCTACTTAAACAAAAGCTACATCGTTGGAAAAATCACATCCGCGCAATAGGCACTATTGCACTCTGTAAAAAAGTAAGCTATAAACAAATTACTATACAATTAATTAATTGGATATCGACGCGTATAGTCGACGGCCTAGAGGCGATATTCTATAAACTAGGAGAATAAAATGGCAATAACTACATTTTCGGGACCGGTAAAAGCGGGAACGATTTCAAACACAACTGGAACTACACTTGGTTCAAATGTTAAAAACACTGGACAAGTTGTAATGGCACAGACGTTTTCAACAGGAACTACTCTTGCGAGTGGTGCTTCTGCTGCAAATGCTACTACTGTCGTTATTCCAGCTAATTCACAAATCATTGATATTGTACTTGATAAACTAACAGTAATGGCGGGCGCTACAGCTACGTTTAGTGTTGGTGATACAGTTGGCGGGAACGCTACTTTTATCAACGCATATGATGTCACAATTGCTTCAGGAGTTGGACGAGCATATCCAACAACTGAATCGGGTGGTGCATTAGCTTGGACTGATACCGGAACTGCCGACGTAAAACTTACGTGGACAAGTACTGGTGCTACTTCAGCAGGTGAAATTAGAGTTACTGTTTTGTACCAACAAAATAATAACCTAAGCTAATAAAATAAAGTGAGCTCCTTCGGGAGCTCACAATTAAGGAGATAAATTATGGCATTTACAAGTGATCAAACAACCTTAAATATGGCTACGATAGCTGCGGATACTCTTTCAAGAGCGGGTAGAGCTAGAATTACTTCTATTCAAGCAAAAGGAGTTGCAGGCAGTGTAAAATTATATGATGCAGCAACAGCAGGAGCTGCAGCAGGTTCTAATTTAAAAGCTACTTATAATTTTGGAACAGAAGGACTAGAAGTTTATGTACCTGGTTCTGGAATACTATTTAAAGATGGTATTGTTTACCATATAGTTGGAGTAGCTGGAAGTGTTACAGTAACAATTACTGGAGCGTAATAAGTGGCTACTTCGGAAACAACAACGTTTGAAAAAACGTTTAACATTGATGATATAATTACCGAAGCTTTTGAGAGATTTGGTAGATTTGATTATACAGGAAATGATTTACGTTCAGCCAGACGTTCTTTAAATATATTATTTCAAGAATGGGGTAATAGAGGACTGCACTTTTGGGAAGTTGCAAATAATACTATTACACTTGTTAATAATCAAGCAACATATACGATGTACAGATCAACAACTGATGGTACATCCGATGCAACTGCTGTTTATGGTGTTGATGATGTTTTAGAAACATCTTATAGAAATGCTGAAGGCGTGGATGCTCCACTTACAAAAATTAATAGATCACAGTATCAAGCATTTTCAAATAAAACTGATACAGGTCAACCTTCACAATTTTTTGTTCAAAGATTTATTGATAAAGTAACTATCACTTTATATTTAACTCCAGGAAGTACACAAGCTGGTAAATTTATTAATTATTATTACGTTAAAAGAATTCAGGATGCCGGAGATTACACTAATCAATCTGACGTTCCTTTTAGATTTATTCCTTGTATGTGTGCGGGTTTAACTTTTTATTTATCTCAAAAATATGCACCACAAAGAACACAAGAATTTAAATTATTATATGAAGATGAGTTAACAAGAGCTTTGACAGAAGATGGTTCTCCTTCAAGCACTTATATAACTCCTAAAACCTATTACCCGAATATTTAACTATGAGTAAACTTTCATCAGGAAAAAATGCATTATTTATTTCAGACAGATCGGGAATGGCTTTTCCATATAATGAAATGGCTATTGAATGGAATGGAGCCAGAGTCCATATTTCTGAATATGAACCTAAACAACCACAATTAGATCCAAGACCCTTTTCTGCTGACCCTCAAGGTTTAGCAAATGCAAGACCTGCAAGAACAGAATTTCCAACTACGGATTTTTTACCAAAGAATCCATTCACAACTAATTATGGTGGAGACTTAGGAAAAGTTTCCGTTTCAGAACCTTACAGTGCAAGAGTCAATAATGATATAGTAAGATTTTATGATGTTAAAAATCCTGTTGGAGGAGTTGTACCTGAAATTTTTGAATTACAAACTACTTTAGCTGCAGGTATTAATGATACAACAACTTCAATATTATTAAATGATTCTTCAGAGTTTCCAGCTTCAGGATATATTATAATTGAAAAAGTTATTGAAGATAATTCTTTAGCAACTTATGGACTTTATGATAATGAAGTTATTAAATATACTGGAAATGCAGCCCATACTTTAACTGGATGCACTAGAGGAACTAATGCTCCATTTAGAGGAGTAACTCCAGCCAATACAACAGCTTCAGCTCATTCTGTGAGTGCAAAAGTTCGTGGCGGATATGAAATAACTATGGTACAAACTACACAGAAACAAGCTGGCCAACCATCAACTGTAACTTTAGAAAACAGTTATACTTTTGATTTGGTTACAAATGCCACTAGTGGAGAAACAGGAGGAGGATTAAATTGTTTGGCAGGTCCAATCAATGATAATACATCAGTATGACATATGCAGAATTAGTACAAAAAATTAGAGATTATACAGAAGTTGGCTCAGCAGTTTTAACGGATACGATTGTTGATGGTTTTATTTCTGATGCTGAATTTAGAATATTCAGAGAAATAGATTCAGATAATAATAGAAGATATGCAACGGCTAATTTGGTTGCTAGTCAACGATTTATAGACACTCCGGATAACTGTTTAGTAATTAGATCGGCACAAATTGTGGACTCCGATGGAGTAGCTTCAGCAGATAATAGAGATTTTTTACAATATAGAGATTCAAGTTTTATGTCAGAATTTAGTCCTAAAGGCACTGCAGGAATTCCAAAATATTATAGCTGGTGGGATAAAAACACAATTGTTCTGGCTCCACCGCCAAATGCGACTTATGAGATTCAATTAAATTATATCTTGAAAGACGAAGGATTATCAAGTACAAATACGACAACATACTTAAGTTTATATTTTCCCAATGGGCTTTTGTATGCCAGCCTCGTTGAGGCTTATGGTTTTTTAAAGGGGCCAAATGATCTCTTGCAATTGTACGATGGAAAGTATAAACAAGTATCTGAAGGCTTCTCAATTGAACAAATGGGAAGACGAAGACGTGATGAATATCAATCAGGTGTTCCTCGTGTCGGTGGTAAATAAAAACGGAGACAATTTATGGCAATAACACAAGCAATATGTAATTCATTCAAAAAAGAATTGTTGGATGGTGATCATAGTTTTAAACTATCAGGTGGAGATACATTCAAATTAGCTCTATACACTTCAGGCGCGACTCTTACTTCAGCATCTACTAACTACGTAACATCTGGACAAGTGGCTAACTCTGGAACTTATGCAGCAGGTGGCGGAGCATTAGTAAATGCCGGTACATCTATGACTGCAGGTGTAGCAAGAGTTGACTGGGCGAATTTATCTTTTACGGGAGTGACATTGACAGCTAGAGGAGCAATAATTTATAATACAACTACAGGATCAGGATCATCTACAACTGATTCAGTTTGTGTTTTAGATTTTGGCGCAGATAAAACTGCAACTTCTGGTACGTTTACAATTCAATTTCCTGCACCAACTTCAACAGCAGCGATTTTAAGAATCTCTGGTTAGTCTGGGAGGTAAGCTCCTATGGCCGCCAAAACTTATACAGTAACCGTAGCATCGGGTGCGCAATTTCCTAGTGGTAGCACCGGTACCGTTTATTATTTAGACGGCGTCAGACCTACTTACGATATCTATTGGGTATCAGGCCCAACTTTAAAATTCAACTTAGACGACCCATCAAATGATGGTCATCCAATGGTCTTTAAACAAACCACTGGAGCAAGTTCTTTATTAACAACAGGCGTAACTTATAATCTTGACGGAGGTAACGTCACAGAAGCTGCGTGGCTTTCTGGTTTTACTGCAGCAACTACTCGTTATGTAGAATATGCTCCACCAAATGAATTAGATTTTATTTGGATGTGTTATGTACACGGAACAACAATGGGAGGTAATGGTCTCATTGGTCAAGATGTGTGGAGTGCTTTAACTTGGGGCTCGGGTGAATATGGGCAACAAAATAGTGTTACAATACCTGTAACAAATCCAAATGACAGTGCCTTTGGAATTGACGTTTGGGGAAATTTCTTCTGGGGCGGTGGCGGAAGTATGGATGCCACTTTAGCAGATGTAACAATTACCGCAGAAGTAAATTCTGGTTGGGGTAGAGAAGATGGTTGGGGTAAACAACTTTGGGGAGAACCAAATCAAGCTGTAGCTCCTACTGGTCAAACAATGACCTCAACAACTGGAAGTTTAACAATTACTGCAGAAGTAAATGCAGGCTGGGGTGCAAAAACTTGGGGTTATAGCACTTGGGGTGCAATTGGAGACGCCGTTGCAACCGGTCAAGCAATGACCGCAAATTTAGCAAATGTAACAATTACAGCAGAAGTAAATTCTGGTTGGGGTGCTTTAACTTGGAGTCAAGGAAGTTGGGGTGTAATTTCAGATGTAACTTATACTGCATCTGGCCAAGCAATGACTGCTGTTTTAGGTTCAGCAGAATCAATTATTCGTAAAGGTTGGGGTGCAACAAACTGGGGTAATGGTGAATGGGGAGAATTATTTGACTCAGGCGCTATTTTAACTGGAATTGAAATGACTGCAACTTTAGGTGATGAAACAGTTGCAGGAGAAATTAATACAGGTTGGGGAAGACAGACTTGGGGTAATTTAGTTTGGGGTGGTTATGGAAATGTAATTCCAGCTGGCCAATCTATGACTTTTGGTACTGGAACCGCAACCATCACTACAGAAATTAATATTGGTTGGGGAAGATCAACTTGGGGCGCACAAGGTTGGGGATTAAATACATCTATTGTAGACGTAGTTGTTTCTGGTCAACTTATGACTGCAACTTTAGGTGATGAAACAGTTGCCGGAGAAATTAATACTGGCTGGGGTAGATACGGTTGGGGTGAAGGAAATTGGGGTACTCCTGATAATACTGTAATTCTTGCGTCGCTACCTGCAACAATGGCTTTAGGTAATGTAGATCCTGCACCGGATGTTAGTTTAACTGGTATTGAAATGACAATGAATGACGGAACTATCGGTCCAATTATCGCAGATGGTACGGTAATTCCTACTGGATTTGGTTTGACAATAGCGATGGGAACTGGTAATACTTTGATTTGGAACCAAGTTGATACGGGTACAGCACCTACTTGGAAAGAAGTTGACACCGCTGCATAAAATTAATAGATTGACAATAAATCTATAAACTTATAAAAATAACATTATAGTAAAAACGGAGCATAAAAATTATGGCGAATTCAACATCAGCGAGTTTAAAACTAACTGTTCAGGCTACTGGAGAAAATTCAGGAACTTGGGGAGCAATCACAAACACAAATTTATTAATTCTAGAACAAGCAGCAGGCGGATTTGAATCAGTTGCGGCATCAGTAGGAGCTTTAACTTTTACTAATGGTGCGGTTTCAAATGGTAAAAACGCAGTATTAGCAATTACAGGTTCTATAGGAACAGCTACAACAGTAACAGTAGCAGATGCAATTGAAAAAACTTACGTTGTAGATAATCAAACTTCTGGAGCTTACACATTAACATTAAAAACAGTTTCAGGAACTGGAGTCACTTGGGGAGCAACTGACAAAGGTACTAAAATGATTTATTCAGATGGTACAAATATTGTTGACACAGCTTTTACAGACTTAGCTTCGGATTATACGCCTCAACTTTCAGGTAACTTAGATACTAACGGACAAAATATTATTATTGATACTACAAAAGCTATTTTAGACGAAAGCTCTAACGAGCAAATTAAATTTGTAACAACAGGTTCAGCAGTAAACGAATTTACAGTAACTAACTCAGCAACTGGAAATCCTCCAGCATTATCAGTAACTGGTGATGATGGAAATATTGACTTAAACATAAATCCAAAAGGTTATGGTAGAGCAACTTTCAATGGTCAAGGTAAGATTCAAGGTATTGCAGAAAAAGTAACAATAGCGGCAACTGCAGCTACAGGAACAATTAACTACGATGCCTTAACACAAGCGGTGTGGTACTTTACAAGTGCAGCAGCTGCAAACTGGACTCTGAATATCAGAGGTGATGGTTCTACTACAATGGATTCTATTATGGACACTAATGAGTCAATTACAATTGCTCACTTAGTGACTCAAACAGGAACAGCTTATT
>Ga0207906_1000519_pt1 | contig 13724 bp, 11 predicted proteins | sample LinPmetageLP37_FD_184050 | JGI IMG/M metagenome (GOLD analysis project Ga0207906, IMG submission 184050) | Marine viral communities from the Pacific Ocean - LP-37 (SPAdes) | ecosystem: Environmental > Aquatic > Marine > Oceanic | place: Pacific Ocean | collected 2010-06-16 | reverse complement strand
AGAGGGGCAGCAGAGCAGCGAAGTGGTTTTTCTCTTCATGGTCGAAATGTCAACATCATGATCCAGGACAGAGAGCACATTTAATTGCCCGACAGCGTTACTCCAATATACCCCGAATCACTGAAAATCTGGTTTGACAAAAATCACAGGCGGTCCGGCCGACTTTGAAACTGGCTGTCGTCATTCACCGGTCTCACTGGCTGCAACCAGTTCTTCTCTGTCGGATTGCATCGCCAAAGGCCCTGAACAACGCTGCATAGAAAATATCCTCAGGGTATTGCCACTCGGGATGGAATTGCACACCGACGGCATAGCGATTGTAGTCGACCAGCCGTACAGCTTCCACCAGCCCATCGGGAGCGACAGCTTCCACTTCCAGCCCCTCTGCCAACCGGTGAATGCCCTGACCGTGAACAGAGTTGACCCGCACTTGCCGGGCTTCGGCGAGGGTGGCCAACAACCCGCCCGGCGTCAGGGTAATGTTGTGGGCATAATCGTACTGGCCTTCTCTTGGGAGGCTCCGGTCTTCCCGGTGATCGAGCATGCCCGGCACTTCATGCACGTATTGATAGAGTGAGCCGCCAAGGGCCACATTCAGTTCCTGCATACCGCGGCAGACCGCAAAGAGTGGAATGTTTCGTTCGATGGCGCGGCGAATCAACGGCAGGACGCTGGTGTCGCGCTGGGGGTCCAACAGATTACCGGAACGACTTGGCTGACCATAGTACTGCGGGTTCACGTTGGAAATATTGCCCGTGAGAAACAGTCCGTCCAGCGAATCCAGCACAGTATCCGGGGCACAGATGGCCTCAAGCGAATGCAGGTCGCGACCGACACCCACCGCGGGTAGCAGAACCGGCCTGACACCCGCACCATGGGCCAGGGCGTTAATATATTTTTCACCGCTACCATGAAAGGGATGCAGCCCCTGCATCACCACATCACAGGGAATACCCACCACTGGCCAGTGTCCAGCCATGTTCACTTACTCCTGAGTTGCGTATGGATAATATCTTGTTTGCGCTTGCTTAAATAACACCCTCTGCCTTTAGCTGCTGCACGGCAGTTTCATCCAACCCCAACAACTCACCCAGCACCTCGGCATTGTGGCTGCCCACCTCGGAACCGGGCCAACTGGTGTTACCGGGGGTCTCACTGAGCCGGGGGATCATCGCCGGAATTTTCAGCGGTTCACCATTGATCTCCACCTGCTCGAACAGGCCCCGCGCATTGAAATGGGGATCCGCCAACATATCCCCGGCGTGATAAATCGGCCCTGCGGGGACCCGTTGCTCGGCCAGCAACGCCAACAGTTCTGCACTGGGAAGTTCACTGCACCAGGCCGACAAGGCACTGTCGATCTCCTGCTCGCACTGCACCCTGCCGGCATTATCAGCACAGCGGGGGTCCTCTGCCAGATCCGGTCTACCCGCCGCCAGCATCAAGCGTTTGAAAATGGAGTCGCCATTGCCGCCGATCACCACGTACTTGCCATCGGCGCAGCGATAGGTGTTGGTGGGCACAATACCGGTCACCGTGGTACCGGAGGGTTCACGGATAATACCGGCGCCATCGTATTCCGGCACCACGGCCTCCAGCAGATTGAACATCGCCTCGTAGAGCGCCACATCCACCACTTGTCCCGCCCCGCTGGACTGCCTGGACAGCAGCGCCAGCGCCACGCCAAATGCCGCGTGGAGCCCGGCGATACTGTCGCCAATGCTGAGATTGGGCCGCACCGGCGCCTCACCGGGAAAGCCATTCAAATAACGGAAACCGCTGATCCCTTCACAGACCGAGGCGAAACCGGGCCTGTTTGCATACGGGCCGGTCTGCCCGTAGCCGGAAATACGGGTGTAGACCAAACCGGGGTTGGACTGTTTGAATTGCTCCGGCCCCAGCTCCCAGGCTTCCATGACCCCCGGCCGGAAATTCTCGATCACCACATCGGCCCCGTCGATCAGCTGCTTTGCCAACTGCCGTCCCCGCGCCGCCTTCAAGTCCAGGGTAATGCATTTCTTGTTGCGCCCGAGACTCCGCCACCACAGGGATGTACCGTCCCTGACCTCCCGCCAGTTGCGCAGCGGGTCTCCCTTCCCGGGGGGTTCGATCTTGATCACCTCGGCTCCGAAATAGGCCAGCAGTGCCCCGGCGAAGGGTCCGGCCAATAATTGGCCGAGTTCGATCACCCGGTATCCCGACAACGGTTTCATCTCAGTCACAGCTTTCTCCCGGTCATAACAACACAGCCAACAGCACCGGGACGGCAATCAGCGCCATGACGGTGGAAGCTACTACAACCCCCGCCACTGCAGTCGGCTCCCGGTCATACTTCAGCGCCAGCAGATAATTGAATACCGCCGCTGGCATAATGGCCTGCAGCAACACCACACCCCGGGCAGTACCGGTAATGTCCAGCCACTCGACTATCAACCAGGCCATCACCAGTCCACCGCCAATGCGCAGCGTCGAGTAACCCAGACTCCGCCACCATCCCGATGTGCTCAGGGTGGAGAGGGATACCCCCAGCGTGATCAGCATCAGTGGAATGGTGAACCCGGCCAGCAGTTCGACAGAGGTATCAATCCATTGTGGTAATGCGATGTTACCTGCCAGCAGAATAAGCCCGACAATGACCGCCAGTATCAACGGCTGAAAAACAAAACCTTTCAAGATTGACCAGATATTGCCGGATTGCCTGTCCAGCAGCGGGATGCCAAACACCATCATGGCAGTCATCTGTACGATGAAAAAGCCCACCGCCAATGCCAGCCCTTCCTGGCCAAAGGCAAACAGGCAAAGCGGCAACCCCATATTGCCATTGTTGGGAAACGTCACCGATGGCAGCAGCGCCCGGATATCACCGCCAACAGCACGAATGGCTCCCCAGCCCAGCAGTGCTGCACCGGCCAGAACAAGTACTGCGGCAGCGGCAACCTCGGCAAACCCCGACCCTGAAATCTCCGATCGACTGATCACGGAGACCACCAGACAGGGCGCACCGATATTCATTACGGCACGGGTGACGAACTCCGCGGCATAAGGCACTCGGGAGCGGCCCCAGCAATAACCAATAGTGATGGCAATCAATACCGGTGCCATCACATTCCAGAGAGCCAGAAACATTATTTATTGATCCCCGATGATTCATCTGTCCGCGGCGTTATACTGCACCTGTGCAGCGCGTGAAAGTGCAACATACCGCAAGGAACTTTCACCTGCTAGCCATCTCTAAGACCGCTAGCATTACTGGGCTTTTCACTATGGGGTATCCACTAAAATATACTACCGGCGCGCTGATGCTACTGCTTACCTTTGGCAGTCTGCCCGCTGCTCTAGCTGACACCCCGGCTGACTTACCGGAAACAGTCACTGCTGGACCGGGCTCTGAGCAACACGAATCCGCCCGCCAGGCTATCGAACGTGACCCGGCTCACGACGAAACCACTGCTCAGGTAAAAAAACCCGACATCTCACCAACCGAAGCCGCCGAAGCCGCCGAAGCCGCCGAAGCCGCCGAAGCCGCGCAGATTATTGCCGATTACCAGTCGGCTATTGACCGACGCGAAGCACTGGCCGGTCCTTTTGATCCAGAGTTATCCGAGTTGACTTTTGCGCTGGGCAAAACCCTGCAGCGCCAGAATCGCCTGGAGGAAGCTATTCAGGCCTTCCGCCATGCCATGTACGTGAATCGCGTTAACAACGGCGTTTACAGCCTGTCCCAGGAACCGATGTTACGCGGCATTATCAATACCCACATCCAGCTCGGGCTCATCAATGAGGCCGCCGAAGCCTACCAGAAACTACTCTGGTTGCACCGCAAAACCTATGGTGCCGAAGACCCCCGCACACTCCCGCTGCTGGACGAAATCGGTCAATGGCATCTGCGGGCCTATAATGCCCGGGGACGCAGAGACGATATTTACCATCTGAATATTGCCCATGGTGTCTACAATCAGGCTTTGGCCATCACCGCACAACAACACGGCGAGGATCATCGCAGCATGACCGGGCTGCTCTACAACTCGGCAATGACGGACTACTACCTCGACAGGCATCAGAAAAAATACGCCAACAGTTGGGAGAATACAGACCTCCTCTCTGAGCGGTTTCAGCAAGCGCGCTGGGTGGCCGACGACCCCTTCCTCAGCAAAAACTATTTTCAAAACGGTCGCCGGTCTAATGCCAGGATGATTGATATTCTGGAACAGGATCCCTCGGCATCCGCGGCCGACAGAGCCACCGGTTATATCAAAACCGGTGATTGGTTTATGCTATTCAATCTGACCGGCCCGGCCATCGACAACTACCAGAAAGCCTACCGCGTCCTACAGCAGACGAATGACGCAGCACTGATTGCCGCGTTGCTGGGTGAGCCAAAAATGCTGCCCAGACCGATTGATTCGGGCATTATGGAGACCGAACCCGTGCTCACTGCCCAAACCACCTCCACCGAACACCCACCAGAACAACCGGAAACCCCCATGTCTGACATCACAGAAGCTGTGACCAGTCCATCAATACCCGCGGCTTATGTGATGCTTGCCGTTGATATCTCCGAAAAAGGGCAACCACGCAAAATCACGACATTGAGTGTTTCCCCGGAAGAGAGCGATGGGCTGGAACGCAGGGCAAAGAAAACCATTATTGATACCAAATTCAGACCGCGTTTTGACAATGGCCAGCCGGTGCCAACCGAAGCATTGCCGGTCAAGGTCCTGATACAGTAGTCTGCCACTGATGAATCGATCCTTTCTCATAATGTTACTCAGCGTTGGCCTGCTCAGTGCCTCGGCATGTCAGAGTCCGACCCAGTCCCCCACTGCGCAGTCTCAGCAGCCACCACAACCGCAAGCCCAATCGCCGGCAACAGAGGAGGCGAACGAGCAGGACAGTCCTCCGGAAACAGCTTCGACGACAGGCGCGAGCCAGTCCAGTGACACCAGCGAGTCCAGCGAGTCCAGCGAGATGAGTGAAGCCAACCCCGATCAGGGTAGCCCTGCAAGCCAGACATCGCCCCCACCGGGTGGCGCACTCAGCACAGATGAGGAAATTGCCGTTCTCGATCAACAGCTGGATGCCTCCATGGCCGAGTTTGACGGTATGATTATGGATGCACGGGCCGCCGCTGCCGAGCGGGAACAGGACAGCGACGGGGAAGGGGCGCCCGCCAACGCGGGCGGTCCCCTGTTTGAAGAGGCAGATATCACCGAGGAACTCGGGGGCGGTCCAACAGGAAGACCCGGCGATGAAGAAGCCAACGGCCCGGACGGCGCCAGTGAACCACCATCGGGACAAGCCACCACCTACGGTGGAGACGGTACAATCATCGGCCGCAGCGGAGGCAGTCCGGTTCCTGCAAATATTCCCGATGGCCACGATGACGATATTGTGGCCCGCCAGATCCGCGAAGCAGCCATGAAAGAACAGGACCCGGTGCTGAGAGAAAAACTCTGGGACGAGTACCGCAAATATAAAGAGGGGCGATAACAGGTTGGCCAACTGGAAGTATCTATTACAACGGGTATTCGTATTGTCTGCGCTGCTGTTATTGGCGGCCTGCAGTACTAATCGCGTCACCAGTACAGTCGTGACCCCGCTGGAGCAGCAGACTGCGCCTGTGGTTGAGTCACAGCTACTCGACCTGGCAGTGCTGCCATTCGACCCCGGTCTGGAAAACATCGAATCGGACGACACCAGTGTCTCGCCAACCGTACGCACAGCCGAAGCACAGTATCTACCAAACCAGCTGGCCGCGACCATTCAGAAAACCGGCGCCTGGGGCGCGGTGAGATTGGTCCCCGGCAGAGAAACGGTCGCAGAGATCTACGTGGCCGGGAAAATTGTCACCTCCAATGGTGAAACACTGGCACTGGATATCAGCGTCACCGACTCCAGCAACCGCCACTGGTATACCAAGTCCTACACCGAAACGGTGGGCAACTATGCCTACAACCGGCAAAACCAGTTACAGCGAGACCCGTTTCAGGGCCTCTATAACCGGATTGCCAACGACCTGCTGGAATACCGTCAGCAGATGAGTGCAGCAAATGTCAAAAAACTGCGCACCATAGCGGAACTGCGTTTTGCGCGAGACTTTTCCCCGGAAGCATTCAGCGACCATATCAGGGAGACACCGGGTGGCCAGCTGGAAATCAGCCGTTTGCCAGCAGAGAATGATCCTATCCTGCAACGCATCCGGCAGATTCGCCAGCGCGACTACCTTTTCATCGATACCATGCAGGAACATTACGATGCATTTACCCGCCGCATGGACAGCCCCTATCAGGAATGGCGAGCCGCCAGTTACAACGAGCTCGTGGCGCTCAGAGAACTGAAACGCCAATCCCGCAATCGAACTATCGGCGGGGTAGCCGCGATTATTGGTGGCATTCTGGCCTCCGGCAGCAACAGCGGTTCCGGACGGGCTGCCGGGGCAGTGGCTATCGGTAGCGGGGCCCTGCTGGTAAAAAGCGGTCTGTCAAAAAGAGCCGAACTGCAGATTCACGAGGACACACTCGCCGAGCTCGCCCAATCGCTTGAAGCCGAGATAGAACCGAGGGTCATTGAGCTGGAAGATCGCACCATCACCCTGACCGGCAATGCTGCCGCCCAATATGCACAGTGGAAAACCCTGCTGCGGGAGATTTACCAGGCCGAACGCGGTGGAATTTAAGCCCCATGAGTGGAAGTAACGACCAGGATCCTATCAGGCCGAGCGACATAGCATTTACTCCTGTCACCCCCGAAGACAGCGGCAAGGCGGATAACCTGCCCTGGCAACAGCGACCCGCCAGCTGGGTAGCGCTGGCTATCTGTGTACTGCTGGCGTTGGTGGTGATCTTTGTACTCCCGGCACTGATTCAACCGCCGGACACCCCCCCCGTACCAATTTCATCTGACCGCGCCGTCACTCCGACGGCAGAGTCACCGTTCCGCGACGCACAGTTAGCCACAGCGAGACGTGCGGCGCAGGATGTACTGAGCAAGATCCTGGAAAAGCAGGCTTTTCTCGAGAGCAAAAATGTAGAACTCTGGGACAAGGAAGCCTTTGACAGGGCGCTTGCGGTTGCTGCAACCGGCGATACCCACTATCGCCAGCGCACCTTTGACCAGGCACAGGACGCCTATCAAACAGCGCTCGATCAGCTCACTGCACTGGAGACGGCCATCCCTCAAAAGGTCATTGATGCTTTGGCGGCAGGAGAGGACGCGCTCAATAACGGCGATGCCGTAGAAGCAACCCGACAGTTTGAACAGGTGCAGGCCATTGCGCCGGATAATGCCGAAGCAGCCCGCGGCCTGGCCAGAGCCGGGGTACTGGACCAAGTCACCGAGCTGGTGGCAGAGGCTAACATCGCCCGGCAAAACAGTGACCTCTCTCAGGCCAGAACCCTCTACCGGAAAGCTGTGGAGCTGGATGCTGACCACGGCCCCGCTGCTGCCGGACTGGAAGCCGTCAATGCCAAAATCCTGGACAATCGGTTTAATGAGGCCATGAGCCGTGGTTACACTGCACTGGAACGCAACCAGCTGGACAGCGCAAAAACTGCGTTTAAACAGGCTCTGCAACTCAAGCCGGATGATCCGGCAGCCCGCAGCGGACTTACCCAGGCATCCAGTGCCGCCACCAAGCAAACCCTTCAATCCCTGCTGAGCCAAGCCACAGCGCTGGAAGATCGCGAGCAGTGGCATCAGGCTCGGGATACCTACGCCAGAGTTATGGCGATCGACAGTTCCGTGATGGAAGCCCGGCTGGGACAGATTCGAAGTACTGCCCGCGCACAACTGGACGACCAGATTCGCGGCATACTTGATCAGCCCCTGCGCCTGTCATCTGATAACGTACGACAAGAGGCCCAACGCATTCTGGCAGACGCACGAGCCATCAAGTCTCCCGGTGCCAAATTAAAGGAACAGATCAGCCGCCTGGATCAAACGGTGAAAACAGCGACCACCCCGGTTCAGGTGGAGCTGGTGTCTGACCAGGATACCCTGGTCACACTCTACCGACAGGGCGAACTGGGTAAATTTCAACGCAAGCAGATCTCACTGATTCCCGGAAAATACGTCGCAGTGGGAACCCGTCGCGGCTATCGGGATGTACGGGTGGAGTTCCAGCTTGGTCCGGAGGGACTCAGCCAACCGGTGGTAGTGATCTGCAAGGACCCGATCTCGTGACCGAGCATCGACAACAGCCTCAGACTATCGAGCCGGCAACGTTTGTGCCCCTGGGCGAGACCACTGTCGGCAGACATTTCACCATCAAACCCCTGACGGGCATCATCGCCGCAGCACTGCTGGTGAGCGGTCTGATTCTGGGGTTTTTGTTCACGGCCAAATCGGTGGTCGTACAAGTCAGCCCCGCCAGCGCCGACCTCTCGATCAGCGGCGGCATCACGTTCAAACTCGCTGACCACTATCTGATTCGTCCGGGGGATTATCGGATAAGCGCCACGGCTGAGGGCTACCTCCCATTCCAGCAGGCCTTTTCAGTGGGTCCCGACAAGCATCAGTTGCTGGAACTGGCGATGGCTAAAAAACCGGGGCATCTTGATCTCACCAGCACCCCCGCCGGTGCAGAGGTACTGGTAAACGGCGAACCTGCGGGAACAACACCCCTGACGGTTCGCGACCTGCCACCGGGCGACCACCAGCTGATTGTCCAGGCCCCGCGCTATTCTCCCGCAAAAGATACCGTGACTGTCATCGGCCTTGATCGCACCCAATCACTGGCAGTGACCCTGGCACCGGCCTGGGGACAGGTTAGGTTAAGCTCCAAACCCAGCGGGGCGGAAGTCATCGTCGAAGGTGAATCACGAGGTCGTACCCCCCTGGTCACAGAACTCCTTGCCAAGGGTGAGGATGTCCGTGTGCAGCTCGAGGGGTTCAAGACCTGGCAGCAACAGTTGCGCGTTGGCGTGGGTGAAACCCTGATACTGCCAGAGATCATTTTCGAGCCCGCCGATGCAACCGTCTCAGTGACCAGCTCACCGAACGGCGCCACCGTAACGGTAAACGGTGCCTATCGAGGCGTCACACCGCTGGACCTGGAATTGCCGCCGGACCAGTCACACCAACTGTCCTTTTTTGCCAACGGCTATGTCACCAGCAAACAGGCCCTGACACTGACTGCAGGTGAGAAAAGGCAACTGTCAATCACCCTTAATGCCAGCATGGGCAAAATCCGGGTATCCGCCAGTCCGGCAGATGCCACTGTCTGGATCGACGGGGTGACAAGGGGCAAACCGGGCCAGACCTTCAGCCTACCTGCCCGCCCCCACCGGATAGAAATCCGCAAACCCGGCTACGCCACTGAAACGCGCACCATCACGCCGAAAACGGGACTCGATCAACTGATACAGGTAAAACTGCTCACTGAGCAGGCGGCCAGATGGGCCAACACACCCACCAGTATTACCAGCGAGGCGGGGCAGTCATTGACCTTATTCCGACCCGAGCGCGCTTTCACGATGGGCGCACCGCGCCGTGAAACCGGTCGACGCGCCAATGAAGTGTTGCGCAATGTGCAACTGACTCGTCCTTTTTACCTCGCCACCAAAGAAGTGACCAATCGGCAATTCAAGCAGTTTGCCCGTCAGCACAGTTCATCACATGTGCGCGGCACAACGCTGGATCAACCGGAACAACCGGTGGTGAAGGTCAGCTGGGATCAGGCGGCCCGTTATTGTAACTGGCTGAGCGCCAGAGAAAATCTGCCGCTTTTCTACAGGGAGTCCGGCGGCAAGATCACCGGCACCAACCCCGCTGCAAACGGCTACCGCCTACCCACTGAAGCGGAATGGGCATGGGCGGCGCGGGCCACCTCTGGCGATGCAAAACGCTTTGGCTGGGGACAGCAGTTTCCACCGGCCGACGGTGCCGGAAATTTTGCCGACAGCAGTGCTTCAAGAATGGTTGATCAGGTCCTGACCGGTTACAACGACGGTTTTGCCGTCTCTGCCCCAGTGGGCAGCTTCTCAACCAACCACCGCGGACTGTACGATCTGGAAGGCAACGTGGCAGAGTGGGTCAACGATTATTACGGCATTGAATTCAGTCTCGGCACCGGCGCCGAAAAAGATCCCGCCGGCCCGGCGTCAGGCGAATTTCGCGTCATTCGCGGGGCCAGCTGGCGCCACGGCAACATCATTCAATTGCGGCTGTCCTACCGAGATTACGGTCTTGATGGCCGGGACGACCTGGGCTTCAGGGTGGCGCGCAATGTGGAGTGATATCCTATGGGACTGAAGACGCTCAAGACCTGTCTCGCGGCGCTACTGATAAGTGGACTCCCGACCTGCCTGTCCCTGATCGCCAATGCCAATGAACCGGTGCCAGGAAAAGAATCGGGCGCAAAACAGGAACAGACGACAGACGCGCCCAGTGGGCAATCAGACCGCGATGCCGCCAGCTCACCACCGGCCAAACCGGCCCCGTCAGGCACGTCGCGGCGGACAAGCCCGGACTTTTCCCCAACGGAAGAAATTTCCGAGGATATTGCCATCCCCTTTCCGGTGGATATATGACACCCTCACACAGCCATCTCAACCCTGCCAGTTATCATCAAACCGGCCCGGATATTTGCGGAGTAGTCACCTATGCGGAATAACACCTCCTCGGAGTTTCTCTACCAGCTGTTCGCCCTGATTCTGGCCCTGATTCTGGTGCACAGTTTCTACGTGACACTGATCCGCCCCAACGCCAATGCCATTTTACAGGAGCAATTGGCCCGGGAAGCCGCCGGCGAAGCCTATGTGGCAGAGCGCTCTTTTTACATTGTGGTAAAGGATTACGAACAGGAGGCCTGCTTTATCCTGATGTTGTGGGCCTTTGCCATCATGGGTTACAAAGCGCGTCGCACCCTCAATGAGCGGAAGCTGCTGTCCCTGCCGCTGCTCGGTGTCAGCGAGGGCAGCCGTGTGCTGCCGGAGGATGCGCGACAAATGTCCCGTCCTGTTCAGGCACTGCCCGAGGCACAACAGGGCTATCTGGTGCCCCGAACGCTGCTGGCGGCACTGCAACGCTTCGGTTCCACGCGCAATATCCAGGATGTTTCCAGCGCAGTGGGCGACGTACTGGATACCGAATCCGACCGGCTCGACTCGGAATTATCCATGGTTCGCTATATCGCCTGGGCGATTCCATCCATCGGTTTTATCGGCACGGTTCGCGGTATCGGGGAGGCCCTCAGCCAGGCACACAAGGCGGTGGAAGGCGATATAGCCGGTGTTACGGCCAGTCTTGGGGTAGCCTTCAATTCCACGTTTATTGCTCTGGTTATCAGTATTGTAGTGATGTTCATGCTGCATCAACTGCAGCTGCTCCAGGAGCGGCTGGTGCTGGACACCCACAGCTACTGTGACAGCAATTTGCTGCGTCACCTGAAAACCGACTGAAAAGCGGGACAGACCACATCATGAGTGTTGCCATCATCGAATTGAATGACGCAGGTATTTGCTGCGTAAATGATCGGGGGGATTTGACCGTCAGTCCCGGCTATGCACTGCTCACCCCGGAGGGTATTACCACCGGTGAGGCCGCCCTGCAGCGCGCCTACCTCGAACCACAACAGAGCTTTAACCAGTACTGGTGGCAACTCAATCTGTCCCCCCTGCCCGTCACCAGCAAGCACGCGCGTCACTACGCCGATATGGCCTACGCGCAACTTCTGGCACTGCACCGCGACAGTGGTCACCCGGAACAGGTGGTCTTTGCCGTTCCAGGCAGTTTTGACCGGGGCCAGCTGTCCATTCTGCTGGGCCTGGCAAAAGCCTCTCCATTTGAGGCAACCGGGCTGGTGGACGCCGCCGTGGCCGCCGCCAGTCGCTCTGATGCAACCGGGACCCTGGTCCATCTGGATATTCAGCTCCACCAGACCGTGATTACCCGGCTTGAGGTGGCGCAGCAGATTGAGCGCACCGGCGTGGAAATCATCAGCAACGTTGGCCTGAAAACCTTCCATGACCTCTGGGCACAGCAGATTGCCAACCAGTTTATCCGGCAGTACCGCTATGATCCCCTGCACACCGCAGCGGGAGAGCAACAGCTGTACAATCGCTTGCCGGTCTGGTTGTCGGCACTGCAGGGCCAGGCGGAAATCACCGCCGAACTGGACAGCCCACAGGGACATTACCGGCTGGTACTCAGCCGCACCGAGCTGCTGGCCAGCAGCGCATCGCGATTCCAGTTGCTACAGGGCAAACTGTCGGACCTGAAAACCAATGGCGAGACTCTGCTACTCAGTCATCGCGCCGCACAATTGCCGGGCATCCGGGAGCAGCTCGCCCCGTTTGCCACGCTGGACGAGAACGCCGCCATTACCGGTTGTCGAAATCACCTGGAGGTCATCACCGGTGACCCCGAAAATCTCCACTTTATTACCCGGCTTCCCTGCAAACCAGCTGCCACGAGCACGGCAACAGCGGCGATATCCGAACAGGCGTCTGAGCAAGCCCCCCGATCGGTTCTTGCTATGGAAAAAACCTCTGCCCCAGCGACCCACCTGCTTTATCGATACCGGGCCTATGCCATTGGCCATCGTCTGGCGATTACACGGGATGGCGATCAATTGTGTTTTACACAAGGTGCCGGGGGCGACTGCTGCCTGGTTCGAGAACAGGACAGTGTACAGCTCAGAACCGCCAGTGCTGCTGTTACGGTCGAAGGTGACCCCGCGGACCTGCGGGCCGGCGACAGCCTCCAGATAGGCGACGATCAGCTGGATCTGATCGAGGTGACCTGATTTGCGCCGCTCGAAACACAGGATAAGCGCCTTCAGCCTGTCGTTCCTCGACATCATGGCCTGTGGTTTTGGCGCGGTTACCCTGCTTTTTCTGATCCTTAAACATGACGTAATCTCCCTGGAATCCGCTGACCCTCTGCTGAATGCGGAAGTAAATCTGCTGCAGGAGGATTTGCGGGTCGGCGAGGAAGCGCTGGTGGCACTGCGCAACAGCCTGGCACGCGTCGATGAATCACTGGTGGAAGCGCAGGGGTTATCGGCGAGGGTGGTCGCCGATATCGAAAAGACCCGCCGCGAACTCAGCGCCCAGGCGGACCCGGAACAGCAAATCGAAATCCTGCGCAAGCAGGTCGAAACCCTGGAGCGGGAAACCGCCAATCTTCGGGAACAGGGGAATGCCGACAATGTGCGGCAATTTATCGGCGACGGTGAACGGCAGTATCTGACCGGTTTGAAACTGGGCGGGAGGCAAATCCTGATCCTGGTGGATGCGTCAGCGAGCATGCTGTCGGACTCTATTGTCAACGTGATCCGACGTCGCAACATGAGCGATTCCGTCAAGCGAAACTCCGAGAAATGGCAGCGGGCCATCCGCACCACCGAGTGGCTGGTGGCGCAATTACCTCAGGACAGCCGCTACCAGATCTATGTATTCAACACCGCAGCCGGGGCGGTAGCGGGCGATGACCGGCGCTGGCGGGATACCGCCGATCGCCAGGGCCTTGATAATGCCATCAAAAAACTGACACAGGTGGTGCCCGCCGGAGGCAGCAGCCTGATCAATGCGTTTCTGGCCATTAACAGTTTCGATACCCCGCCGGACAACCTGTTTTTAATCACCGATGGCTTGCCCACCCAGGGCAGAAAACCCTCGGGGTTCAAAACCATCACTGGGCGGGATCGCCTGAAACTGTTCGCCGAAGCCACACAGATATTACCCCGCCGCCTGCCGGTCAACATTCTGTTGTTTCCGATGGAA
>Ga0207906_1000517_pt1 | contig 13818 bp, 12 predicted proteins | sample LinPmetageLP37_FD_184050 | JGI IMG/M metagenome (GOLD analysis project Ga0207906, IMG submission 184050) | Marine viral communities from the Pacific Ocean - LP-37 (SPAdes) | ecosystem: Environmental > Aquatic > Marine > Oceanic | place: Pacific Ocean | collected 2010-06-16 | reverse complement strand
CCTGTCGGTGGCAGGCCATTCGTTACTCCTTTCGTCATTCACGTCCAATGAATTCCAACGAAAGAATAGCGGGTGGCCTGTCACCTCTCCGGCCCAGGCCAATTTACAGAACGAATGGTGCACTCCCGATTTTTCATCGCGTTGAGGTGATTCTTAACCGATATGCGAGCCATTGCGTCGAGCGGGCTGCCGTATCGTTCGGCGTATTCCTTCGCTGCGACGCCGAAGACTTGTGGGAAGCTTAATTTTTTCTCTTCTTCGTCACCTTGATAGCCGGCGCCGGCGAGGGCGTATGTGACGTCTTCGGTCGCGCGGTGGGTCATCTTCTCCACGCCGACGACAAGGACTGTCTTCGACCGATTAGCAAGTATCGAGTGCATGCCGGCATGGATCGCTGCCGAACCTGAAGCGCAGGCATTTTCTGCTCGCATAGCGGGCTTGAATCGCAGCTCAGGATAGGCTTGGTGAATCAGGGATGATGCAAAGCTGTCGCTTACCAACCCCGAATTGAAGTGTCCAAGGAAGACTGCGTCGATGTCGCTGGGCTCAATGCCCGACTCTTCGACAGCCTCACGCGTAACTTCAACAATCATCTCCTCAAGGCTCGTGTCCGAGCGACCAAACTTCGTGTGGCCGCTGCCAACGAGGGAAATGCCAGTACTCATGCGGTTCTCCCGGTAACGCGTTTTCTACTTATAGCATCACCGGATAAAGCGCAACATTCGTGCAACCACGTAATATAGTACGTAGTTGAACGTAAGACCGCCATCGTGAGGTACCACAATGATTGACACGTCCACCCCCGATAAAGCCGCCCTTATCGCCTTCGTGGAATCGCCAGTTGCGCATCTTATCGTTCGCTACCGTCGCATTGTCGAGGTGAACAAAGCGCTAGAGCGGCTCTTCGGCTTTCGGCGCGACACACTGATTGGGAAGTCTGTTCAGCGTCTCTATCCCACAGCTGCGGATTTCGAGCGCATTGGTGAGATATGTGAGGCGACCCTTAAGAGCGGGACCAGCACTTACTATGAAGATGAGCGTTTTATGCAGGCTCATGACACAGAGATATTCTGGGTGCGGGCGCGCGGGATCACGTTTTCGTCTGATGATCCTTTCAAGCTGATGATCTGGAGCTTCGATAAGATAGAAGACAGACCTTACCGTTCGGTGAAGCTGACCAACCGGGAGCGCGAGATCGCACCTCTGATCGGTCAGGGAATGACCTCGAAACAGATCGGAGGCCGGCTCGGCATCTCTCATCGCACGGTTGAGGTCCACCGATCCCGGCTGATGAGGAAGTTCAAAGTGAGCAACACGGCCGAACTTGTGTCCCAGATTATTCTTGCCGTCTAACTTCCGAACATGCGTTCACTATTGAGTATGGTCACCCTCGGAGCGCCGGTTCCCGACTTGGGGAGAGGGTCAATAAACCCGCGGGCTTTAGATCCTAGCGCTACTAAATTCGGGGTATGGTCGGGACGTCGGTTCGTAATTCGTGTAGAGCATAAGGTGACTGATGAGACCATCGGCGTTGATGCCGTTCGGTGGTCTGGCCATATTGGTGTCCGCGATCACACTCTCGGTTCGACGTGTACCCAGTTACGCAATGTTTCAGGCTCACAGCGGGGCTTGCCAGCGATCAAGCCCATTGCCAAGCATGCCCGCTCCGATGGTCGGACACCATTCAAACCGCACGTGAACGCACTTCCGGTGAATGTCGTTTGCTCTGTTTCTTGGCTTCATTCTCTCAAAAGCTGCAGCCTCCGGTGTCCTCGGACAGTTCGTGGCTTCTTTCGACGTACACTAGGTTTCGCAGTACCCGGCTATGACTTGCCAGGCTGGGATACATGACCTGCGCCACCCAGCCCAGCACGCTGCCAGAAGCCGCTATGAGGCTCTACCTTGGCTCACCTACAGATGTGACCAGACCGTGTACGCAGCAGCCAGTGTGAATACCACTAAAATAGTGCCTTGGATTGCCGGGTGGGCCAATCGGCCGCAAGTCCACTCAGGCTCTCTATCTCCATGTTTGCGGGCACCATTGACCATCAGTATGGGAATCACAGCCATGAGCACCCCAGCGAACGCGCCCGCGAAGGAAATGGCGTCCACAAATCCGATGATGTCGGTATAGGCGACAATAAATGGGGGCACTGCAACTAGCGAGATGGCAATAAGGCGATATTTGACCTGCCACTCGGACGGGAACTTCAGCTGATCCACAAGGTTTGTCAGGGCCGTTTCGCCAATGGCCCAGAAAGATGTGATAAATGCCATTAGAGTAAAAATACTGCCCGCGACAAAAGCCCAGGTTCCAAGCGCCTGTCCCCAGGCAACCGTCGCAACTTCGGTGACGCCTTCTGGCCCGGCAAGGCCGAGCGTAGCGGCGACAACCAGTATGAACAACGATCCCAATATGATTTGACTGAGGATGATGCAGGAAGGTAGACGGTGCACGATTCCGCTATGCGCAAACCCCCTGGCGACAGCAGGCACAGTGTATTGCGAGATAAAGCTGAACAGCACTAGGCTGAAAATAGGAATGCCCTGGACGACGCTTACTTTGGCCAAATAACGCCATTCGATGCCTGGGCCGAGGAATGTGGCAGCGATCAGCACCAGCAAAAGCACCACCATGCCGAAGGTGATTACTTTTTCGGACACGCCGGTTACCTTAAGCCCCATCCACACGACCCCAACCGCTGGCACAAAGAAGATCAGGCTACCTAGAAAGTGAGGAATGCCCAGGGCCTCGCCGATGATATCGCCACTGCCGATCGTATAGGCCGTCAGGGCACCGAGGGCATTGATCATAACTGCCGCAAACATAAGCCATGAACCAAGGGACCCGACATAGGTTCTGGCGAGGCCGCTCAACTGCAACGGCTTGCGCGTTCGCATGCTTGTTTCGGCAACGTACAGCATGGTCACGGCCACAAAGGTCCCAGTCAGTACAACCCAGAACACGAGAGCCGGGAACCCGCCTAACCTGGACCCGAAGGGCAGGGCGAGTATGCCCGAGCCGATACTGGCTCCCAGCTTGATGGCGACACCATCCCAGAAGCTGATGGACTCCGGGCGTAGCGCGGAATCTTCCGCAAAGCCTTGAGCTGCTTTGTCGTTATCTACATTCATTAGATGACCTCCGATATTATTGCTATTACTAATATTTTTACTTCTGCCCCGAGAAGCCTTTCCCGGATTCAAAGGGACGTGTAGGGGGTTCCCTCGCATCTATCTATTTCAGGAAAGTAAGTCTTGTACTTCGGAGCCGCATAGGAACATGGCAAAGAGCTTGTCATGGCCTGACAACCATTCGACAATGAGCATTGGCCGCGTTACGCCCGAAGGCCATTGACCAACTTGAACGCGCGCTGGCGATCCAAGGTGTGGACCATGCCTTCTCGCTCTCACTCTTCAGAGCGCCGCGGTTTTTAGCCGGTGATTTTCGCCGGCGCGGCCACTTGGCGATTGAGCTTACGTTGGAGGGCACGGCGGCGCCGGCGTTCTCGCTTGAGCGCGTCCTTCGATAAACGCGCGGCCTAAACCGAGGTGAGTTCGGCCGTAATTCAGGCAGACTCAACGTCATCGAAACCATAAAGGTGGACAGGATTCTGGACCAGTACGCGCCTGATTAATGACTCGTCATCCCCGAGCCAACGAAACATTTCTCCTATGAGATCGCCGTCGTTGGGCATGGCCACGTTAATACCCGGGTGAGGCCAGTCGGTGCCGAACAGCAGCCGGGAGGGATTCGCCGCAATCAATGCTGCGGCGAATGGGTCGACGTCTACATAGGGCGGCTCGCTCAGTGCCGTCATTCGATAGGGCCCGGAGAGCTTGACCCATGTGCGGTCTTCGCGAAGTAGGGCGAGCAGGTCTTGAAAGCCGGGATCGTCGACACCCTTGCCGACTGGCAGATGCCCCATGTGGTCGATCACGCTCGGTACCGGCAGTGCGCTCAAACTTTGCGCAAGGCGCGGAAATTCGGACACATCGACCAGAAACTGCACGTGCCAGCCGAAAGGCGCAATACGGTCGGCCACGCGGGCTACCGCATCGAAATCAACACCGCCGCGAAACAACAGGTTCAGCCGTACCCCGCGCACGCCTAGAGCATGCAGTCGCGCCAGTTCGTCATCGCTCACCGAGGCATCGACCACTGCGACACCGCGCCAGGCGATGTCCGCGTCCATCTTCGCGTCCTCTAGCAGCTGCACTAGCCGCGAGTTGTCGGTGCCGTAAACGCTGGGCTGGATATAGACAGCACGCCGGAAGCCCAGCGTATGCAGCAGATGTCGATAGGCCGACTCTGGAGCCGCTGGCGGCGTGTAGCTGCGATCATCGAGATAAGGATAACGATCGAGCGGGCCGAAAATATGAAAATGGGTGTCGCAGGCGTTGTCCGGCAATGGACGGTGCGGGGCTATGGGCGCGGGGTCGAACCCGGCGCAGAGCGGGGCGTCCGGTCTATCAATTAGTCGGTTCATTGCGCGTTCTCCTCATCGGTATTGTTTCGAGACAGACCCAGCCGGCGGCGGGCATTCTGTAGATGCAGTTGCATGGCCGCGCGTGCTTGTTCTGGCTCACTGGCCGCTATCGCCTCGTAGACGGACTCATGCTCGTGCTGAACAAGCTGGCCCCGGCCGGCGACGCTGGCCGAATGGGAGCGCGCTATGGCGATCGATTCGGCGACGCGGTCAGCAAATAGAGCAAGAAACTCGAGAAAGAAACGGTTACCGGAGGCCACGGCTATCCCGTTGTGGAACGCCACGTCGTACTCCGTGCCCAGTTCGTTATGACGTACGGTTTGGGCCAGGTTGTCCAGCGCCGTGCGCATTACGGCTAGATCCTTGGCACTGCGATAGCGGGCAGCAAGGGCTGCTGCGCCCGCTTCCACTTCTGTACGGATTTCCAGGATGTGACACAGCTCGACTTCGTCGTAGCCCTGTCGTGAGAGTCGGAACAGCGGGCGCCGCTGCGGGTCATCCACGACGAAGGTGCCGTGACCGTGACGCGTATACAGCAGCTGGGCAGAGCGCAGCTGGGCGATAGCCTCGCGCACCGCGCTTCGCCCGACGCCGAAGGTTTCCGCCAGTGCCTTTTCGGTGGGCAGCTTGGCGCCCGGTGCCAGGCTGCCGTTCATGATGTCGCGTTCGACGGCGGTAGCGACTTCGCTCGAACGTGGACGCCGGCTTTGCTGGTTGCGATCGGCCATGAATCTCTCCCGAGCTAGCCGACCAGGCCGGGCAACCAGAGCGTAACGGGAGGCACGAAGGCGACCAGCAGCACCACGCCCAGCAGCACCAAAAGGAACGGCCATAGGAAGCGCGATACCGTCTCGATGCGCAGCCCACTGATCGACGCGCCGACGAACAGCGCATAACCGACCGGCGGCGTGACCATGCCCACGGCGAAGTTGATAACTACCATAGCGCCGAGCTGGATCGGGTCCATGCCCACTTGTTGACCGACGCCCATGAGCACGGTGCTCAGGATCACCATGGCCGATACGTTATCCATCACCGCGCCGATCAGCAGCAGAAGCACGTTGACGATGAGGATGATGGCAATCGGATTGTCGGTAAGCCCAAGCAGTGCCTGCGTGATCTCGTCCGGTATCTGCTCGCGCGCAATCAGCCAGGCAAAGCCGTAGGCCATGGTAATGATAAACATGATCATGGCCGTGGTGCGCAGCGCGCGCAGCATGATCGCCGGCACGTCGCTGAAACGCATGTCACGATACAGAAACAGACCGACGAGCAGACTGTAGAAAGCACCGACCATCGCGGCTTCGGTGGGTGTGAACACGCCGCCGTAGATGCCGCCCAGAATGACTACCGGCGCCAGCAGCGCCCAGATGCCGTCACGAAAGGCGGCTGCAACTTCGATACGGGTGGCGCGGGCGTCGCCCGCGAGACCGCGCCGCTTCGCATAGACCACGCCGACGACGATGAAACCCGCGGCCGCGATGAGGCCGGGAATGACGCCGGCCAAGAACAGCTTGGAAATCGACTGCTCGGCGAGTACACCCCAGATCACCATAGGGATAGAGGGCGGGATCATTTGGCCGAGCGGCCCGACGCCGGTAGCCAGCGCCGCGGCATAGCCGCGCTCGTAGCCGCGTGATTCCAGCTCGTCGATCATGATGGAGCCGACCGCCGCCGTGGTGGCAGGGGCCGAGCCCGAGATTGCGCCGAAGAAAGTGCCGGCCACCACCGTGGCGATGCTGAGGCCGCCGGTCAGGTGGCCTACTAGTGCGGAGGCGACCCGCACGAGTCGGCGCGATAGTCCGCCCGCAGTCATGAACTCGCCGGCGAGGATGAAACCCGGTATCGCGAGCAGGCTGGTCACGTTGGAGCCTGCCAGCGTGCGTTGGGCGAGGATCAGCGGGTTGACGCCTTCCAGCCAGATGCCGCCAAAGGTCAGCAACCCGAGCGCAAATGCGATCGGCATGCCCAGCAGCAGCAGGGTGAAAAGGCCGACGATGAGAAAGATGCCAAGCAGGCTCATAAGGCGGTCTGCGCTTCGGGTTTGTCGATGCCGCCGTCGGATGTAAGGCGGGCCAGAGCATGGACCACGATCAAAGCGCCCGCCACTGGCACGGCCGCGTTGCGCAACCACAGGGGATAGCGGATCGCTGGTGAGACCTGGCTTGCCGTGAACACGGCGAAGTCGTAGCCGACCCACAGCAGCACGCCGCCAAAAGCGGCAATTGCGACCAGAATGAGCCGGTGCAGGCCAGCGCGCAGCGGTGCCGGTAGCCAGCCGTCAATCACGCTCACCCTCACATGAAAACCTTCGCGCACGCCCAGGCTAGAGGCCAGAAAGACTACCCAGGTAAAAGCGAACAGGGCCGCTTCACCGGTCCAGGAAAGCGAAGACTGCAGCACATAGCGGTAGAACACGCCGAGCAGCAGGCTGCCGACCATGGCCGTGGCGGCGATCACCGCAAGTCCCATGGTCAGACGTGCCAGCTGGCGGCTGAGAATATCGATCGGATTGATCATGGCCAGTCACCGATGGCGCCCGACGACCGCGACAGGCGGCGCCGGGCGCATTAAATCAGGGCGAAACCTGTTCCAGCGCCTGATCGACCAGATCGGCGCCGATCTGGTCACGATAGTCGGCATAGACCGGCTTGACCTGCGCACGGAAGGCGCTGACATCCTTGATCTCGTTGACCTTCATGCCAGCTGCCTCGATCTTTTCGAGTACCTTGGCATTGTTGGCCTCGACCATTTCGCGCTGACGTTCGATGGCGGCATCGGCGGCCTTGTGTAACGCCTGCTGCTGCTCCTTGCTCAGGCCGTCGAAGGTCTGTGCCGAGATCAGTAGGCCGAGGGCATTGTAGGAATGGCGCGTCTGCGACAGGTATTTCGTGACCTCGGGATACTTGTTCGCATAGATCACCGGCAGCGGAATTTCCAGGCCATCGACGGTGCCCTGCTGGACCGCCGTGAACGTATCGCTCCAGGCCATGGGCACGGGATTTGCGCCCAGTGCGCGGAAGCTGGCAATGAATAGCTCCGCCGGCTGCACTCGCAGCTTGATGCCTTTCAGGTCCGCCGGTGTACTGATCGGGCGCACGTTATTGATGACGTTACGAAACCCGGCCTCAGCGAAGCCCAGTCCGACGATGCCCTGGGGTTCCAGCTTGTTCAGAAGGGCTTGGCCCACGTCGCCGTCAAGCACCTTGTGTGCCTGGTCGTTGCTGGCATAGAGGAAGGGCAGGTCATTGAGCCGGAACGCCGGTTCGATATTGCCGATCTGTGTGCCGGTGATCACGCCTGCGTCGAGTGTGCCCAGTTGCATCGCCTGAAGCATGTCGGTGTCGTCGCCGAGCTGGTGGTTGGGAAAGAACTGGACGTCGAACGTCCCGGGCGCCTGCTTCTCCAATTCCTCAGCAAAGGTATGCGCGGCGATCGCATATGGATCGACCTCGCTGTCTGCGGTCGTCCACCCCAGGCGTAGAGTCTGGGCCGCATGGGCCCCGGTCGCGGCGGTGAGCGCCAGCAGGCTGAGCGCGGCGCCACGCGCCGCTGGTCCCAGCAGTTTCTGTAACATGGATTGCATATCGAGTCTCCCTTTCATGTTCTCGCGGTTGATATTATCTCGGGATCGCGCGCGACCCCCTTCGTGTTTTCGTGTTCGTCGTTCGCGCTCAGATGTGCGGCCAGTACCTCGACCGGATGCGCGGCACGCCGATCCGACTGGCGTGCGATCTGGCTGCGGCAGGAATAGCCTGTGGCCAGCAGGTTCTGCGCCGGCACTGCTTCGACGGCGTCGCGCCAGGCCATGTCGTAGAGGCCGCGTGAATGGGCCAGATGTTCGCTCTGGTGGCCATAGATGCCGGCCATGCCGCAGCAACCCGTCTCCACGACGTCAAGGCTCAGGCCGACGCGTTCGAAGATCTCCCGCCACTCATCGGCCGCCGCCGGATTGGCGGTGCGTTCAGTGCAGTGAAGGATCAATCGGAACTGCCGTTGAGACAGCGCCGAGCGCCGCTGCGGCAGAGAAAGCGTGGCTAGCCATGTCGACAGCAGCTGGGGGCGCGACCAGATATCGCCGGCCACGCTGCGCGGATACTCGTCGCCGTACATCAGCGCCGTGCTGGGATCGATGCCCACGATTGGGCGTCGGCTCGCGGCGATGGCCTCGAGTCGCCACGCGTGCGCCTGTGCGAGCTTCGCAAATGCGCGCCGAAAGCCATGGACATGCAGGGCCTTGCCCGAGGGTTTATAGCTGAGTATCACCGGAGTGAGCGCGAGCGCTTCCAGCAGTCGACACAGCGCAGGCAGCACCGACGGGTCGAAATAAGTCGTGAACGCGTCCGGCGTGATGAACACCACCCGTTGTCGCACCTCGCCGGGCAAGCACGCGGCAGACGTGCCGTCCAACACGCGAACGCCCGCTCGCCGTGCCCGCCGCAGACCGTGGTCGCGGTAGAACGCCGGCAGATCCGCGAATCCGAGACGGTGCGTGAGCGCGCGCCCTGGGCGGCTGGCCAGCCATGCGTTGACCAGTGGGGCGAGTTCGGCCGCGACGGGGGCCAGATGCTCCAGGGCGCCGGCCAAGCGGTCGCGCAGCGGGCGCCGGTAGCGACGGTGGTAGACCTCGAGAAAACGCGAGCGTTGGTCGGGAATATCGACATGCACGGGACACTGTGTCGCGCACGCCTTGCAGGCCAGACAGCCCTGCATGGCGTCGTATACGGCGTGCGAAAAATCTGTGGGCACTGCAGCCCGCCGGCGACGTGGGGTGCATGTGGCCGCCACTGCCGTTTCGTTGGCATCGGCCGCACCCTGACGCAACCACTCGCGCACGAGCCCTGCACGGCCCTTGGGCGAATGGATACGGTCACGCGTGATCTTGTAGCTCGGGCATATCGCCTGGCGTGCATCCCAGTCAAAGCACACGCCGTTGCCGTTGCAGTCAATCGCCTTGGACCACCTGTCGCGTTGGGCCGGGTCGATCTGGCGGTCGTGCTCGCCGCGCAGCGGCACCGCATCGATACGGTCGATACGCATAGGGTCGCCGTCCGGCGCCACGATCTTGCCTGGATTCATGCGGTTGTGCGGGTCGAAGCGACGCTTGACCGTGGTCAGAAGCGAATAGAGCGTTTCGCCGAAGAAGTCGCGGGTGTATTCACCGCGAAAGCCCTTGCCGTGCTCACCCCAGAGCAGTCCTCGATGGCGCTTGAGTAGAACCACGACCTTGTCCGTGATCTCGCGGATCAGCGCTGCATCGGCAGCGTCGGTCATGTCGAGGGCAGGGCGCACATGCAGGCAGCCCACGTCCACATGACCGAACATGCCGTATTCGATGCCGTAGCCGTCGAGCAGGGCGCGTAGCTCGGCGATGTATTCGGGTAACTGGTCCGGCGGCACCACCGTATCCTCGATAAACGGGATCGGTTTGCGTGCACCGGGCTGGCGCGCCAACAGGCCTACGCTACGCGCCCGGATAGCCCACAACTCGGCTGCGACTGTGGCGTCGTCGACACGATAGTCGCTCACCGCACGTCCGCTGCTTTCGAGCGCTGCGTCCAGCCCGTTGATACGGGTGGCGACTTCAGATTCGGAGGCCTCCTCGTACTCGACTAGGTTGATGACGCGCGCCTGCGGTGCGCCCTCAATCACGTGGCGCACGCGGTGCCAGCCGGGATCTTGCTGGGCGAGAGCAAGGATGCGGTCGTCAATCGTCTCGATCGCCGAGGGCTCGGTGGTGAGCAGAGCGCGCGCGTCCGCCAGAGCCGCTTCGAAAGTGGTATAGCCGATCACGGCCAGCCGGCGTGCGGTCGGTTTCGGGATGACCCGTAATGTGGCCTGCCGAATTAGACCGAGTGTCCCCTCCGCGCCGGTGAATAGACGCTGCAGATGCACGCTGCCGTCGTCGTCGAACGCGTCGCGCAGGTTGTAACCGGTCAACGAGCGCGGCATGTCGGGAAATGTTTGTGTGACCAGATCTCGGTACGGAGCCACGGCTGCCCGCAATTCGTGTGCGAGTTGGGCCGCAGGGTCACCGGCGGCAACGCCGCGCTCGATGGCATTGGCATCGAGCGATTGCAGGGTTAGTGCCTCCCCGCTCGCCAGGGAAACCTCCAGCGATTCCACGTAATCGTGTGTGCGGCCGTAGCGGCGCGAGCCCTTGCCGCAGGCATCGGTGCCGATCATGCCGCCGAGCGTCGCCCGGGTGGCGGTGGAGATCATGGGTGGAAAGAACAGGCCGTCTGCGGCGAGGCGCTGATTGAGTTGGGCCAGCACCACCCCCGGCTCAACCGTGACCCGGCCGCTTGCCGGATCGACATCGAGAATCCGATTCATGTGCCGGCTCGTGTCGACGACTATCGTAGTGGCCAAAGATTGGCCGTTGGTGCCAGTACCGCCGCCGCGCGCGGTGAGGGCGATGCCGGCGAATGCCTCGCGGACTGATACCTCGACGATCCGGTGGATATCTGCTCCGTCGCGTGGGAACAGTACCACCGGCGGCAGCACCTGATAGATGCTGTTGTCCGTGGCAAAAGTGATGCGCGTGGCCGCGTCGTCCGCGATTTCTCCCTGAAATCCCGCGTCACGCAGCGCCTCGACAAAGGCGGCGTGAGCCGCCGGCGCACCAGCAAGACTTTTCGGTATCGTCTCCTTACCCAATAGCAAGATCAATGCCCTCAAATTGGTCTGATCACATCAGCTTATACGGCTATATATAGGCAGTGATCTGACAACCTATCACTATTACTCCGCGGGGCACAGCCATATGTCCAGATTCTCGTGGTCAGTGATCTTTGTATTACGCTGGAGGCAATGATCCCAATGCACTCCAGCGTTGAGGTCACCGCGTGTGTAAGCAGTGCGCTGACCCGTTTTCGGATGAGACCGACCGCGACGTGGTCACCTTCGAGACGTGGTTATAACGGGACGCTCGGCGTCATTGCTGATGCCGAAGCGGTGACGCTGGAGCATGGCGACAACACGTCTGATTTGCCGAGAGCTGATGGTATTGGTCAGAGGGCAATCCCCCATGTTCAACGCAAGCTAAAAGCGGAGTTAAGCGGGCATGCCCAACTTCTGCATGGCCGTGATGCCATCGGGCGCCATGTTCGGCAGATCGCGATTGTAAGTCCATGGCCATCGCGTCGCGGCATCCTGCACGCTATAAAGCGCGGCAGTTATTGTCGTGAGAGCCGGACAGACGGGGGCCCGTACGAGTATTCCATCAATTATCGCGATCGTTCGGATAAGCATCTGGTAGCCCAAATCATCAGCGTGATGCAGGCGCTGGGCGGCGTGCTGTATGAGCGCAGTACCTTGCGATTCGATTATCCAGCGAGTGACATCATCGACGACGTTCTGAACAGCGGTATATTGCCGGATGAACGCTCCCACCAGTTCTATCCGACGCCGGCCAGTCTCGCTCAAGACGTGATCAAGGCCGCCGATATAAAAGCCGGTGATCGTTGCCTAGAGCCCAGTGCCGGGCAGGGCGGATCGGCCGGTCTCATGCCGGCAGCACAGACCCAAGTGCGTCGAGATCAGCGCACTCAACTGCCAGGTATTGGAGGCGCGTGGTCTTCAGGTCGTGCGCGCTGATTTCCTCGAATGGTCGGACGGTCAGTTCGATTGCATCGTCCAAAATCCGCCATTCGATCGTCGCCGCGCGTTGGCTCATATCGAACATGCGGCCTCAATGCTCAGCGCCAAGGGCCGGCTCGTGTGTGTACTGCCGGCGTCGTACCGCCACAAAACCATCTGCAAAGGGTTCAGGACGCGCTGGCTCAAAACCTATGAAAACGCCTTTCCGGGCGTGTCGATCGACGTGGCGATCGTCGTTGTCGAGCGCTGAGTCACCGCACGCGTCGAAGTAGCGCAATCACTATCTTGTCGCCGCGACATGCCACCGCCCAGCCCCAGACTTGTCCGCACAGCGACAAATCACGATTCAAAGAGTGCCCCATGCCAAGAATCCGAGCTATCTGTCTGGCCTTTGCCCTCGTGTTGGCCACAGCCACCGCACACGCGAGCATCCGTGCTGCCAGTTGGAATGTTCGCCACCTCGGCTGGGAGAATGGCAAAGACCTCAACTCGGTTGCCGCCGTCATCAATCGCTTCGACCTGGTGGCGATCGAGGAGGTCATGGATCTTGAAACCGTCGAGAGGCTCGCGGACAAACTGTCTGCGCTGTCAGGTGACGACTGGGGGCGGCTGGGTAGTCGTGCGATCGGCCGAGGCTCGTACAAAGAGCACTACGCGTTCGTTTGGCGTAAGAGTGCGGTCTCGTTCGAGGGTGGCGCCACGGTGTATCTCGATCCGGGTGACATCTTTGCTCGCCAGCCCTTATCCGCCATGTTCTCCGATCGCGAGGACGGCCAGCGCTTCGTGTTTGCCGCTGTGCATATTCTCTACGGCGACGGGCCAGCTGATCGCACACCAGAGATCCGCGCGCTCGCTGACTACTGGGAGTGGCTGGAGTCCAGTTTCGATGCGCCAGTCGTTCTAGCGGGTGATTTCAACATGACTCCCGACCATTCAGCCTGGCGTGCTTTGGGGGATGCAACGACGCCGTTGATTCGTCGCGGCGCGACTACGCTGTCGTCATACGACAACCGTTACGCGAATCTCTACGACAATATCTGGGTACGTCCTGGCCAGCTCGAGATCACCAGCAGCGGGATAGCACGCTTCCCGGATTGGCTGGACATCACCCATAAACAGGCCCGCAAGTACGTCACCGATCATGCGCCGGTCTATTTCACCTTGGGGGACACGCGAGTCGACACCTCGGCTTTGTCGGTCGCCGGCAATCGCGTGCCAGCGGCCAAGGGCCGGTCAGTGGCCAGCACGAACGATGGATGTATCGATCTCAACGCAGGCTCTGTGAAGGAACTGGAGCGACTCGATCAGGTCGGGCCATCTCGTGCGCGCGCGATCATCTCGCACCGGCCCTACGAGGATATTGACGGCCTGCGTGCCGTTCGCGGTCTTGGCATGTCTCGGGTTGCCGATATACGCCAGGCAGGTAATACCTGCCCGCTCTAGCCCGCTTGCGTGACATGACAGATGGGCATTGCCGCGCATATTGTGGGCCGACAAGTTGCAAGATAAGCTGATAATGAAGTCTTCATTAGTGCAGCAGCCATGTCCAATGTGAATTTCAGCGTGCCCGACGATGTGCGCGACGCGTTCAATCAGACCTTCAAGGATCAGAACAAGAGCGCTGTGATCGCCGAGCTGATGAGGGAGGCCGTCGAGCGGGTACACCGCCGAGAGCGGAGCCGAGAAGCCATCGACGTGATCCTGGCGCGACACGCGCATGCCAGCG
>Ga0207906_1000515_pt1 | contig 13944 bp, 12 predicted proteins | sample LinPmetageLP37_FD_184050 | JGI IMG/M metagenome (GOLD analysis project Ga0207906, IMG submission 184050) | Marine viral communities from the Pacific Ocean - LP-37 (SPAdes) | ecosystem: Environmental > Aquatic > Marine > Oceanic | place: Pacific Ocean | collected 2010-06-16 | reverse complement strand
AGCGAGCAAGGTCAGGTCTACAAAAGGTTTGACACTCCATGTATATGGAAGACTGGCCGCGGCTTTTATATCCCTAATTTTTTAACCCTTGATTCGCATTATTAACCTTTTTACATTTTTTGTTATTTGTAATCTTCTCCTAAATTACAAGAGTTATCATAAGCTTGAGCATTTTCAGAATCAATATATTCCCATGTTTTGTCATCGTTTAGGATAACCGTTTTTCCATCGTTAGTAGTAGCTGTTTTGCTTTGTTTGTGCAAATAAAACTCCAGTTGATGGTTAACATTAGAGTTAAAATAATTAGTTTTTTCATTTTTTCTTAAAGTTTGGTTGTAATTAAATTGTTATGTTGTTTCAATATTCTTGTTTTCCTTCATCTTGAAAATATTGGTCATTCTCATAATTAGAATTTATGATTATTCTTAGCTTACACCAATAATCATAAATTAACTTACAGGTGTCTTTTAGTTGCTGTGAACAATTTTCTTCAAGTTCGGCATAGACTTCTTCAAATCTATTCTGAATGTCATTATTTGAAAGCATTTATCGATTAAGGTTATTGCTTGGTGTATATAGCAGGAGATAGCTTAATTTGAGTTTATGAAAGTTTCTCAAAATAGTAATTAACTGTTTGTCCAGCAGGGTAATTCAATCGAACAGAATAATAATCATTTGATGAATCTTCCTCAACAGAAACATCTTCTCCATTATTTGCTCCCAGTTCTAATTGTTTTTTTTGGCTCATTTCAACATTCCCTATAATAGATATTATGTCATTGCTTGTGAATCTCCAACCATAGGGCTAACTGATTCTAACCAAGTTCCTTGAATCCATGAAGGAGGACTTATTTTAATACTAGAATTTGAATTGTTATTGCTGTTGGAGGAACAGGATGTTAATAGTGTTGAAAATATTAAAGCAAGAAATAAGGTTGTTTTTTTTCATATTAATAGTCTTTAAATTTTTATAAATGAACTAAATAAAAGTCATTTAAATGTATATTAGCATCTTGGAACAAGGTTTAAATCAAATTCTATACTTACTTTGAAAAGATGCGAAAGAACCCTTTTTTATCCCATAAAAAATATTTTTTTAAAAATAAATAAGCTTTTTTATCTATTCAAAAGGCCAATGAATATTGGGAAACTCTTCAATTTCATTAATTATATATTATTATTTTCTATCAATAATTAGCACATTCGTTTTTTTTTATGATATTTTTTATATATTTACCAACTGATTGACTAGTCAGTTTATAATATGAAAATGGAAAAAGTGAAAAAAGAGAAGAAAAACACAAAAAAAAACCTTGTGCAAATTGCAATGAAAATGTTTGCTGAAAACGGATATCATAAAACCTCAACTTCAGCGATTTGTGAAAAGGCAGGGATATCAACAGGTTTACTTTTTTACCATTATAGCAGTAAAGAAAAATTGTTAAATGCAATTATTGATTTAATACTATCAAAGATTGATAAAATATTGAATCAGACCGAAAATTCAAACCCCAAAAAAGAATTAGAAAATATTATTGACGAATTTTTTAATTCTTTAAAAGAAGAAAGACCCTTTTGGGATTTGTATATGGCTTTATTATATCAACCCGATACCAAAGAATTAATTCTTGGAAGAGTATTAGATCATTCAAAAAATTTTAGAAGGACAATTTATGACTTAATGAAAAAAATAGACGTTGAAAATCCTAGTGATCAATCCTTTGAATTTGAAATATTTCGTGTTGGAATTTTTGCTTCCTATTTATCCAATCACGATGAACTGTTATTACAAAAAGCTTGTAAAAAAATGAAACTTAAATATTTACCTAATTACTAACCCAAAAATTCAACAATTATGACTAGAAAATTATTTGCTTTTCTTGCCTTTTCCTTAATTTCAGGATTTATCTTCTCTCAAGGAGGAATAAAAGGAAAAATAACCGATGAAAGCGGAAACGACATTCCGCAAGTTGATGTATACATCAAAAGTTTATCAAAAGGGACTACGACCTCAGAAAACGGAACTTTTGAAATTTTAAACTTAGAAAGAGGTGATTATAATTTAACTGTTTCTTCATTGGGCTTTACCGCAATATCCAAAAGCGTATCTATTGACAATAGTGTTGTTGACATTGGGACTCTTGTATTATCATCAAGCTATGAAATTATGGACGTAGTTGTAATATCAGGATCCAGAAAACTGGAAAAAATAACAGAATCCCCGGCAACTATTAACGTAATAGGAGTGAGGCAACTAAATAATTTTGTAGGAAGTCCTGCCGAATTATTTGCCCAACAAAAAGGTGTTGACTTTGCTCGTACAGGTGCTTTTATAGGTGGAATTAATGTTAGAGGATTTAATAGTGCGTTCAATCCTAAAATGTTACAGTTAGATGACAATCGCTATTCTACCTTAATTGCTACCGGTTTGGCTTTCGGACCTATGAGTCCTATTATTAAAGAAGATATTGAAAGAATTGAAATAGTTTTGGGGCCATCTTCAGCTTTATATGGTCCTAATGCGTTAAATGGATTGATTAATACCATAACAAAATCACCTTATAAATATCAAGGAACAGAAATTGTTGTGGGCGCTGGTTCTAACAGTTTATTTAGTACTCGATTGAGACATGCCAAAAAAATTGGCGATAAATGGGCTTATAAAATTACTGGAGAATCAACCACAGGTAGAGAAATTAAATGGACAGATTCTGTTTATGTTGCTGGCTCATTGGTTGGTCAACCAGGAAAACCATTAGTAGGGGTGCCTGAAGTAGACTTAGATAGAGATGTCTCCTTTTTAAAAGGACAAGCTTCAGTATTTTATAGACCTACCGAATCTAGTGAAATAGGCTTAACCTATGGTGCAAGTAAAAGTAATTTTATAAGTGTAACCAATGCCGGAAGAAACTCAATAAAAGACTGGAATATTTCTTATTTACATGCAACATATAAATCAAATCATTGGTTTGGTCAATTATACAAAACATGGAGTTCTAGTGACAAAACATTTAATAACAATACAAGAACAGCAAATTATTGGGCATTAATTGCTGGAGGAGAAACACATGAAGCAGCTCTTGAAAATTCATTTAGCGGTCCAGGCGCAATAACTCCGGTTTTTACAGATGCGTCTGAAAGATTAAACGCCGAACTCCAATACAATAATAATTGGGGCAATTTAGATTTAACCCTTGGATCTCAATTACAAAAAGATGATGCATACAGCAAAAACACTTATTTAATTGATGCTGATGGTCCAATTAAAATTGACCAATTAGGATTTTATGGGCAATTGAAATACGCTTTTAATGAATCTGGGTTTAATTTAATTTTTGCTGCCAGAGGTGATGACCATGATTTATTTGGTTTTAACTTTTTGCCAAAAGCCGGTATTACCTATAACAGACCCAATGGAACTTGGCGCTTAACTTATGGTAAAGGCTTTGCAACCCCAACCATTTTAAATACAGATATGAACTTATTTGGTGGTTTAATATTAGGGAATGGTGTAGGGTTTACACGATCTGATGACACTAAAGTGGCACCACTTAAACCAGAAACAATACAAACTTTTGAGGTAGGTTATAAGGGGCAAATGGCAGATGGAAAATTATTTTTAGATGTTAATGCTTACTACAATACTTCTGATGATTTTATTAGCCCACTTACGCAAATAGCACCTACAGGCCTATCTGGAGGACCGGTAATAACGCAAAGGGGAGACCAACCAATAACCGATTTTACAGAGGGCTTAGCTCCAGGTGTTTTTGATCCAGGTGCCTTTATCCTTACCTACCTAAATTTTGGTAATGTGAATACTTATGGATTTGATGCAGGTTTAAATTATTATATCTCTAACAACTATAACATTTCGTTTAATTACTCCTTTTTTGATTATAGTTTAGATACTAATGATATGGCAAATGACGGTAATGGAGACGGTAAAGTAACCATTTTAGATTTACCAATTAATACACCAAAAAATAAAATAAGCAGTGCATTTAACGTCACATTTGATAAGTTTTACGGCTCTGTTTTAACCAGGTGGGTTCAAAAATATGATTTCTTTTCAGGAAGAAATGTTGCGGCAAAAACAAATACCGATATTATAATTGGCGGTTCTCCAGTAGTTGAAAATCAAAGAGTTGGAACTCAATGGAATTATGGTCAGTTAGGTGGATTCTATTTAAGCGTCAATGCAGGCTTCAAAATAAGTGACACCTTTAGTCTTGGTGGATACATTAATAACATTGCAGGATCTGGTAATTACGAATTTGTTGCATCTCCACCCTCAGAAACCATGTATGGTGTTGAATTAAAAATATCATTGTAATTTTTTTGTGTTAATTTGGATTGGTTTATTAAAGAATACCGGCTTATAAACCGGTATTCTTTTTACCATCCTTATAACTGTATCCCTATGAACATTGCTAATATTCTAACCAACCATGCCGAATATAGAACAAATCATCTGGCCTTTATTGGTGATAAGAAAAGACTTACCTATAAACAGTTTAATTTAGAAGTCAACAAACTGGCAAATGCCTTTTTAAAATTTGGCCTTAAAAAGGGAGATAAGGTAGCTTCTTTATTGCCTAATTATGATGAACTCTGGATAATGTATTGGGCAACCGCAAAAATTGGTTTAGTTTCGGTGCCATTAAGTCCTTTATTAAGAGGTTCGGGATTGATAAATTTGTTAAATAATTCTGATGCCACCATAGTCATTACCAACCTTGATTTAGTTGAGCCGTTACAATCTGTGGAGAATGATTTAAACATTTTGCCAAAGAATATATGGATAGTAGGAAATATCAATAATTCAAATTTTAGTTCTTATAATTGTATTGTTGAAAATTCCTCGATAGATGAACCTCCAAAAGAGGAAATTAAGCCAGATGATCTATACAATATAATTTATAGCAGTGGTACAACGGGCGAGCCAAAAGGAATCATGATTTCACATCGAATTCGCAGTATGTACATGACCTTATTTGCCAATTATTACAGAATGACTCCAGAAAGTGTGGTTTTACACAGTGGATCCATCATTTTTAATGGTTCGTTTTTGACCTTAATGCCAATTATGTTTATGGGTGGAACCTTTATTTTACACCCTTCTTTTGATGTTGATAAATTAGTAAAAGCCATAAAAAAAGAAAAGGTTACGCATACCATTTTGGTGCCTTCACAAATAATAGCAGCATTACAGCACCAAGAATTCAATAATAAAAACATCACTTCATTAGAAATGATTTTATCAGTTGGGGCACCGCTGCACAAAAAACACAAGGAAGAATTGGACAGACGTTTCCCAGGTATTTTTTATGAATTATATGGTTTAACAGAAGGTTTTGTTACTATTTTGGATAAAACGGAATTTCTTAAAAAAACAGGATCCGTTGGGAAACCCCCTCAATTTTTTGAAATGAGAATTGTAGATGAGCAAGGTACAGATGTTTCACAAGGAGAAGTTGGTGAGATTATTGGTAAAGGGCCAATTCTAATGTTAGGATATTATAAAGATCCTGAAAAAACCAAAGAAGCGATTAAGGACGGTTGGCTTTATACTGGTGATTTGGGTTATGTTGATGAGGATGGCTATTTATTTTTAGCCGGGAGGAAAAAAGACCTGATTATCTCCGGAGGTGTCAATGTGTATCCAAAGGATATTGAAGGCATTATTTTGCAACATCCAAAAATTAAAGAAGTTGCTGTTTTTGGAGTGCCAGATGAACGTTGGGGAGAAACTCCCGTAGCAGCTATTATAGGCACAAAAGATGCAGCTTTGATTAAAGAGGATATAAAATCATGGATTAATGAACGAATTCAGGCAAGATTTCAAAAAATAAGCGATGTGTACTTTCTTCATGATTTTCCTAGAAATGTGGCAGGAAAAATATTAAAACGAAGTATAAAAGATATGTACCTGAGCCAAAAAGATTAAACAATGGATAAATATATTCAATCAAATTCTATTAATCTTCATTACCTGGAAAAAGAAAATTTAGGTAAGCCTATAATTCTTTTAATGCATGGCTTAACTGCAAATGCACACTGCTTTGACAGTTTTTTGGAAGGATTAAAAGATTTTCACATACTTTCTGTAAATTTAAGAGGAAGAGGATTAAGTGATAAACCTAATTCTAATTATACCATGGAAGACCATGCCTGTGATATTATTGGTTTAATGGACAATCTCCATATAGACAGAGTTGTTATTGGCGGCCATTCTTTTGGTGCGTTATTAAGTATTTTTATAGCTGCCAATTACCCTGAAAGAGTTACTAAAGTTATTTTAATGGACGCCGCTGCAAGGTTACACCCTAATGTTAAAGAAATGGTTGCCCCAGCAATGCTTCGTTTGGATAAAATTTGGCAAAATTTTGACACGTATTTATCTGAGATGAAAGCGGCGCCTTATGTTAAAAATGAGTGGTTACCCGAAATGCTCTCCTATTACAAAGCAGATGTTAAAGAAAATAAAGATGGTACTTTTACTACGCAATCGACCTTACATCATATGTCTTTAGCAATTGAAGGCGCGCTGAGCCTAGGTATAAAATGGTTGGAATATATTTCTGCCATTCAGCAACCGGTTATCCTAATTAATGCTACAGAAAATTACGGCTGCGACGCTCCTATTTTACCAAAAGAATTTGCAATGGAAACCGTAAGCCTTTTTAAAAATTGCGAATATCAACACGTTTCCGGAAATCATTTAACCATGCTTTTTGGAAAAGGAGCAAAAGAATCTGTCGTTGCAATTAAAAATTTTTTAAACAGATAATATGATTTTAGCTTGGTCTCTTTTTATTGTTTATTTATTGGGAACTTCTTATTTAGGATATTTAGGTTATAAAAAGACACGGGGGTTTAGTAGTTTTGCTATAGGAAATGGAGATCTTTCGCCATTTGTGGTAGGAGTGACTTTGGCTGCTAGCACAGCTTCTGCTGCAACTTTTATTATCAATCCTGGATTTGTGTATGTGGATGGATTGTCTGCTTGGATTAATATGGTTTTAGGCACTTTTACAGGAATTATGTTTATGCTCGTCGTTCTATCTTTTAAATTTAGGCGAATTGGCGAAAAAATGAAGGCATTAACAGTTCCAGATTGGATTGGTAAACATTATAATTCAAAAGAATTTTCCCTATACTTTGCCTTTATAAACTTACTTTCATTCGCATTTGTTGTTCTCTTAGTTGGTGGTATTTCAATTGTAATGCAAAAATTATTGGATGTCAATAATGTTACGGCGTTAATTATAACGCTTGTGTTTGTAACTGGGTACGTTTTCTTTGGTGGAACTTATGCCCATGTGTACACCAATATGTTTCAAGGTTTATTAATGATCATTGTAACTATTATAATTCTTTGGTCAGGTATCGAGTTGTTAATGAAAAGTTCTGATCCAGGATTTTTTCAGCAAATATATAATGAGGATCCAAATTTATTGGTATGGATAAATAAAAAAGGAGCCCTTTTTAATGATTTCTTTTCTATTTATGTAACCGGATTTTTTATTGGAGCCGCAGTTGTTTCGCAACCACACATTCTTACCAAAGCATTATATGTGAAGTCAGATCAAGCTGTAAAAAAATACCTTTGGATTTTTGGGGTGATTCTATTCTTGTTTTTACTATTAACATCTGTTGGTTTTTTCGCCCACGTGAGCGTTCCTGCCGATCAATTTACAGATGTAATTACTGGGAAATTTCGTCAAGATCTGGTGATGATTGTTTATTTGGCGCATAATTTCCCCGATTGGGTTTTTACTTTAATAAGTATTGTACTTCTCGCAGCAGCAATGTCAACTTTAGATGGCTTATTGGTAAGTATTTCAACCATTACGGCAAATGATATGATTTTAAATATATTGGATAAATTCACTAAAAAAGTAAGAACTGAGGAGCAAAAAATGAAAATAGCATTCAATGCCAGTCACATCATTTTAGTGGTTATAGCAATTTTAGTTTTTTGGGTAAATTTGAATCCTCCAAAATTATTGGGAATTTACGGACAAGTTGGGGTTTATGGAATGGTATTAGCAGCCCTTCCTCCATTATTGATTGGAATTCTTTTTAAAAAGGCACCGATTAAAATAGTGTGGACTGCATCTATAATTGCCATGTTTATACATTTTGTTTTATACCTTTACGGAAATGAACTATTTCCAGATTCAACCTTTACATTTGTCAATCCTGCTGTAACGGCAACATTAGCAATACTAACATCAGTTTTGCCCACAGTAGTATTAGTATGGATTTTAAATATAAAAGCAAAAACAAATGAATAAAAATATACATATAATTGGCGCTTATAATACAAAATTCGGTAACCTTAAAGAAGAAACCATTTACAGTCTATATGAAGCCGCTGCAAATGGAGCCATTGCTGACGCCCAAATTGAAGTAAAAGAAATTGATGCTGTTTTTGTTGGCAATTACAGTGGAGGAAGTTTTAACAACCAAGAACATATCGCTCCTTATGGTGTAAATGTAATGCCTGAGCTTCGACATATACCCATGTATAGAGCAGAAAACGCTTGTGCTTCGGGCACATCGGCAATTCATTTAGCTGAAATGGCAATAAAATCGGGTAAGGCAAAAAAGGTTTTAGTGGTTGGTGTAGAAAAAATGAATTCTTTAGATACTAAAAACACCGCTTTAGCCCTTGCTAAAGCATCTTATTGGGAAAAAGAAGGAGCAAATTCTTATACTTTCCCGGGTTTGTTTGCAGAATATGCCAAGGGTTACATGAAAAAATACGGCGTCTCCTTAGAAGAACTTCAAGGTTATTTGGCAGAAATCTCTTCTAAAGCCTATACTTTCGGAGCACAAAATCCTTTGGCACATTTACAAAAAGCCAGATCAAAAGAAGACATCTTAAATTTGCCTGAGGAAAAAAACCCAATGATTGCAAATCCTTTACGGTTACATGATTGCTCCCTGATTTCTGATGGTGCAGCAGCAGTTGTTTTATCCGCAGAAAAGAAAAAAAATTCTGTAGAAATTGTTGCAACTAGCAGCGCAAGTGATTATTTGAATATTGTGCATAGTAAAAGAGACAATTATTTTTTAGACGGTGCTGCCGTAGCTGTAAAAAAAGCTTTTGAACAAGCTAAAATGACAGTTGAAGATGTGCAACTTGCAGAAGTACACGACTGTTTTACTATAACCGAACTTTTAATTTACAGCGCTATTGGTTTGACCAAAAAAGGGAAAGAATTTGAAGCGTTACAAAACAAAGATGTGTATATAGGTGGCAAATGTGTGGTTAATCCTTCGGGTGGATTAAAAGCAAAAGGGCATCCGGTTGGCGCAACTGGCGTTTCCATGCATGCCTTACTGTATAAACAATTAACCGATAATGCTATCGGTGTACAAATAAAAAATGTCAATGCGGGCTTGATATTAAATATTGGTGGTTCAGGTGCAACCAATATGGTTTCTATTTTAAAGCGCAGTTAAAAATATAATTAATATGAGAAATGCTAAAATTATAGCATCTGGAATGTTTGTCCCGGAAAAAATAGTCCCTAATAGTTATTTCAACGAATTATTAGGAGAAAATGTAAGCGATTGGTTAGAAGAAAATGTCGAAATTCATGAAAGAAGGTGGTGTAGCGATGATGAATCAACAGCCGATCTTTGTACAAACGCTGCAAATGATGCGTTAAAAAACGCAAATTTAAATGCTGACGAGTTGGATTTAATTATTGTGGCTACCGACACCCCCGAATATATTTCTCCATCTACTTCTACCGTAGTGCAACATAGAATTGACGCAAAAAACGCTGGAACTTTCGACTTGAATTCGGCTTGTGCCGGATTTGTTACTGCCTTGGATACTGGTGCAAAATACATTCGTGCCGATAAAAAATACAAGCATGTTATGGTAATTGGAGCTTATGCCATGTCCAAACATCTAAATATGGAAGATAAAAATACGGTTTCGCTTTTTGCGGACGGTGCAGCTGCCTTCATTTTAAAAGCGGAAGAATCTGAAGAGCAAGGTTTTTTGGCAGGCAACTTAAAAACACAAGGGCAATTTGCTGATTGGATGGGGATTTTTGCGGGAGGCACTAAATTTCAAATCAATCAAGACTCTTTGGGTAAAAAACTAAATAAATTACAATTTGTAAAGCGTTTTCCTAGTAATCTTAACCCAACCATATGGAGTGAAATGATTAAAGAACTATGTGATGAAATAGGTGTAAACCCAAAAGACATCAATCATTTTTTTATCAGCCAATTAAATATTCGGGCACTTCAACAAACAATGGATCTTCTCGATCTGGATATGAGTAGAACACCTACCATTATGCATACATATGGCTATACTGGATCCGCTTGCATTCCTATGGCTTTTCATTTAACAAACAAAGAAGGTAAAATCAAAAAAGATGATTTAGTACTATTTGTGGGTTCTGGTGGAGGACTTTCTTTTGCGGCTTCCGTTTTTAAAATGTAATGATCATGAAAATTTGGCAACAAGACTGGATTTCAAAATGGACTGACACAAGTCCTAATAAAATTGCCATCAAAGAACACGAGAGCGGTAAAGAACTTACATATAGTCAATTAAATAGGTTAGGGAACCGATTGGCAAATTACTTAACAACCGAAATAAAACTGGTAAAAGGAGACCGAATTGTCATTGTATCTGATAATAGGATTGAGTTTTTTATTTTGTTCGTTGCGGCACAAAAAACGGGTATAATTCTGGTTCCGTTGAATCACAGGCTCACAGCCTCAGAGTTAAAATATTTAATTACAACGACGAATCCTAAGTTGTTACTTTTTGATGTTGAACACAAAAACGTAGTTCTTGAGTCAATTAATGATGCGTCAAAACTTATGAAATTTTATAGCTTTACAGAACTACAATTGTTGTTTGACTATAACCAAGAATCAGAATTTAATGGTGATTTTAAAATCACAAAAGTAAAACCAAATGATCCAATTTTTATTTTGTTTACATCAGGGACAACCGGTTACCCTAAAGGTGTTTTATATACACATAAAATGATGTTTTGGAATAGTGTAAACACATCCATGAGTTTAATTATTAATAGGGAAACCCGAACCATCGTCAACTTACCATTATTTCATAGTGGTGGTTGGAATGTTTTGGCTACCCCTGTTTTACATCATGGCGGTTATTTTGTGCTTACAAAAAGCTTTAATGCTCAAGTTATTCTTCAGTCAATTGAAAAAGAGAAACTTGATATTTTTATGGGTGTTCCAACCATGCTTAAAATGATAAGTGATGAAGAAATTTTTAAAACCACAAATTTATCCAGTTTACAATATATTATCGTTGGTGGAGAACCAATGCCAATTCCTTTAATAGAAGAATTCAACAAAAAAGGCATTGCAATTCGTCAGGGTTATGGCTTAACTGAAGTTGGCCCGAATCTAACTTCTTTGCACCAAGGAGATGCTATACGCAAAAAAGGATCCATTGGGAAACCAAATTTTTATGTGTCAATCAAAATAAAAAAAGATAATACAAATATAGATTCTCAGGTTAAAAAAGGTGAACTTTTATTAAAAGGACCCATGGTTACACCGGGATATTGGCAAAACAAAGAAGCTACAAAACAGGCGATCAAAAAAGGGTGGTTTCATACCGGGGATATTGTTACCATTGATGAAGAAGGTTATTTATATATAGTTGATCGTATTAAAAACATGTACATTTCTGGAGGGGAAAATGTTTATCCAGCTGAAGTGGAGCGCATATTGTTAGAGCATCCTGCCATTTTAGAAGCCATTGTTGTAAATGTAACTGATGAAAAATGGGGTGAATCAGGTAAAGCATTTATAGCAACCAAAAATTCAAATTCAATAACAGAACTAGAAATTATCGAATTTTGCAAAACTAGGCTCGCAAAATTTAAAATACCAAAATACTTTGAGTTCCTTGATGAATTACCTAGAAATGATACAGGGAAATTAGACAGAAAATTACTAAAAAATTTATAAACTATGGATTTAAAAAATAAAGTTGCGGTTATTACCGGTGCTGCCAGTGGTATTGGAGCAGCATCAGCTATTCAACTAGCTGCCAGAGGCGTAAAAATTGTTTTGGGAGATCTCAATGAAAAAGGTTTGGAAGCCGTATTAAGTGAAATTAAAACAAAAGGGGGTGATGCTGTTGCCGTTAAAACAAACGTAACAATAGAAGAAGATGTGATCCATTTAATGGATAGTGCCATACAAATATTTGGTGCCATTCACATTGTTATTCCTTCAGCTGGTATTTTTAAGGATGCGTTTATGGTTAGCCCTGATAGGGAAACTGGAAAAGTGAAACGCTTTATGGGCACTGATCAATTTATGGCAGTAATCAATGTGAATCTTTTAGGTACTTTTTTGGCGCTTAGAGAAGCATCCATTAGAATGATAGATAATAACTGGAATGGGATATTATTTACTATTTCTTCAATTAATAAAGAAGGTCAAATCGGACAACTTAATTATAGTTCTACCAAAGCTGCCGTTGCCTTGTGGCCAAAAATATTGGTTGGGGAATTTCATGCGAAAAGAATAAAAGATATTCGAGTGGTTGGAATTGCACCTGGTTATGTAGAAACGCCGATTTTAATGGGTATGAAAGCAGAAGTGTTAGATGGTATAATTAAAGATGTCGCCATTGGTAGATTGGTAAAGGTAAAAGAAATTGTAGATTCCATCATTTTTTCGATTGAAAATGATGCCATTACAGGAACCACTCTTGAAATAAGTGGTGGTGTAATTGCCAATGGTTTAGCAAAATAAAAAAAAATAAATATCAATATATTTCTCAATTCCAACCCTAAGTTGATCATATTCATAAATCAAAATTATAATTATGCATACCATGCTTTTTTTATCTCTTTTTAGTTTTTTTAGTAGAAGTCAAGAATCAGGAATTGAACAAATAAAAGATTTTGGTTCAAATCCAGGTAATTTGGAAATGTTTCAATATGTTCCCGAGAACTTCAAAAAGAACGCCCCTTTAGTTATCGTTTTGCATGGATGCACGCAAAGTGCAGACACTATTGCTCTGGAAAGTGGCTGGAATAAATTAGCAGATGCTAATAAATTCATGGTAGTTTATCCACAACAAAAATTAGTGAATAATATTAAAAAATGTTTTAATTGGTTTAATCCAAGTGACATAAAAAGAGAGAGTGGCGAAACTGCCTCTATCAAACAAATGATTGATTTTGCTATTGACAAACATAAAATTGATCGTAAAAGAGTTTTTATTACTGGTTTATCTGCCGGAGGTGCCATGGCTATGGCAATGTTGGCGAATTATCCTGAAACGTTTAGTGCAGGCGCAATTATGTCAGGTATCCCATTTGGTCCAAATTCAAGTATTACCGCAGGTATAAATGCCATGAAAGGAAATGTTACTTATTCAGGAAAAGAATGGGCAGATTTTATTCTTGATATAAATAAAGACTATAAAGGGTCGTATCCAAAAATTGTTTTATTTCAAGGGGAAGATGATCCGTACGTAAATTTTGAAAATGCAGATGAAATTATAAAACAATACACTTATCTTCATCAAATTGAAAATTCACCGATCATCTTTGAGAATTTCGATAAAAACAAAGATGTCTCTCTATACAAATATGGAAATAACAAAGGACTTGTTTTATATTATAAAATAAAAAACATGGGGCACGCTTTAGCCATTGATCCAGGAATAAATGAAAAACAAGGGGGAGCAATAGCAACTTATGCCGTTGATAAAAACTTCCATTCCACCTATTGGGCAGCAAATTTTTTTAATATAGCTAATTAAGTTTTCTCAATGAATGCCTTATCCTTTTGGTATAAATAAGAAACTTTAATACATTTCATTAACTGATTGTTTTTTTTAAGATAAAGTTTTAAGTACTTAAAATTTATGCCTAGTTAAAGATAGATTCTAAAATA
>Ga0207906_1000514_pt1 | contig 13951 bp, 23 predicted proteins | sample LinPmetageLP37_FD_184050 | JGI IMG/M metagenome (GOLD analysis project Ga0207906, IMG submission 184050) | Marine viral communities from the Pacific Ocean - LP-37 (SPAdes) | ecosystem: Environmental > Aquatic > Marine > Oceanic | place: Pacific Ocean | collected 2010-06-16 | reverse complement strand
CCAGGCTGGAGGGGGAACTGGAGGCCATCGAGAAGAGGCAGGCCGCAGAGGCACCCCCGGCCCCAGAGGTCGCAGTCGCCGAGGAGGTGATTACCGAAGAGGTCGTCACCCCAACCGAGGAGGTGGTTGCGGAGGAGCGCCGCATCGCCACTGGGTTCTCAGGCACCGGGACTGTGGAGTCGGCGCTGACTGGCGTTCGCAGCGTTCACGCGGTTGAGCATGACCCGAAGGTTGTCGAGCAGTACAACAAGGCGCATGGCACCTCATACAAGCCGCGAAGCATCGTCGATGTCGACCCCGCCGAGATTGCGGCAGAGTCGCCAGATGTCTATCACGCATCGCCCGTCTGTAAGAACTTCAGCAAGGCCAAGCGGTTACGCACCGCCGACAAGAGCGACGTGGCCTCAGCCGAAGCCGTGTCTCGCGTTATCCGTGAAGCCGAGCCGCCCGTTGTCACCGTCGAGAACGTGCCCGCCTACAAAGACACCGCACTGTTCAGGCTCATCACCGACGCACTGGACGCGAAGGGATACACCTGGGACGTGGTGGAGCATGACGCCGCAGACTATGGGGCCCCGCAGTCTCGCAAGCGGATACTGCTGCGGGCTGTTCGCGAGGGCTCGCTGCCACCGCTGCCCCCCAAGACCGCGCCAGGCGACTGGTACGCGGCAGTGGAGGACCTGATTGCCGATGCGCCTGAGTCAGCAATCCCCCGATGGGAGCGCGACCGCATCGCCCGGATGGTCAAGCGCGGAACCCTGGACATCACAAAGCCCATCCTCACGATGGGCGGCTCTGCCGGTAGGGGGGTTGCCGCTGCCGTCAATGCGGGCTCACCGTCCAAGACGCTGAAGGCAACGCCCAAAGAGGTTCCGCGCATCCTCATGCCAGACGGGACGGTGAAGCGTGTTACGCCCAGGATGATGGCGCGGCTAATGGGGCTCCCCGATACGCTTGCAATCCCAGACCATCACGGCCTGGCCAAGACAGTGCTCGGCAATGGGGTCAGCGGAGAGGTCACCCGCAGCCTCATTCAACCCCTAGTCGACCGGTCAACCCCCACTACCGAGGAGGTGGCCGAGACGGTGCTCGAAGTGGTTCCAGGTGCAGAGCCTGGGGCCAAGCGCACCCTTGCGCCCCGGGAAGTGATTGCCGTAGCAGAAGAGGTGACGCCCCAGGAGGCCGAGGCGCTCGTCGCGGAGGGGCGTCGTCAGCGCAGGGCAGAGCGCGCGGCCAGGAGGGAGGCCGCAAAGCTTCGTGAAGAGATTGCCCCGCGCCCTCGCCGCGAAGCGGTTGGCGGTCAGGTTGCCGAGGTCGTGGTCGAGCCAGGCGATGGCCTCCAGCAACTCAGGGCGGCGTCTCTCGACCCGTCCGTAGACCCGGCAGACGTAGAGGCTGCTCTTGCCAGAGCGGCTACCCAGGAAGAGGGGGCGGTGGCGTCGCGCAAAGTTGACTATGAGGACGACCTCCGCGCCGCGCTTGAGGAGCAAGGCGTCGATTACGATAGGCTGACGCAGAATCAGCGCATGGCCTTTAACGACATGGTCAACCTGCTGGACGCCCGCGACCTGCGAGGCTCCATCGTGGTAACGCCCGAGGGGGTGCCGTCCCTCCAGCAGACGACGGCCCTTGAGGCGCTGGTCTCGCAGGCTGCCGCAGGCAACCGCAAAGCCATCAACGCCGCCGAGGTGCTCGCGCTCAATAACGCCCGCGCCACCGCCAAGCGAGCGCAGAAGCAAATCAAGGAGTTCGTGTCCAGAGAAGATGTCACGGCTGAGCAGTTGGCCCTGGGCGCCGACATGTTCGACAAGGCCGCGCAGGCTGAGATACAAGCCACGCTTGGCCTCCGATTCGGCGCTGGCGAGGTGGGCCGCGCCATGCGTGCGATGCAGTACGTCATTCGCGAAGACCTCACCCTGGCTGACGCCAAGGCCAGCGCCATCATTCGGCAAAGGCGGCAACTCACCAAGAAGGAAGAGGCCGCCATTGAGAAGCGGTGGGCCAAGGTTGAGGCGAAGGAGGCCAGGGCAGACAGGGCCCACAAGGCCGCCATGGCTGCGCTCAAGAAGGCCATCGCGGCCTACGAGAAGGCCACTCCGGGGCAACGCACCCCCGCCAACACGGCGGTCCTCAAGGCTCGGGACAATGTCGTCAAGGCCAAGCGGGCGGCGCAGAACGCCAAGCTGGAGAAGTCTGCGGCGTCCAAAGAGGCCGTTGAGCCATGGTTCATGGGGCCTTACCGGAATGTGTTTGGCGCTGGCGTCGCGCTTAATTCCGCAGGAGACGCGTCTGCGCTAGGGAGGCAGGCCATCTTCCTGGCCCTCCAGAACCCGGTGGAGGCCATCAAGACGGGCAAGTGGATGTTTAAGGCCGCGCCGTGGAATCCTGGGCACCGGGAGTTTGCCCGCAAAGAGATGGAGAACATGCTGGCCTCTCGCGTGGGCAAGATGTTCACCAAGGCAGGCGGTGAGCTGACCGAGGTTGAGGGGATGTCCAACCGTCCCGACGCCGGGCCTCTCGATGCGAGAGAGGAGGCGTTCATGTTCCGCGTCCTAGAGACCGGCTGGTTGGGCGATAACATCATCGTCCCCTCTCAGAACATCTTCGCCCTCACGCTTAACCGCATGCGGCTGGCCAACTTCTCGAAGGGAATGGAGCTTCTGTCCGATGAGCTTGGCGGCGCTGACAAAATCTCCCGCCAGGACGCAGAGGGCCTCGCGCGCCTCATCAGTGTCAGCACGGGCCGTGGGGAATGGGGCACTGGTAAGGCGATGGGCGTTGCCAGGCACTTCATGTTTGCCCCCAGGTTCACCCTCTCAAGGGTGGAGAACCTGTACCGCGCTGGCCAGCTTCTCACTGGGCAGGGCGCATGGGTCAAGGGGTTGAGCCCCGAAGCGCGCCGTCTTTACGGCAATCGCGTGGCGCGCAACATGGGGTTCGCCATGAGCATGGCGATGCTCGCGGCCTACGCCTCTTCAGATAGCCCAGAGGAGGCGCGTGGGCGGATCGATGACTTCTTTGACCCCGCCAGTGCCGACTTCCTGAAGATGCGCGTGGGGGATACGCACATTGACCTGCTCGGCGGCACGTCTGCCACCGTACGCTATCTTCTCCCGATGCTCTTTCGCCCAACCGAGGCGGATAAGTGGGAGAACCCGCTTAGCGGCAAGGGTATTCAGGGGTATCTATACGGACTCGCGCAGTTCGGTAACAACAAGCTGGCCCCGCTTTATCAAGCGCTCAGGGAGGTTGGCTTCGGCCTTGACTGGCGATTCAGGGACCTCGATGACCTCCCGAAAGAGGACGACGTTGGTCGCGTCATTGAGGACTGGATGGGCGGCGACTGGCTGCTCCGGGGGACTGCCGGGGTTGCCGGGGGTGGCCGGGCCGCAGCCGAGGCGTCCGAGATGCCGCTTAGCCACGAGAAGGTGATGGATGGCGCGCTAGCCTACGCCCTCAACAGGTTCCTCTTCCCCGCCATGGGCGTGGTGACTCCGATCACCCTCCGAAACGCGGCATCGACGTTCGTCAAGGGCGCATCCGGGGCCGACAAGAAACTGGTCGAGGACCGCCTCGGAGAGCTTATCCCAGAGGTCTTCGGCCTTGGCGTCAGCAAATACAAACCGACCAAGCGCGGCAAGAAGGGCGTGCCCGGCATGCCGCGTATTCCCAGGGCGCCCAGGATGGAACGCTGGTGATCACACTCATGCAAGACTTCATTCTCGCCATCCGCTCCAGGCTCAGGCCGCATGACGCTCTGGCGACTGTAGCCGAGGCGTGGCTGGAGCAGGGGGCCACCGAGAGCGAGGGCTCCAACGCTGGGCCAGATGTCTCCTGGCTTATCCACGATGGCGGAGGCCGGCCATCCAAGCGCCCACCCTGGTGCGCCTACTTCGTCTCCTCTTGCTGCCGCCAGGTCGCCCGAGCAGGCTTCACCGTCGAGTACGTGCGTACCGGCAGGGCCGTGAGCCACTGGATAAAGGCACCACCGGAGCGCCAAGTAAACCGAGATGACATCTGGGATGAGCCCGACTTCCGAGGCCTCATCTTTGTCCGCACTCGCATGTCCAAACCGGAGACTGAGCGCCAGAAGGTGCTTGACGGCATCAATCGCCAGGGTCATACCGGAATCGTTGTCGACATTGACAGGGAGGCCCGGACTGTGACTTGTGTGGCCGGAAACTCCAGCGGATACGGCCACAGCCGTGTCCGAGGGGGTGGCGCAGTGGCCAAGGAAGTGATGACAGAAGGTGACGAGTCGTGGAAGAGGCTGGTAGGATTCGTTCGAGTGACGCCCCAGCCGAAGGATGTGGCATGAAGCGGTTCTGTGTTCTGATTCTCCTCATATTGTTCGCGGGTTGCGGCAACACCTACCACCTGAAGACAGGCGGCTGGAAGCTGGGCCCCGTGGCTGGTGAGGGCACATGCCTGGTCGTTCACTCTCCCGATGACCCAGAGGTGGTGCGGGTGTGTATCGCCGCCCCCGAAAAACTCCTCATCAGCAGCAAGGTCATCAAGGAGCACTGCGATGGCGCTAACTGATCAGGACAAAGAGTTCCTGCGTATCCCCCTGGTGACAGTGTCCTTCCTGAGCGAACTCGCAAAGACCACCGGGCTCAACACCTTCGCCTCGGCGTCCGCTGCCATCGAGTTGATACCCGTCGAGCAAATCGCAGAGACGCTGGCATCACTGAGAACCGATGAGGTATTCATCGCCCTCGGCACGATGGAGATAGAGGACGGCGTGTCGGTTGAAATCTACGACGAGGAATAAAGACATGCTCAGAAAGACCATTCATTCCAAGCCGATGGACGCCCCCGAGGGCGCCGTTGTATCTGCTGCCATGGTGGCGTGCGTGCTCCACCTGGGCGGCTTTGTTGTGCTCGACCCGGTTGACTACGGCGTGGCCATCGGTGCGGTGTTGACCCCCGTAGTCATGCTCCTCATTCGCGTGGCCAGCGCTGCCGGCAAAAAGATTGAGGCAGCGGTAGGCGTCGAGGTCGCTGAAGAGGAGACCGAGGACAAATGAGCTTTGGGTCATGGGCCAAGCAGAACGCGGTGGCGCTAGCCACCTGGGCCGGCGTGATACTCACCCTGGTGGTGTCGGCCTCGGTCAACCTCGCTCAAGCCGATGACACCCAGAAGGCCCTGGTTGCCAAGACCGCTGAGCATGAGGACGACATCGTCAAGCTTGAGTCCGATGTGCGGTCCATCCAAGAGCAGCAGGCCAGGCTGGTCAAGGTGGTCGAGAAGACCGAGACCGTGCTGACAGAGCTAGACAAGACCACCGCTGAACTCAAGGTGATGGTCCAAACCAGCCACCGTGAGTGACGCACTCCTCTCTACGCTCGCCGACTACGGCGCGCTGGGAATCATGGTCTTGTTCCTCATCTGGCAGCACCTGGGCATGCAGAAGCGACTCGATGGCCTCGTTGAGTCCTTCCGCCAGGACAGTGAGGCGATGAGCACCTCGTTCGACGAGCGGGTGGAGACAATTAGGGGCCGTTACGAGGTCGTCTTCGAGGGCCTGCGCAAGGAGAGTCGGGAGGCAGAGGACAAGATAGCTGCCCAGCGCGACAAGCTCCAGGCTGACCTGGCTGCCATCATCCGAGACGCAGACCGGAAGATAGACGCAGTCCTCGCCAAACTCAACGAGGCGTAGAGGCTACCCGGCGCCACCTACGCAGCACCTTGAGCCCTGCCGGTGACGTACCCGAGCACCGGGCCTCACCCTTGCGGTCAGGCCTTCTCCAGAATGGGCCTCGGTTGATGCGTATCCAGGCGAGCTTCCACCTGTCCCGAACCTCTGGGCAGTAGCGATGCACCGTCCGCTCGGTGGTCACCAGCCTGCCGAGGAATACGTGGATGCTGGCGATGGGGTCAGTCCTGTCTCGGATGAACTGCTCTGCCCAGGGCCATAGCTGGATGATTCCAACAGCCTTGCCACCATCCCCGATTGCCTGGGTGTTCCCGCGAGACTCCGTGCAGGCCTTTGCGAGCGTCATGCCCCTCAAGTGAGGGGGTAGGCCCGCCAGACCCTCTATCTCTAGGAAATGGGCGCCCAGGTAGGGGTCCAGGCCGCAGTGAGCGGCGCGCTCGATGAGCATACGGTCTTCGATGGGCATGGAGACGGTGAGCAGGAGTGTGATTGCGAGTGCATGCATTGCATACATAAATATGGCCCCCGGTGGCGGGTCGATGAGGGTTGCAGACCTCACGGTTGTTGGATTGTGATGCCACCGAGGGCCAGAACTAGAACCCTATACTAGTATTGGATGTCATCGTCAGCGTAAGGGTTCGACGAGGGGCCTACGGCGCCGGTCTTGCGACTGTCACCGTTACGCTTGGAGCCACAGAACTCGAAGCGGAAGGCGCTGACGTAGACCTTGCGGCGCTTGTTGCCCTCCTTGTCCTCCCACTCGTCAGTTCGGAGCGACCCCTCGACGTAGACCTGATCACCCTTGTCCTGCGTACAGATTAACTCTGCCTGCTTGTCCCAGAGGGTGACGTTGTGCCAGTCGACCGTCTTCTCCCCCCGCCTGAAGGCGTTGGTGGCTATGGACACGTCCACCACCGGGGTGTTCTGGGTTCCCACCCGGCGCAGTTCGGGCTTCGACCCCAAGCGCCCCATTAAAATCACATTGTTCGCCACTGGCTCTTCTCCTTTGTGCGGCGCGTAGGCGCCTTTGTTGAAACCGCTGCTCACGGGCGTCACAACGCCCGCATCTCATATCGCTGGGGCGACAGAACCTGCCGCAATCGAAGCAGTGCCTCGTTAGTCTTCCAGAATCGGGTAGTCCGCCGGTTCGTCTGGCGACATCAGCCCCTTCTCGTGGAGGAACTTGTGAAGCAGCGCCGTCATCAGCTTGCTGCGCGTCATGCCCGCCCCGAGGTTGTCCCGGTTGAACGCCACGATGTAGCGCTCCATTGCCCGTACGGCGTACAGGGGCACCCGCGCTCCCACCACCACTATCTTGTCCGGGCTCATGTTGCGCTCGTTCTCGCGGTTGTACCGGGCCCGCCCCCTTCGTGTCAGTGCCATTACCGCTCCTCTTTCCAGTTGAGAAATTTATCGAGACCGTTAGTTGTACACAGATGGTCTGTGAGTCTGGTTCGCTGGCGTTCATCCATCTCGCTGGGTCTTTTGTTTAATGGGGGCTTGAGGGTCTGGAGCCAGTCGCATATCTCGTAGTAGTCCACGTCCAGGCGACCGAGGATTTCATGGAAGAGCTTGCGGCTCTTGTCCCATGAGGGGTGGTGTCGGGGTTTATCCCCCACCACCCCAGAATCAAAAGGGACGTCGTCGTACACCGCCTTCTTGATGTCCTTGGCGCTGTCTTCCCTGTGCCCGCTGGACTTCATGGCGGCTTCGCCGTCGTCGTCCTTGGTGTCACACAGGGCGAGCAGGCCGGCGAGCCCGTAGCGCCTGGCGTAGGTCTTGGCCGAGCCCTGCCCCTGGCTGTCGTTCTTGCCGAAGAGCAGATTGACCCTGGTCTCGATGCACTGACCGCTCTCGGCGTGCGCCAGGGTGGTCACCTCGTAGCTCGTCCCCTCCTCGTCGACCTGGTGGTGCCAGAAGACAAGGCCGTGTTGGTTACACGCCCGCGCCACGCTGGTCAGGTCCTCAAGGGTGATGTACTTCGACCTGAAGTGAGGGTTGCTCCCTCCCTTGTCCACCCGTGGGTTGGTCGCCTGGAAGGCCAGCATGGCCTTGAATAGCTCTGGTCCTGGGTTACTCATGGGTTTCCTCCTTTGGTTTCGCCCAATCGCGCCGTGTCCATCCGGCAACCTCTTTGCCGAGCTTCTCCAGCCTGTCTAGGTTGGGGCGGTGCGGGAATGTCCCGTTCTCCTCCCATGTCTTGATTGTCAATCGGTGTACGTCTAGCCGGGCAGCCAACTCTTCCTGGCTCTCAATGAGGACATCCATCCTGAGCTTGAGCAATTGCCCCTTCCAGTGCTCCAGGTCGTAGCCCATGCGGTGCGCTCGCCTCTTCGCGCTTCTCGCGTAGCAACCCTCCTCCTCGTGCCAACCAGTCATCACTTTCTCCTCGTGTGAGTGGGGTCGACCCACTCGATGGTGACTACGGGCTCTCCGTGGTCATCGGTGGGCGGGGTTGCGCTCTCGGCCCACTCCAAGAGCCTGTCCTTGTCGACGCGGGTCACCGTCTCCTCGACCTTTACGTCAGCAGGTAACAGGTGCTCGTTGCGCTTGGCCCATACAGGCCTGGGGTAGGTGTCCTTCTGTACCAGCCATGCCTTGCTGCCATCGGGCAGCTTCATGTGCCGGCCCTCCTCGTCACCGAGCGTGGCCTGGCGGCTATGGAAGATGGACACACCCAACTCCTTACACCGCTCAATGGTCCGCTGCGCTGCGGTGATGGCAGCCTTGAACGTCTCAACCTGGTCCTTGAGCGCCACGATGTCGGCCTCGGCGCGCTTCTTGGCGAAGTCGATGGCGAGATACTTCTCGGCACCGTCCGCTTCGTATTGAGCCAAGGCCCCCTTGGCCTCACGCGCTGCCTCTGCCACCGCATCGGTCAACCCCTCGCTAGCCTCCCGAGCAAAAAGCTCGGAGAGGCGCATCGCCAGGGCCTCGCCGACACGCATGATGTCGTAGGTCGTCTTATTCATAGTGTCCCTCCCCTACTCGGTGCAGGTGGTATGCCCAGAAGGCCGCAGCCTCTCCGGTGGGCTTGTCGGTATGGATGATGGGTGCCCCGGCGATATGGCTCCGGCCCAACAGGTGGACCGTCTCCTTGCGCCCGAACTCGTAGCCCTCACGCCAGGCCTGGTCTCTGATGGTGCGGTCTGTCGGTGCGTCACCCATTGTAAGCCTCCATCTCTTTGACCACCCCTCGGAGGACGTGCCTCGCCGGATGGTCATGCAGGTTCTCAAGGCAGTTCTTCAGCCGTGGCATGAGTTGCTCGTAGACCGCATGGATGCCGTAGCCCATGCCCATGTCGAACTCATCGCCCTTGGGGCGGAACTCGAATACGTTGTCAGCCATCACAGCACCTCTGGCTTCAGGTCCTGGGCTAGCTGGCGAAACAGGGACAGGTCCTGAACCTTTGGGTTCTGGCCGCCCAGGTCGTCGAGCAGGTTCTCCAGGCTCTGGCCAGCGGCGATGACGTTGCCCTCGCGTAGCTCCTGGTACACGCATTCAATAGCGCGGATAATATCAGCGGTCTCCACCGTTCTCTCCTTTTTGGCTAATGGGTAGGGCGTACCTATCAGAGGTACACATCGTTGTCAAGTGTGTTCACCTGTGCTCGGGTATAGTCGGTCGATAACCTCCTGCAATTCTTGTGACTCTTCGCCGTCGTCGATGTTTTCCAGGCGAGCGAACAGGTCATTCATGGCGCTCAGAATCGCGTCGCGCTCGGCGTCGACCCGGTCCTGCCCGGCCTCCGCCCTACACTCTTCGCCGGTGGGTCGGTCGTCGTAGTCGGGCTCGGCATGGCCCTCCGCCCATGCGGCTGCGCCCTCCACCGTGCTCGTTTGATAGTCATGCCCGGACATCTAGCCCTCCTCGGCTTTGGTGATTGCTGCGCGTGCTGCGTCGATGTCATCGGTGGGAACTGAGTACGCATCAGTTGCGCCCCCCATCCCCTGGTCAGGGGTGAGTCTTGCGTTGACGACAATCGCCACCAGCGCAGCCAGCAGGTCGGGAGCCGCTGCGATGAGGCGTGCGTTGGCCCTCCTGGTGCGCCCGTATACTGCGATGGTGTCACCGACATCGCAGTCGTCCGGTATTACCTCGCAGGCGTCAGAGTTTCGGTCCTCGTAGAGTCGCCACGGTGCCGGTGTGTGCTTGCTCTCGCTCATCTCATCCCCCTTGGATTGCCATAGCAATCAGCGTTGCGTAGGTGGCCAACAGAAGGCCGGTCAGTGTGTAGGGCTCAATCATGGGTTGCTCTCCTTGGTTGGGTGAATGGTGCGAGGTGCTCGCGCTTCCCCTGTTTCCCGTCTCAGCCTTTTGGGCTCAGGTCCACAGTTTGTCCTCTCGACACCAGCCCTTACGGGGTGTCCCCAGCCCCCACACATCCGTCGCCAACGGGTCGACGTGTGGGGTGGCGCCTGGGTTAGATGTCAATCGGGCGCAAGCTAACGCTGCCTCGCCAGCGAGCTATCCAGCCACGGGGCCTTTTTACCGCCAAGCAAGCGGCTATCACCGGGGAGTGCCTCACCCCGCGCGGCAGGTGCTTATCCCCGCCTATCCGTTATCGCGCCAGGGCATGCACAGACCAGAAGGCCCGCGCGCGGTCCACCTCCTCGGCAGACGCCTTGCCCTGCGCGTTTTTTCGTTCCGCATCCCATGGCTCCATCGGAGATGGCGCGGGCGCTCGCGAGCCATAAGCGGTGAAGCACACGCCGCCCCTGATGCCTATTACTACCATATTGCGGGCGGGGCGGTGCGCCCTGTCGATAAGCCGAGACGGTCCCGCGCGGTTGCCTCGTGTTTCCAGCGTGACGCTCTGGTCAGCGACCGGGCCGTCACCCGCCTCTGGCCCGTACAGGGCGCATGGCAGCGGGTCGAGGTGCGCGGGCAGCGGCACCACCACCCGCACAAAGCTACCGTTCGGCAGGCTCGCTATACCCGGCTCCGTCTGGAGTAGGTCAACGTGTCCGGGCGTCAGCCCGTGGTCATCGTGCGCGATGTGTGAGAAGTTTGTCATGGGTTGCTCTCCTTGGTTGTGGGTTCTAGTGTTGCTTGAGATGTACGTGCGTCTGTTCCTTGGCGAAGCATCCGCCCTTCCCGCATCGCTCGGCACAGGCTCCCTTGTCTTTCTCCCATGTCTTGGCGCATGGGTGGCGCTCCTCGCCTGTCAGGGTCTCGAAGGCCGCGTCGTCTCCGAAGAACATCGTAGACCAGCCCTCTGCGTCCAGGCTGGCTTGCTCCTCGCGTGTCGTCGTCACGTCTGTAGACGCCTGGATTCGAGCGTTCGGAAACTCCCGCATGATTGCCACAATCAGGGGCCGCAAATGCCTGCTACGCCATGCCCTGGTAGGTATCCAAAACAGCCGTCCAGGGTTAGCGGTCAGTAGGTCGCGAATCCTGATGACATCAGACGGGTCACGAAAGGCTTCGCCCCGCGTCATGAGCCGCACGCGCTCGGTCTGGTTACGCTTTCGGTCTAGCGTATCGCTCAGCGCCTTGCCTGTCAGGCCTTGCCACGATTGTTCATTGCGTACGTCTCGGGCGTCGATGTCCCGCTGATACATCTTCATAAACTTGAGATTGAAGCAATCGTCACAGGCCGACGTCTTCCAAAGGCATGAGCCCTTGGCGACGACCTTACCGCCGTCGTCTCGAATCGTGTTGATAGGCCGGTCGACTGCGAACATGCCCAGGTCAGCACAGTATCGGTGTTCTACGTTCATGGGGTAGCGACTCCCGTTGTGGGTTGATGGGTTGTGGTTACTCGTTGGTGAGGTCGTCTTGAGCATCCGGGCCAATGAACCAGATGAGGCGCGCCAGCTGGGTGTCCTCGGAGAGACACGGGGCGCGGTCGATGCCATCGGCGGCGAGGGTGCGGCCAATCTCAGAGACATCGAAACAGAGGGTGACGACATCGGGTGAGCTTGTCCGCTCCCGGATGTCGAGGGTGTTCAGTAGGTACGCCGTGAGGGCGTAGCGGTCCCGGATGAACGCGAGCCATCCAAGCTCCGCCTCCGTGGGCTGGTACTCGATGACGCATTGCTCCGTGATGCTCTCCAGGCCCTCGATGTCCTCGATGGCTTCCAGGTCGTCTGAAGTGTAAATCTTGGCCATGGTCGTCCTCTCGTGGTGGGTTGTGGTTAGCGGTAGTGGAGGGTCTCGCATGGGCCGACGTGTCCCGCGCTATGCGCGGTCCGCACCGCCTCGACGTGAGCGGTTTCGGGCAGTTCGCAATAGAACCTTTCCACGCTTCCGCATGACCAGCACCGCGCCTCCCATGTAGACGTGGATAGGCGACGGTAACCGTAGATGTCATCGGGCCAGGGTGGGCCGCATGCGGTCGAGCCGTCGAGGTCATCGTGCCCCGCGCACGGGGGGCCCATATCGGTGAAGTGTGTGAATTTGGCTAGTGGCATGGTCGTCTCCAAAGGTTAGGGGTTTCGCGTACTCTAACGAGCCGAGCCACAGAGCGAGGTCGCTACCCTTAGGGCATACCTCGGAGTCGCTCGAATCGTTGGAACCCACGAAGGGTCCTAGGCGCGTTCAGGTAGCGCCCAGTGCACACTCGGTCTGCCCGTACCTAGTCGGGCCGTTCGGTGTCACCTTACCAGCGCCCCGGGGGGCGCCTCGTCATCGGGTTCGGCTTTCTTTTCAGTGCACGGAACCTTTGACTGCCATCAGCGCAGCCTTTCGCTGCACCATGACTCCGCCCGTCAATCGACACGTACCATCCCTGGCGAGGATGCTGGCATTACGTGTCCGGGCTTTGTGGGAATGGCTCATCGCTGGGCGTTATCTGCTAGCAGCCCCATAAGGCCGTGAAGGCCGTTGGTGTTTGGGCTCAGCAGTGCACGAGCGATATCGCTGGTGTCCCTGTGTGGGGTCGCGCGGCCCCCGGTGGTTGCGCGGTCAGGGTGCTACCCTGGTCTCCTGTTGTGTTAATGGGTTGGTCTGAATAGCAGCGATGATAAGCCATGGCGGGTTAATGGGTTAGGGCGGGTTGTAGGGTGTGCCGTACAGGTACGTGTCTATGTCGTGGTGAAAGGTATTGAATTTCAGCCCGGTCGTTGTCTCGACCGCGACGATTGGGAATCGCTTCCCGTGGCGTGGATGCTCGTAGAACGCCCAAGACTCGCCTGGGTCCGTGTCTCCGGGTTGTCCGCCACGGGTGGCGAGCAGCCTAGCGTCGTCCGTGTTGAAATCGTGCGCCTTGTCTAGTGGGTCCATGGGTCCTCCTAAGGGGTGCCATGGCCCATCATCGCTGCTATTCAGTTTTCAAGGAGCGCTGAAGACTTCGATTTGATAGGCCTTGGCTGGTCAATGGGTTGCTGGGTTAGTTGTCGCTCGAATCGTCCAGGCTGATGGTATCGCGGGAGTGTTCCCGAATGAGTCCCCGGGCCTCTTCGATGCTCTTGATTGCCTGGGCCAGCTTTGCCGCGCGGAGGACGTCGTCGTACTGGCGCCCTCTGTGCTTGTAGCCTGTCGTTGTCAGCTTATGTAGGAGCGCCCACATGTCGCTTTCAAGTCGTCCGATGGTATCGAATAGCCCGGATGCCATGTCGTCACCCTCGGTTGTCTGCATCAGTTCGCTTTGTTTCTTGTCGGTCATGGTTTCCCTCCAGGGGATGCCATGGCCCATCAAATCGAAGTCTTCAGTTTTCAAGGAACCGTTGGGTCCTGTCGTCCTAGCCTGTGTCGCCTAGCAAGGGTTGGTCCGTTCCGGGAAGGGGTATCAGCCCTCTTGGTGCCTCCTGATGGGCTCCCGGTTCGGTCGATGCTGTATCGGCGTTGGCGGCTAGGTTTTCAAGGAACCGCGTCTCCGGGGTTGCCCCCTTCGACACCGCTGATCATGCGGGATGGATTCACAGAAAGCAACAACATTCGACACTGATGTTTATGAGTGAGACCAAAGCTATACAAAACCTCAATGGAATCGGTGGGTTAGGTGCTGTATTTTTTTGTGAATTGGTGGGTTTCACGGTGGTTGGAGATAGGAGCTCCCCCCTAAGTCCTTGATTTCATTGGGCTTTTCGGTTCGAACCGACCAATCTCCCCCCGCGATGACAGGACTCCACGCGCACGTGAGTTGCCCGATTGGGTCTGGATTCCCGGTGTCCGCCTGGTGGCTTGGGGGCTTGGGCTGGACAGGGGGTGACGCGGTGCTGGCTGGGTCCCGCTGGCCGTGGCTGGTATGGCGTGGTGCTGGGTCGTCGCTCGTGTCCCGTAGGCAGGGTGACGGGCGCGGATGGGGCGACGACGCGGTGACCCCCCGGTGCCTCGGCGGTACGTT
>Ga0207906_1000511_pt1 | contig 13995 bp, 10 predicted proteins | sample LinPmetageLP37_FD_184050 | JGI IMG/M metagenome (GOLD analysis project Ga0207906, IMG submission 184050) | Marine viral communities from the Pacific Ocean - LP-37 (SPAdes) | ecosystem: Environmental > Aquatic > Marine > Oceanic | place: Pacific Ocean | collected 2010-06-16 | reverse complement strand
TAACTTAGCTTTTCCCATTCCATAAAATAATCCTAGATTAATAGTCTTCGCTTGTGATCTAGGTATCTCTGCCATATCTGCTACCGTTTGATGAAAATCTGATTCAACATTATCTTTATAAGAATCTACCACTTCGTAAACGGATGGTAGTTTATATAAAGATGCGTAGTGTACTACTAATCTTGGTTCTTGTTGTGAATAATCAAAGACTCCCCACTTACAACCTTCTTCAGGAATAAATAATGATCTAATTTTAGGTCCTAAATCTTTATTACGTGCAGGAATTTGTTGAAGGTTTGGGTTCTGATAAGAAAATCTTCCAGTTACTGTTCCTCCTCCGGCGTTTCTAAGTTGGTTTATTTCTGCGTGTATGCGACCTTTGTGTTCGTAACGTAGGATAGAATCTATAAAAGTAGTGTGAGCTTTATTGATCTCTCTTGCTTTTGCAATCATATTAACAACAGGATGTTTATGTTCTTGTAAAAAGTTTTTAGTAAATGATGGGGCTTCCGTTTTGTCTGTGCGCGGGTACTCTATCCTCAACATATCAAATACATTAGCCACTGATCGTGCTGCCCAGATTTGTGTGTCTATGTTTGTTTCAGCTTTTATCTTATGTAATAAATCTTGTTCTGCTTTTTTAAATTCTGTTTTCATTGTGTGGGCTTTTTCAATATCAACACGTACACCTTTGAACCTCATGTCAACCAGACACGGAAATAAATTAGACTCTAAATCAAATATATCTTCTAGGTCCTGACTAATAATTTCTTTTTTCATTTCTTGCCAAAGCCCTAAAGTCACTTCAGCATCTCGTTCTGCATAAGCTCCAACATGCATAGATGGTAATTTATACATTTCAGATTTAGGGTTGATCCCCCATTCTTCGGCAGCTTCTGCTAGTGCCGCTTCGTTCTTACCATAACCTAAATAATGCCATGATAAACTATTGAGATCATAGCGAAATCTATTCTCATCTGTTACTGCTGCAGCAATCATAGTACATGCTATATCGCCATTAATTTTAAAGCCCATGGCTCTTAACCAACAGACATCATAAATAGCATTGTGAAAAATTTTTGTAGAGGGTGAGTCTAATACATCTTTTAACCAAGATAAAACTCTTGATCTATCCATATTACCACCACCTTCATGAGCTATTGGAAAATATCCTTTATAATGTTTTGTTGCAACTGCAATACCAATTACTTCTCCATTACCAATAACAGAACCAGATCCTTTTTTAATTAGATCAGGATCTTTTGTTTCTAAGTCAATTGCAATTTCATCAACTTGACGTAGGTCTGGAAACTCTGTAGGTTTAACCCATTCTGTTTGGGCTTCAAACCTAGGAATTTTCATCGGACCCCGTTCTTGATTCAAAGACCTGACTTTTTTGTGCTTCATCCCCATAATCTCTTTCAATAATCATTTCGATAAAGTGAATAGCTTTTTCCAAATCCTGTCTTTTTCCTTTCATCCGGTGACGGACTATATATTTTATAGCACACCCCTCCGGGTAGAGCAACTCATTTTCAACCACAAATTTACTTGGCTGAATCTTAAATTTCTGATAATGTTGTCCGCCGATTTGTTTATCCCAAACTTTCGATGTCATATCCTTTTGCCTCCTTTTTTGCTGTCATTATATATAAATTTTGTTTCGTACGCGTTACCCCTACATACCAGACCCTATGTTCTTCATCTTCTTTTACTAGACTTTTTTCTGTTGCTTCCCTGATTGTTTTTGTATTATCTAAAATTAATAAAACATTTGTCGCTTCACCTCCTTTGGCAGAATGTATTGTAGATAGTTGTACTCTTGCATCTTGATTTAATTCCTCCTTATGCCTCAACATTTCCCTAATATATAAACATTCCTCTGGATCCACAGTAAAGACATCAAACCACCTGTCAGTATTACTAAATCCAAACTCTTTTAAATCATATAATCTCTCTTCTTTTAAATTATGACTATAAGGAATAGAGTCTAATACATCTCTTGTTTCGCTTAAGGATAGTTGATCCTTTTTATTTTGCCATCGCGTATAGTTTAGAACACTTCTAAATAATGAGGCTCTAAAACTTTTACGACCTTTAAATTGAAAATAGATTCCCATTTCTTTTAAAATAGGTTTAAGTTTTTCTAGCCTGTCATTAGTTCTCGCAAGGATTAGCCAGTCTTGCTCATATAAAGGAACATCTTCAAGTGTTGTTACAGGGTTAACAGACCCTTCTTCATCTCTAGCTTTCCAATTTTTTTTAACCCGTCTTTCATCAGGAATTCTATCTAAAATTTTAGCAGCTATTGCTTGTACACTTCTGGGAACTCTGTGAGATTGTGGCAAAATAATGTCTTTTTTAGATTCTGTGGCTATAAATTTTAATACATCTGCACCCGCCCAGCCATAAATAGCTTGATCATCGTCGCCCGCTAGTATAACATATTTGGAATTTTTCCGCATAATATCTACCATTTTCCACTGTATTGGGGATAAATCCTGTGCTTCATCAATAAATATTACGTCATATTTCGGACACAATTTGGCCACATTAAATTTTTCTATCATATCTGTAAAATCTTTGAGTTTATAAGAAGTTTTATAATTATTTAGTTCGTCTCTTAAAATATATAATAAATTTTTTTCTAGCTCATAGGAATACATGCCAGTATTATATTCTTCTTCGATAGTCATCTCCTTAATTCTGGCAGTATTAATCAAATTAAAATATTCACTGTTTGAATCCACAAATCCTGTAGTTTCCTGGCCAGCAGAATAGACTGTTACTTCAATACCTAACGTTCTACCTATGTCTTCGTAATGTTCGTCCTGCATTACTTCACTTTTTTTCATACCCAATCTATTAAATGCTAATGAATGTAGGGTTCTAAAATGTTTTAAATCTTTTCTTTGCAAATGTTTATATGTATCCAACATTCTATTAATAGCTTCAGTTGCTGCTTTAGTAGTAAATGCAAAATAACCAATCTTATCTAAGGGTGTTCCCAGTTTATAAAATGTTTTAACATAATTAATAAGTTTAGTTGTTTTCCCTGTTCCCGGAGGCCCGTATATTTTTCTACTGATCACATTATCTCCGTCTTATGTTTTATTTGTGTATGATAAATAGGTACCTCTTCAAAAGATTTTATATTTATTTGTATTACATTTTTTGTAGAAGAATTATATTTTCCTTTGTCTTTAGCAGGAAATCTTTTTTGATCTAGAAACTGTATTTCACATTCTCTATATGCGGTCTCCATAATACGTCCTGTTTTTTCTTCTTTATATTTCCAATCTTTAGCTTTTAATCTGTCATAAAACTTTTCAAATTTAAAGAAAGCATACTCTCCTTCAATTAATGCGGACCCACTTTTAAATGCTGCATCCGTTGTTGCTCTTGGTCCATTTATTTTTGCGTGTAATACATCGTGTAGTTTTTCTTTCGGTGAGGTACCAATAGGTGGCTGTACTGGTTTTTGTGTTTTATATAATCCATCCATTACTGTCTGTTCTTCATCACCTTTAATAAGAGGAGGTAAAAATCCTGCTGCTTTAGCTATGGCATTTCTACGTTTACGTTGATCGTTTAAATGTTCAATTGATCTACAGTGTACTGTTGCTGTCGCAATACCATCTGGTTTAGTTACATCAAATTCGTATTCAGGTTCTTCAAAAATTTCTATCTTTCTTAAGTTATTCAGTATGGGATAAGACCCTTTTGATCCTGCCAGCACCCCAAATCTTTTTTTAACACAAATACCCTTCTTACAAAAATCAGCTAACGGACTTTGTGTACAGGTATATCCTTTCTCGGATCTCTTCCAGGATTTTAATTTACCGCTTAATATTTTATCATCCCATGCATTTGCATGTCGTTCTTCAAAGAATTTAACTGGAGCATTCTTAACTTTTTGTTCCCAGCCATCAGAATATTTCATCTTAGCAAAGACGTGATAATTGTACATAAATCTATCCTTGCCATCAAAGCCATCCTTATTAGATATTTTAGATATTTCAGCCAGACAAGGTGGACCATCCATTAGATCTCCATCAACCCCCTCATAAATTTTTTGGTCTATATTTTCTGTGATCTTTTTTAAATCTTCTTTAGAAACTAGGTTAGCTTCTAGTACTGTTAAAAATTTTTCAAGATTAAACGGTGTTCCGTCTATATTTAATGCTCTTCTCTTACCGCCGTAATAAGGAAGATTTATAAATTGGCCTGGTTTTAAGTTCCCTGTTTCCTCGTCCGCGGTTAGTTCGGTTTGTTTTGGAAAGACTTCACAGTCTGGTTTTAATTTAAATAGTGGTAATAGATTACTTAAAAAAGATTTAACTGCTTTTGCATCTGTAAAATGGTCCATGAATAAACATAAATGTAAGCCACCACTTTTAGATTCGATAGGTATTAGAGGTAATTGATAATTTTGTATAACATCTATAAAAATTTTTTTATTAAAGTCATCGTAATCTTGGGGATCAACATCAATGACACCAAATCTTACTTCTTTATTTTCATTACAGGGTTGAATACCAATTGATAGATTACCCTTAATATGAGCCTCGTAAACTTTTTCAGTTAGAGGTTCGTAATTCCATCTGTATACTGGCTTCTTCTTTCCGCTTTCTGGTTCTACAAAGGCTTTTGGATCATCAAAGTCAGCTAGTCCGTAAGCAGCCCTATAGCCATCAAAATATTTTATATATCTTTTATCCATAACTTTATTCTGTGTGGGCCTTTCAGTCTCCCTCCAGGCCCACATTGTGCACTCATTCTCTTAGAGAATTAGATAATGCTTTGATCCTTTGGTTTATCTTCACCGTGTTTCGCTCTGACAGAACCTTTAGAGATACTTTCAGAAAACGTTTTCGCTTGTTGATAAAGTGATTGATCAGTTATGGGTCCAACCTTACTTACTTCCCAACCAAACCAAGTGCCTTTGTCGTTTGACATTTGGGTTGTTTTTAGTCTGTAAATATGGCTAAAAGATGCCGGTGTAAATAAACCGTTTTGACCTTTTAGTTTGATTCCCGACATCATTGAATTCCATTTTCTACTAATTTTTAATTGAGTAGATTTCATAGATATCAATGCAGTCGATGGACTGTCACCTGTGATGATTACAAAATGAGACGCAGTCTTCTCAATATAATTACCGCTAGGTAGTCTATCTTTGTAGTTTGCATCCGGTTTTGTTTTGGACATGATATCAGAAGAAGAATCATAGATTGCAACTGGTGCACCTGGTCCATCTCCTCTATCTTTCCATTCGATGTATTCAAGTTTATAAAATGCAGGAACGACGTTTATGCCTTTTACTCCATCATATAACTCTCCAGAGACAGAATTGAAAATCATTCCTGGCTCTGCACCTTCGACATACTTACCATCACGTTTATTAACTTCTGGTGAAAGTTGTCCAAGGATTTTTAGAAAAGGAAGAGCTAGATCTTCTTGACCTATTTTGCCCAGTCCTTTTGCTGCGTCATCTTCAAACATATTTGTTGGAAGACCTGCAGACTTTTTTTCTGCTACTTGGTTCATGTTTATTTGTTCCTTGTTATTTTTGTTCTGTTGCCCGTGAACAGGTTAAAAAGATCAGAGGGCATCTCTTGTCCAGATTCTAGACGCTCCCTGACCAATGCTTTAAGGGTCATAGGTTCGACCTTTAATTTCTGGAGAGGTTGGTACCCTTGACCTTGCGCAAGGACAGCATATTGCTGTGCCTTGTTATCTTCGTCACGACCGAAGGCAACAGTGATTTCATTTTTGATCAAATCACCTAGGCCGTTATCTCGAAGCCATTTAAATGCTTCTTCCTTATTTTTAGTAGGAATGGAAGCACCGTAGACGGGTTTTACTTCTACCGAAGTTCCGTCTGCTAATTTTAATGTAGAGATGTTCATTTCCTGCATCATTGTAGGAATAACTTCTCCCGAAACTAAATCTACTTTTCTCTTTAGTTCCTTTAATTCTTCTTCTTTAACTAGAAATTCTTCCTCTAGTTTTTGTAGTTTTACAACTTGATCAGATAATTTATTGGCGTCATTTGCGCCATCTAAATCTGCACGTTGGTCTTGTTCAAAGTCAATACTATTCATTTATTTTTCCTTTCTCGTTTAAATTAATTTCTATGGGATAATAAATTCTATCTTGTTTATCCCATTTCAATAAATTGTATTTTCCATTTGTAAATTCAGAAACAATAGAACACGCAACACCTATTATTGCAGGATCACCAGTTAATAATAAATAATCTTTTATTGTATACTCTTTTAAAAGATTTCTTAATTTAAAAATTAATGGTCCTGGAGAAAAAATAATTTGAGAAAATTCTGGTAAGAGAAATTTAAATTCTCCAAACCTAGAAGCACTCATAATATTAATTTTAGGAGCCCCAGCTTTTGTTCCTGGTAATTCCTGTAATATATAAACCTTCGGTTTATAACTATTTTTTATATTCTCGTATTGTATGCTTTCTGACATCTTGACAATAGATATAAGATAGTCTATATAAGAAGTCAATACAGAAAGAAAAAAATATTATGAGATATAAATTTAAGACTAAGCCGTACGCGCATCAATTAAAAGCGTTAGAGCTTTCTTGTGACAAGGAGTACTTTGCCTATTTTATGGAGATGGGTACTGGTAAATCAAAGGTACTGATAGATAACATTGCCATGCTCTATGATAAGGGCAAAATTAATGGTGTCCTAATTGTGGCACCGAAAGGTGTTGTTAAAACATGGTACGAACAAGAAATACCGGCCCATATGGCTGATCATGTAGAACATACAGACGTATTATGGCAAGCCATGATTACTAAAAGTCAACAAAGAGAATTAGATAAATTATTTGCGCCAGGAGAAGACTTACATATTCTAGTAATGAATGTAGAGGCCTTTTCTACTAAAAAGGGTGTAGAGTTCGCAGCTAAATTTCTACGTTGCCATAGAACAATGATGGCAATTGATGAGTCTACTACAATTAAAAATCCGGATGCTAAAAGAACAAGACATATTTGTTCATTAGGGGAATATGCTCTTTATAGAAGAATTTTAACAGGTTCGCCTGTAACCAAGTCTCCGCTAGATTTATATAAACAATGTGAGTTTCTTAAAAAAGAATTGTTGGGCCATGTCTCTTATTATTCTTTTAGGACTCGATATGCTGTGGTTAGAACAATGCATCTTCCCAGTCATTCCACACAAATAGTAGTGGGTTATCAAAACTTGGGAGAATTATCAGAAAAATTAAAACCTTTTTCTCACAGGGTTCTTAAAGACGATTGTCTAGATCTACCAGAAAAGACATATATAAAGAGAATCATTCAATTAACACCGGACCAGGCTAAATTGTATAAACAAATGAAGGTTTTAGCTCTTGCTCAAATGAATGGTAAGATGATGAGCACAGCTACCGTACTTACTCAATTAATGAGATTACAACAAATAACTTGTGGTCACTTTACAGCTGATGATGGTACTTTTCAGGACGTTGCATCAAATAGACTACCAGAGCTAATGGACGTATTAGAAGAAGTAGAGGGAAAGGTTGTTATATGGGCACATTGGCAAAGAGACGTAAATAGGATAATCCGGGATATTTCTAAAAAGTTTGGCAAAAATAGTTTCGTGGATTATTTCGGTTTAACCCCTATGGCCGAGCGTCAAAAAAATATCGAAAAATTCCAGAATGACCCCCAATGTAGGTTCTTTATTGGTACGACTCAAACAGGTGGTTATGGTATTACATTAACTGCAGCTTCTACTATGATATATTATTCTAATGGTTATGATCTTGAGAAGAGACAACAGTCTGAAGCAAGGATAGATAGGATAGGACAAAAATATCCTATGACCTACATAGATATTATGTGTGAGAAAACTGTTGATGAAAGAATTGTTAAAGCTTTAAAAGAAAAAGTTAATATTGCAACTCAGATTATGGGTGAAGAACTTAAGGCTTGGATTTAATCTACAACTTTTCCGCCTTCCCATTTCATGTCCGGTAAACCGTTTTCGTAATGTTTGCCATCGAAAGTGAGAATCTGTTTTCTGTTAGCACCTTTTTCATTGTAGCTCACATGCACCCAGCCACCTGCTGGATCATCTTTTTTATAGAACTCGAGGATCAATTGATCAAAGTCTACGTTATTAGAAAGCCAGTAAGCCGTCTTAATATTTGGAACACCTGCGATTTCAAAGTCAACCGCCTGCCCCTTTGCATGCTGCGACGTTTTTTTGCTGCCGATCGCTTCGCATAACGCTTCACTACGATATCCCGATGTTATTGTTATTGGTTTTTCAAAGTGTGCACGAACGGGTTCTAATATTTCATAGCATACGTTCTCTAAGTTTTTAATATCCCCGGCTCCCGGTGAGTTATCAATGCCTTTACGAGTAGCGGTCATTGACTTAGTCATTTCTTCTAGTTTAAAATGTTTCGATAGCTGCATGATTGTTTAGTTTATTTTAACGGTTGAATAGTAAATCTATTTTCTGTTGTGTTGTCAAGTTTTTATAGTTGCTTCCGCTTACCTGTTGCGACACTAAATTAGTGTCAATATTAGGTAGATTTAATGACGTAGGTGTGATAGGCGTGTCCTGCATTATTGGAAGTAAAGGGTTCTCGAATACTGGGAATTCAGGAAGTGCTAAAGAAAGATCATGCATCTTCGCTTCTAGGTCTGCAATAGCATCCCATGCTCTTTCCAAAGGATTAGATACACCTATTTTAGATGCATTCTTTTCAAAGGCATTATATATTTCATCTGAAATAGTCATTGGGGTAAATATATTTTCTTCAAGTGCATTAATTTCTCGATTAGAAACTCCTCCCAGTGCATTATAATAACCGTCCTCCGATATGTTTAATAATTTTGCAGCATCCATATCCATTTTTAAATTTTTCTTTACATCAAACAATGCACGGTTAGCATTTAGATATGCATCTACAACTTCTCTTGGTTCAATTGGTCCACCTTTTAAAGTAACCCTAGTAAATAATGATCGTGAATCTCTGGCCCCTTGTTTGTAGTCAGCTACTTTAAACTTCATTGTTCTATCTGGGTCCAGTCTTACTGCTCTAAAACCAAACAGACCTTGAAGCTCATCACCGAATTCAAACTCTTGTCCGTACTCATCATATTTACCTTTAGTAATTACATCAACAGGTTCAATAGATTGATCTAATCTTTTTAATTGTTTCCATGAGAAAGGCATTTGAGCTTCAACTAAGTGAGCCATGACCTTACTAACCTTATCGCCGTAATTATCTTCTGGATTATATACTTCGAATCCATCTCTTGATTTTCCACCTCTCATAATAATATCTGATACTGCTTCTGTCCAAATAGATTCTGATATAAATGGTTGAGCAAACTCTTTCATAGAAGTAAGAACTCCTTTCATAAGGTCATCCATCATACCGTCTTCATCTGTTCTACCGTCTTGAACAGAATTAACTACAGTTTGCAGTGGTCTTAGTAATGTATCGTAAGCATTAGCATGACTGAAATCTATGTATTTAAAACTACCATCTTCCATTTTAATCGGGAGTATTGTAGAGTTCTTAGACCATTGAGCTACATATCTTCTGATTGCTTCTCTTTCGTCATCACTTACGTCGTACAGTGCTTGGAACGCTGCAACAGTTGCTGCGGGTACCGCTGCTACCGTGGTAGTGAAACCAAATAATCTTGTGTAACCTGTACTTTGAAAAGGTTTTACAACTTGACCATTAGGTAGGGTTATAGTCTCATTGATCTCTCTTAATGCACGTCTAACAATGTTAACCCCTGTTCTTGCTATCTCTGCAGGGAAAGATACGAAGTTCCCAAGTGGTAATTTTCTTAATCCTTTTACAAATTCAGATACATAATCATAGTTAGGTATATTATTTTTAACTATGTCTGCTGCTTCTAGTTCTAAAAACTCTTCGGTTAATCTTAATTCTTGTCCCCCTCTTTTAAAAAACTGTCCTCTAACTACACCAGCATTTCTAAACGATGCCTCTATTCTATCCTTCTCCATAGCCCATGAGAAAATTTTCCAGAAGTCATCCTCAGCTGTGTATAAATCTTGTGATACAGATTTTAATCTTGATAAAGGTCTAAGCAATGCTCTCATTCCTTTTGAGGAAGACAACGTAGATCCAAAGTCAACGTCTTCTAATAGTCTTGTAAGGTCTCCAAGTTTTACGTTAGAGTTTACAACACCTAGTCTTAAAAGCTTTTGATACAATTCATTCTGTTGTCTTGTTCCTTTGAGTCCTGTTTGTAATGCCTGGTAAGCTATCTTCATTGGGTTACCAGTAATCATTTTACCACCTACATCAACTGTCACATCTTTAATAGCTGCTGGAAAGATCCCGTTCGCTGCAGCAAAAGCTCCAGCACTTACAAAGTTTCTCATATGTGTGACTGGAGATAAAATTGTTTTAGCAATCTGTGATAGACCTTTAGGGTACAAGATTAAACTATGGTAAAGTTGTCCCAACATTCCCGCATCTTTAATTTGTAGTCCAGTTTTTTCTAACGCATCAGCCACACCATTTTTTGCCCAGAAAGGTGTTGCCGCATCACCAAAAGGATTTAACCCACCTGTTTGTGGTCCTTGTGTAGCAATCTTTTTACCTGTTCCTACATCTAAAGTTTTAGCTGGGTCAACTACATCAACTCTTCTAAAAGTTTTATTTTTTGGGCTTCCCCAAAACTCAATGGCTTCTGCTTCTGATCGTGCAAACATTGGTTGAGCAACTTTTGTTTTATCAGGGGCTGCTTTCCATGCAGCCAAAACTTCATCGTTCTTTGAAAGTAAATCTTTATAGAATAAATTACGTCTAGTTATTAAAGATAATTTAGCCATCCCTCCTATCATAGTTTGCATAGGGTTATGTGTTTTACCAAACAACTCATTAAATACTTTTTTATCTGCTTCAGAAGCTAGGTTGGATATAGAAATTCTAGGAACACCACCACGTTTTGTAAATGCCTGTCCTTTAACTGCATCATCTAACGTAGTTCTGTTAACAAAGAAATCTGGTACATTAAATAAAGCATCAGAAGGTTTGTCCATTCTAAATCCTTTAGGCATGTCAGCAGTGTTCAATGCATTCTCTACCCACTTGTCAGCTTCTAAATCACTCATAGTTTTTCCTGGGTTAGCTGCTGCATAACTTTCTTGAAACATTTTACGTGCGTTTCTTATTGCTTCAGCCGCAGGTCTGTAACTATTCCATGGCATTAAACCTTTGTTCTGAAATATATCATACGTTGCTCCAATATAATCTTTAAATTTACCACCAAACAATGCTTTGAATTCTGCAATCTCTTCTTTACCTAGTGTACCACCCAGTTCAGAAAATAAATCCGCCCACTTACTTCTCATAGTACTAAGACCACCTACTAAAGATGTAACAACTTCTTCCGCCTCTTCTCTGTTAGCAGAAAATTTTCTGATAGCTTCTTTTAATTGAGCTAGTTTCTTCTCATCCATTTTACCGAAGACAGTTTTACCTGCATCATCTAGTTCAGCCTTACCTGATAACATCGTGTCGTTAACTAATTTTAAAAATTCTTTTCTCTTTGCAGTCAATGGTTGTTTATCAAACATAGTTTTCATTGGAGGAAATAGTTTATCTATATCTGTTTCCAGTTCCCTGGACAAAGTTTTAGCGACGTTAGCATCAGCGGATCTTGCACCAGTCATACCTCTTTGTATTTCAAAACCTTCAGGGGTCCATCCACTTCTTGATCTAAATTTTTCTGCGACCTTATCAATCCATCTATCTATTCCAGAGTTAGCAACATCTAATTGTTTATTTCTATTCGTAAGTTTTTTAATAACAGAACCTGCTCCACCTAAAACTCCTGTGAACAATGCACCTTCAGTTCCAAACTTAACTCTGTTTAATATTTCCGTAGCTGCATTAGGGTCTGCGCTTCTGTTTATTTCTGTAGGGCCACCTAATAAATCTCCAAATGATCCAATGTCTTTTACATCACCGACGAATACACCTTCTGCTAAACCACCACCTAAAGCTCCAGCAATAAATTGTCTGCCTTTACCCTTAGCTGTTAGTTCTAATGCTTTATCTGCAGCTTTAACGAGATCAGGATTACTTAAGTTAACATACTTTTTATTCTTGGCTGCAAGCATTGCAGCTTTTGACATACCACCAGCAGCTTTGAAGGCCATTCCACCAGGTATACCAATGTTAACTAATAGTTCTGTAATTTTTCCAGCAGCTGTTGCTTCTGCTTTCTCATCAAATTCTGTAAGGTCATCGAACCATTGTTCAACTGCAGCAGCTTTACCACTGTTGACACCCAAGTCCATGAGACTTGCGCCTAAAGAAAATAAACCTTTTGGAATTGCAATTAAACCTGATGCTACACCTGATAGCATAGATTCAAATGTGCCTATTTTGCTTTGTGGTTCATAATTGCCTGTATCAAATATAGAAGCCATTACTATTATTTCACATCTATAACTTGTTTGTCTTTAATTGTTACTATTGTGCTCCCAACTGTGTAGTTACCATCGGGAATATTTTTTTGTGAGTTATTAAGCTCGTTTTGAGTCCAAGTAGCAATGATAGTAACATCGTCAGCATTTTTTGTCTCAGGATTTTTCTTTAGCTCAGCTAATATTTCAGTAAAGTCTGATTTAGGTATTAAGTTTCCTCTAAAGACCTCTCCCTTATTTGCTGCAAGCTCTTTGGCAGCGTTATCGTACAAACTCTGTCCTTTAACACCAGCTTTTGCATACACTGCAACTAAATCAGACTTACTTGGGTTTAATTCTTTAAGTAGTTTTTTACCTTGTAAACCTCTTAGTTCATTAAGCATTGCATTACTTGGATCGGATGCTTTAATATCTTTTTCAATCTCACCTTTAAGTATAAGAGTATCAATTGCATCTCTAGTCTTAGCTGGTTTTTCAAACTGTTTACTAGCTGATTGAATAACTTGGTTAATTAATTTACCTGATCTAATATCACCTTTAAAGTCTTCTGACTCTTGAATTAATTTACTAGCATCAATTAAAGATTTGTATGCAGCTTGTTTATTCATGCCTTTAATATCCATTATGTCTCTGTACTTTTTAATCCTATTGTTCCAGTCTTTTTGTTCCTTAGCTAAGGCTTCCTTCTCAGCTTGTTCTGCGAACCATTCACCAGTTCCCTGCATGCCTGGATCACCGCCACCTGGAGGTCCACCTGTACTTTCTTTAGCTTTAGCTATTTCATTTTCATTTGCTGCAGTTCCATCAGGTTTTAACCATTGATAACCTGTCCATGCTAAACCACCCATAGTTAATGGGGATTTACCAATATATTTAGCAGCAGCTAAACCTTTTTTACCTACGGCACCAGCCCAGCCAGCACCACCTGTTATTAATCTTCCTTCAGGTGACCCCATTAGATATTTACCGAATTTAGTTGCTGTTGCTTTATTCGGATCCCATACCTGTTGTAGTGGTGTATAGTTTGCGCTTTTTCCTGGAGCTGTTAATAATTTTTGTCCACCTTTACCTACAGCGGGAGCTCTTTTAAGAACATTTGCTCCATATCTAACCAAAGGTCTTACTGCAAATCTAGCCGCTTGTAAAAACCAAGGAACGGCTGCTATGGCAGGGCCTACATGATGCTCTCTACCACCTGTTTTTGGAAACTGTCCTGGACTTCCTACATTATAAAGACCAACTCTCTGACCATTTCTATGTGGCTCCCTGATCCCTGACATGACACCCTCTTTAATAGGGCCGCCGTATTTAAACATTGGTCTATTGAATGTTCTCATATTAATCCTATCTTGTTAAATTTATCTGAGTAGGTTTTTGAAATATCTGTCCGTACAATCCACCAAGACCTGTGATAGTACCTAATGCAGTTTGCCATGGACTCTGTGTTGGTGCATCTTGATATTGTGGTCCAGCCATTCCGCCAGCAAGACCAGTAATTCCTGATGCATACTGTGATAAT
>Ga0207906_1000510_pt1 | contig 14032 bp, 13 predicted proteins | sample LinPmetageLP37_FD_184050 | JGI IMG/M metagenome (GOLD analysis project Ga0207906, IMG submission 184050) | Marine viral communities from the Pacific Ocean - LP-37 (SPAdes) | ecosystem: Environmental > Aquatic > Marine > Oceanic | place: Pacific Ocean | collected 2010-06-16 | reverse complement strand
CCCCTCGGATGGGGGCACATATCCTGCTCACAGGCAGGTATAGATGGATAAATCGCTGACATCCGGCCTTAAGGTGTCATTCTGCCCCCAGCCGGAACAGACCCCTTCGCGCAGACCGCAGCGAACGGCCTGAAGGAGCCCCGAGTTGCCGATGCTGCACGATGCACCTATGTCAGCAATTATCAGAGCTATCAAAAACCTCCATCTGGCGGCGAGGGGTATCGGCTGATATAAGGATGGGCAGAACGAAACTTCCTTTAACTAAAGGCGCGCCATCTGTGGAAGTCGACTACAAAAAGACCTTCCATTCCCTTTCAGCGCCGTGCGCTGTTCTCGACCGGGAGTTTCGGTTTGTCGATATGAACGAAGCCTATCTGGAAACATTGGATGTAGTTGCTGAAGACTTGGTGGGTCAGCGGATGCTGGATGTATTTCCTGAGGGGGAAGAGCGTCAGAAGTTACTCTCGGTGGCGTTTGGAAAAGCCCTTTCTGGTAAGAATGGCTCCCTTCACGAAATTGAATACGCGATACCGGACGACGATACCAAAAGTGGAATGCGCAATATCTGGTGGAATGTGCATTTCACACCCGTGAAAAACTCACAGGACGGTGTCAGCTATATTATCCTGCGCGTGAATGATGTCACTGGGCTTGTGAAAAACCGAGAGCTGAAAGACGCTATCGCGGGCGAAATGCAGCACAGGGTCGGGAACCTGATGGCGATGATTTCGACTCTCGCTCGTATGACCGCACGGGGTCAGACATCGCTGGATGAATTTTTGCCGGACTTCGAAGCGCGTATCCAGACATTGACCAAAACGCATTCCCTACTGACAAATGGTGACTGGAATGGCCTGACGATGGATCGGTTGATCCACCAGCAGCTCGATGTTTATGCCGACAAGTTGGGCAACTCGATCTTTGTCGATGGACCTGAACTGCGGGTCAACGCGGCCGAAGCGCAGTCCATCTCGATGGCTTTGCACGAACTGACGACCAACGCGGCGAAGTATGGCGCGTTGCATCAAGACGGTGGCAAGCTGTCGATCAGTTGGACCAAGCTCGATGAAGGCTTTGAGTTTGAGTGGGGCGAAACAGGCTTGGTCGGTATTACGGAACCAACGAAGAAGGGTTTTGGCACCATGATCCTGACCCAGATTTTACCCAGCCAGTTGAACGGTTCAGTAACGCGAGAATTTTTTCCTGACAGCTACAAGTTCCGGCTTCGGGTTGACCAAAGAGATGCTGCGTAGGATGTAATCTTCTGATTTTAGATCAGCGCCGATTTAAGCAATTGGTGATAAATTCGATTAGTTGAGACTGAATATATGGTTTCTGGAACATCTCTGCTCTGGGAGCAGATTTGTCTGCCCGCAACTGTTTCTTTTGACCTGTGATGTAGACGAACGGCACTTCTTCGCTACGCAGACGGACAGCAACATCGGCACTCGTTTCATGCCCGAGATTATAGTCAAGGATAGCGTAGTCGGGAATCCGGCATCTTGCAGAGCGAACTCCAGATCCATAGCCTGCAGGGCATCATCTTCAACAATCAGAATATGATGACCAGCTTTCACAATAGATGCCTCGGATATTTGGAACCGACGCGAACCAGCGTCATGACCTCAACAGGTTCAGGCACCATCTGTTCCGACCTTTCCTATAGCTTCCTAAAACCACCCTTTGTTGAACGGTTCGCTGAACCGGACATTGGCGCACTTGCAGCGAAGGTCTGAAAGGTCCGATCAGCCGCCCTTCCTGCACCGCGCAGCGAAGGGCGAAAAAGCCCTGCCCAGCTCCTGGTGGTGTAACTTCAGGTCTGGAAATTCATTTGATGCTGGCGCCATGAGCTTCTGCCGGGGCGCGCCCCGGCAGAAGCTGCCCATTCTGGTATTCCATGGAAGTGCAAACTCATCATGGAGACGGACAAATGGACGAGCAGCAGGATACAACGGTTGAGGCCCTCATGGAACATCTGATCGAGCACGGCCCCAACGACATGGCGACAGTGTTCGCCCGAGCGTTCGAGTTAGCGATGCGGGACTGTTGCATTAGTTTGGACGTATCGAACCTGTGCTTGTTGGTACAGATGATCAAGCGGCGGTGTCGAACAGGCTGGCGATGAACGCGATCTCGCCTGTGACGCCGGGTTGCTTGTGTTGGATGTGACCTCGCTTGATGGTTCTTATTGTTTCGATGCCGCTCAGGGTCGTTTTGGCCGTTCGTAGCGACCGGAAGCTTTGGCGGTAGCCGAGGAGGCGCTTCATGGCAGCGTGGTCGCTCTCGATCAGATTGTTTCGCCACTTCCGATCGATGTGCCGAATGCTGTCGAAATGCGGGTCATACCGGTGGTTGATCTCGCGGATGACGCTCCGGTACGCGCGGGCTTTGTCGGTGCAAATTGTTACTGGCCGATGGAGCCGCACGCGCTCGATCGCCTTGTTGAGAAAGGCTTTCGCGGCTTTCGCATCTCGCCGCGCGGTGAGGCGGAAGTCGACCATCTGACCGTTCGCGTCAACCGCGCGCCAGAGGTAGCGCCACTTGCCACCAACACGGATATAGGTCTCATCCACATGCCAGTCGACGCTTGCGCGGCGCAGGTGCCTCTCGGTTCGCTTCGTCAGTTCCGGGCTGAATTTCTGAACCCAACGATACACGGTCGACCGATCGACTACGACGCCGCGCTCCTTCAAAAGATCGACGACATCCTGGTAGGACAGCGGATAACGCAGGTACCAGCGCACCGCGCAGAGGATGACGTCCTGCGGGAAACGATGGTGTTTGAACGGGGATTTGCGCGGCATGCTAGACCTCCAGAACTGCAGTCTGGCCTGCGGCCACAAATAATGCAACAGTCCCGGTTCGAGTAATAACGTCCAGACTCAGAGGTATTTGCCTCTCACACAGCTACTTGACCGCGGTCAAGTAGGTCATGCTAGAGCTAATTGTGTTTCTAGGACGCATTATCGGTGGAACCCGCCGAGCCATTTTGGATTTAAAGCCGTTCTAGGACGAAGTATGCCCAACCCGAGGCAACTTAAATGCCTCGTACGAAGGCAAGTCAAAGCCGACCCGTACAGCCTCAATCGCCCGAGCATATAACCCATAATACGCCACAAGCATCCCCTCCAACGTAAATAACCCTTCAACCCTCTCGCGCGCGGCCCTGCGCGGGATGGTGGAAGCCTCTCTTAGAGCCACGGCCAACTCCCCGGCATCCGCCCCAGCATACCGCGCCACACCTCCAGCCACCTCACGGATCGCCCCATTTTCAACAGCTGCAATCGGCAGACCGCACGCCATTGCTTCAATCGCCGCCAGTCCGAAGGGTTCATCCCATAGCGGAGTGAACAGCAGCACAGAGGCGCGGGCGATGGCCTCGGTCAGATCCGCGCCTTGTAAGTGACCGCCGTATTGCACACCTTCACCTAACAGCGGTGCAATTTCGGTATCGAAAAATCCCTGATCCTCAATCGTGCCGTAAATTCGAAGCGGGATGCCAGCAATCTTAGCCGCCTGAGCGGCCAGATGCGTCCCCTTGGTCGGCGTGATGCGGCCCATCCAAACGGCGGTGGCATCGCCCTCTGGGCGGAAAGGCCAGTCCGCAAGATCGATGCCATTCGGCACGACATGGGCGAAGGGAGCGTCTCCGTCATCAAACCACGCCCCCAATTGCCGCTGCGAACAGGTGGTAAACAGCGACCACGGCGCCCCGCCATCGGCGACGGCACGCTTCAATACATCGAAGGGCGGCACATGTAGGGAAGTCACCATCGGGATCCGGTGCCCCGCGGCGAAGCGCGGGGGGAAGCGGTGCAGTGAATTGTTATGCACCACGTCGAAACCGCCCTCGGCCAGGCGCGGCAGGAGACGTTCGAACGCCGCGTCCAGATGCCCCGTCAGCTCCGGCGTGCCATGCCATTTGTGCCAAGGAAATTCCCGATCATAGTGAACGTCCACGATCGGCTCGACCTTCCCACCCCAATCGCTGTCACCGGCGGCGAAAAGGGTCACGTCATGACCCCGCGCGCGCAGACCCCGGCAGAGGTGCCAGCAATGCGCCTCCATCCCGCCCATGAAAGGGCGCGCGATGGGGAAACGCACATGTCCAATGACAGCGATCTTCATGAGCTTACTCCGCCGCGATGGCAGAGATGCGATCCTCGCCCGCTTGAGCGGCGGCGCGGCGCTCTTCCTCGGTATCCAGATCGCGCAGCAGCTTGTCCATCACCCGGCGGCTGTTGGCGTAGGGCATATCGCCAGTCTGGCGGCACATCTCAAAATCCGCATCATTTGGCGCGCGCAGGATGGTCAGCGCATCGTCGCTATTGTCGATCAGCCCCATGAGATGGAAGGCATGCAGCCAGTGCCCCATGGTGCGATGCCCCCAGCGGGTGGCGAAATACTCGGCGTTGCGGACCACGGCCTCTACATGGTGGATCGGCGGCATGCAGTGGTCGTGATATTGGTGATAGACCTTGGCCCCCTTCATCCACCAGATGTCGATCCCGCGGGCGTCGAGCACACGACCAAAATCCGTATCCTCGCCACCATAGCCGAAATAGCCTTCGTCAAACCCGCCGCTGCGCGCCCAATCGGCGCGGTGCATGGCGAAGTTGAGCGACCAGAAGCAGCGGTAATCCTCGCAATAGCGCAGACCCTCCGCCGGTGGCCCCTGCCGGTCGGAGTGTTTGACGCCGATCTTATCGAAGTGATCGAAATCGAGGCCGCCTTCTGTCGCTCCCTTGGGAAGATAGGCGACCTCGCCCATCACCAGCCCGCGGCCATCGTGGCATGCCTCTGCCACATCAGCGACAAGCGCGGGGTATGGGATGCAATCGACATCGACAAAGGCCAGAACGGCGCCGCTGGCCTTGGCTGCCACCGCATTGCGCGCGGCGGCGAGGGGAAGCTCCCCATCGGGGCGGGTGACCTGGATTTGATGGATGGGAAAGGGCGCGTCGGGCAGCCCCTCGTATAGCTCATCCTGCATCGCGGCGATCACCAGTTCACGCGGGGGCACGGTTTGCGCGGCCAAGCCACGGATAACATTGTGCAAATGCGCCTCGCGGCAGCGGGCGATGGTCAGAACGGATACGTCACGCATGGTGAACCTCCTTTAAAGATGTTGGAATTTCGGGACGGTCCCAAAGACGGTCCGACAGATTGCCGAGCCACTGCGCGGTGCGGGTCGCCGCATCGGCACCCCCAGCCAAAGCGCGTTGGCGTGCGGGATCATGCTGGCGTTGTGCCTGCTCAACCGCCGCCCGCCAAGCATGGGCAGAGCTTGGCATATGCGGCAAATGCAACGCGGCGCCGGCTTGGCCCAAGGCGCGGGCTTTCTCGACTTGTTCATCGAAATAGCGCCACTCCGGCACCACGATCCACGGCTTCGCGGCTGTGAGTACTTGGGCACAGGTGGTATTGCCGGTGGACGAGATCACCAGATCCGCCGCCGCGATATAATCGGGCGCATTGTCAACCCAGCCTTTGTGCGTCAGGTTCGGCGGCAAGGTCGCATGCCAATCGCGCTGCACCTCGCCGATGGTGATCCAGTCCATCTGCGGATAGCTGCGCGCAGCGACGCCTAAGGCGGCCTCGGAAATGCCATTGCCGCCACCACCACAAACCACCAGCGCCATCGGGCGTTTGCCTAGCTTCAGCGTCCTGCGGGCATCTTCGGGCTTGGGCAACGAGACATTCACCCCCAGACCAGGAGCGTAATGAGTTTTCTCCGCCCACGCGGCCCAACTCTCCTGCGCCAAATCCGCATGGAACGGGGCGAGCAACCCCGCGGCGCCGTCATAAGCGGCACGATGCCCCGCGTCGCTGCGGTCCCCATGCTGGAGGATTTTGACATGCGGCACCGAACAGAGCCGCGCCAGCTGCGCCACCTCGGCCGAGACATCGACGATCATCAGTTCCGGCGCCTCGGCGGCAAAGAACTGCGCCATCGCGGCCGTCGCCTCGCGGATGCCGGACCAACCAACAGGCGCGCAATGGGTGGTGTGGGGTGTATCAAGCAAAGCGGCACCGCGCGGCTCATCCCCCCGCGCTTCAAACAAAGAGGGCAGCTTTTGCACCGTCACATTCTCGCGCAAAGGCGGGAAAATATCGTCGCGCGCACAGAAAATCCGCACCGGTCGCGCCTCGGGCAAAGCGTTGACAACGGCAGCACAGCGTTCTGCATGGCCCCGCCCTTGGTGATGCACGAAATAGCCGAAGGGCCGCAGGGGAACGTCAGGGAAATCACGCATGGTTATTCGCCCGCCATCAGCATCGGCTGCGGTGTGCGGTAATATTGCACCCCATCCAACACCCCCGCCGCGTGCTTCAGCGAAGAGCGGTAGACCGAGGCCAGACCATCTAGTTCCGCCAGCGCATTTGCGGGCAGCACAGCGTTCTCGAAACGCGAGAGCATATCCAGATCATTGCCGCTATCCCCCGCCACGATCACGCGGTCGTCCGACATCCCACGTCGCGCCGCCTCGAACCGGATCGCGGCAGCTTTGCCGGCCTGCACGGGGATGATGTCGATGAACTTCTCATGGGACGGAATGATGCGGGCCAAGACCCCTGCCTGATGCAACCGCGCCTCGATCGCAGGCACATCGCTGATGGCACCAAACAGGCTGACCTTCCAACGACGCTGGTCATAGACTGGCTGAAAACGCACATTAGTGTCTTCCAACGCCGTACGCACTGCCGCCGCATCCCACTCCTGCGTGATCAGCGCTGCATACTCCTTACATAGAGTAAAACCATTGCCCGAACGGCGCCAAATCTCTGTGCCAGTCGAGCTGATGATCGTATCCGGCGTGGGCAAATCCCATTCCACCAGCACCCGCTGCGCCTCTGCGATGGAACGTCCGGTGGCAACGGTGTAAGCAAAGCGCTCCCCCTCGCGCCCGAGCCACTGGGCAAAAGCACGCGCGCCATTGCGGCAACCGGTCAGCGTATTGTCGATGTCGCAGGCGAGCAGGTATTCATGTTGCTGAACGGCGCCGGCTTGACCCTGCGGCCCGCGGACCACTCCCTCCATCACGAATTGCGTCCGCATCGCCCAAGCGTTCCAATCATAGGTCTGCCGCGCAATACGCTGCGCCCGCCGCACTGCCAGCTCCCGCTCCGGTGCCATCAACACGTCCCGCAACCCGCGCGCCAAGCTTGCCGTATCATAGGGGTCAATCAAAGCACCGAAACCAAGCTCCGGCAGAATATCCGAGGGCCCGCCCGATTGCGTCGCCACCAAAGGCACACCCGCTTGCGCGGCCTCAATCAGCGTCAGCCCAAATGGTTCGTGAAACGCCGGGTTGCAGAACACGCCGCCTTCCGCCGCCAGTGCATAAAGGTCGCTGATATCCTGCGCTGAGTGTTGGCGTGGCAGCGCCACCTTGCCCCAAAGATCATGCCGGTCGACCCCATCAAATAGATCCGCAATCACCGCATCGCGCTCGCTGCCCCCCTGCCCCAAGCCGTCCCGCAACCCCGCTATAACCACAAGGTTCGCACGATCTTGCAGTGTACGATCAGACGCATAGGCATCGACCAACCGCCGCAGATTCTTCTTCCGAATGGGCCGCGCAATGGCGAGGATGATGGGTTTGCTCACATCCCGCAAAAAGCCGCCCAGCATCTCCCGCGCCCGCGCCGCTTCGCCTTGCGCTTCTACGCAAACCCCCGGCCCGATCCGATGCGCGCGCCCTTCCGCAGCTGGCACAAGCTTCGGAATCTGCCGCTCCACCTCATCACGCGATGAGGCAATAATCACATCCACATCTGCCAGCGCACGCGTCTCACGCCCAATCCGTGCCTCCAACTCAGCCGAGGGCACTTCCCCCGGCCCCAACTTCTCCGCCCCCAGCGAATGCGCGGTATAAACCACCGGAATTTCGAACCTCTCCCGCGCCGCCAGCGCCAGCTCCGCCGCATCCGCAAAATGCGCATGGATCACATCCGGCCGCGCCGCACCCATCGCCTCAAGCGTCTCTAACAAAGCGTTTTGCAGCGAGGGAAGCTCCCCCACCAAATCACCCTTTTCCAAATACTCAGCCCGATCCGATGCCAGACGCACCACTCGACACTTGGGCGCAATCCTTTCCTCGGCCTGCGCAAAAACAGCCCCCAACTCCGGCGCATCGAACAGCCGCGTCACGATCGTGACCTCTTCAACCTCAGGGAGTTTTGCTTGCGCCATCGCAGCGCCAAGAACATAGGCGATATGCCCACCGGTATCTTCCGTCATGCCGTACTTAACGGGCGGAGCGGATAGACATCCGCCCAGCGAAATATGCATGATGCGCATATCAGCCTCCAAAAATTTCAATGTATTCAGAGCTGCAAAAACGCGAGCCTCGCTAAGATAACAGTAAAGTTACCTTATGGTTCCCATCGGGATTAAGATTTGTTTTGGATAGCCAAGCGAAGCCATATTCTACTATAGGTAAGCTGATAATTTTGAGTGCGAAACCAAAGTAGGATGGTGTGTTAATTGCTTTTGGTAGCAGGCCGCAACGAAGCCAACCCACCTGTAAGCCCATCAAATGCGAACTCGCGCAAAAACGCCCGCTCTCGTAACGCGGTGTAATCTGCCGGCGTCAAATCGACATCTCGGGCCATCTCGTCAAACAGATCGCGGATCGCCTCGACCTGACTGAGAATGACCCTTTCTGCTTGCCCCTGATCCAACCCAAAACTACCGGCCGCAGCCAGTGCCAAAGAAAGGTTCGCGCGGTGATCTGTCCCACGTACTGCCATGGCCTGATTGGCCTCATATGACGCCCGCGGACGCGGGTCGATGTCGTAGGCCGGTGTCAACTGAAGCTGTCCCCCCGTCCAGAAACCAGCGTGGTTGCGGGCGTGGTCATCGGTATTTCCTACGAGAATGTTGAAACACATACGCGCGAATAATTCTTGCAGATCCGCGCTTGGCGTGACGCTCGCTCTGCGCAGATGTGTGGCAAGATCCTCGTAGCTGGCGTAGCGCCCCTGAAGCTCGCTGAGCCCCAGAATGGTCAACGCAGATACCATCGCGCGCCGTGTCCAGCCTTGGCCCGTATTGATCCGGTCGAACCGCTTGATCAGCAGCACATCTTTGCCCATGACCTGGCGAAGCTCGACCGGGGCGACGTTCATACCGCAGGCCTGCGCAATCTTCATCGCGATATATTCGCCTTTCACCACCGAATGCTGGTCGTTGGAGGCGCTGAATTTCGCAATCATCTTGCGATTGCCGTCAGTGACCTGCGCCTTGGGCCGCGCCCCGCCGATGGACGTCCCGTGGCGCAAGGCTTCATCCAATTCCAGCGGCAAGGGCACGCCACGTTCCACAAGATCCGCAGCCTCTATAAGGGTCGAGAGCGCGACCTCCCCCGCCAGTCGCGGCACGTATTCTGTCGCGGATGTTTGAAAGTCCAGCGCGCCAATCCGGTCGGAGCCGGATTGCAGCATATAGTTCATCTCGTCGAGCGCATCGAGGTCCATGGCGATGCCCTTTGCGCCGGTCAACCGGTTGATAATAACCCGGCGCCCCCAGAAATCTGGTGCCCCGTCGCGCAGGCAACCTGCGATCTGCAGGGGGGCGGCGGGCACGTGAATCTGCGCGACCAAGGGCAGCTCTGGCAGGAAAACCGGAATCGCATCAAGATTGCGCAGGTAGCTTTTACCGTAGGTGAATTGGTGCAGCTGACCCACAAGATCGACGCGGCCAGCGACCACAGGGTCGGTTGCACCGGGCAGAAAGATCCAGACATAGAGGGTCTTGGTCGGTTTCAACAGGTCAGAAGTCATTGTCTATCTTCCCGCGGCTGGCTTGGAAGGCACGCTGACGCAACAGGGCATTTGCCCGCCGCTCGGCGGCGAGCCGCGTGGTCAGCCGTTCGTCATCTTCCTCAAATAGCGCGACGCCAAGGATGGTCGCGATTTCGAAAACGGCCCCAAGGGATACGGTCATGTCCCCCTTTTCGACCCGTGACAGCAGCGGGCGAGAGACCCCTGCCCGTTCCGCCAGTTCCTGCGCAGTCATGTTCCGCTCCAATCGCGCGGCGCGGATCATCAGCCCCAAAAGCTCTGCAGCCTTTCGGGCAGTTGGCGAATAGGGGCGTATTGCTTTAGGCATGGGTATCCAGAAAAATTTGTAATATCTATATTACATAATGCGACGTAATGATACTTATACGTTACGCTCCCTCAAATTCCTACCAAATTCTATCATTTTGGTCCCGCCTTGCTTCGACTTCACCGTTACTCCTGCTGCTATAACGTCCCTTGCCACCCCTCCTCCACAGCCTACCTGACCCTCGCAAGGAAGAGGGGCCTCCATGACACCACATCGCTATATCTTCGTTGGCGGATTGCACCGCTCCGGCACCAGCCTCGTGGCGCGGCTGATCGGCGAGTTGCCCGGTGTCAGCGCGATCAACGCCGCCCCCGTGCCGGAGAATGAGGGCGTCTATCTGCAAGGCGCCATCCCCCACACCGCGCGGCATGGTAGCCCCATGCATTTCGCCACCGACCCCGCGCAGCACCATATCGAAGGATCTCATTTCGACAGGTTAGAGACGCAAATGCGGTTGGAGCGGGACTGGGCACCCTATTTCAACGAAGCCCCATGGCGGGTCGAGAAGTCGCCCGTAAACCTGACGCGGATGCGGCTGTATCAACAGCTCTTCCCCCTGTCGCAATTCGTCGTTGTCACCCGCCATCCGGAGGCAGTTGCCGCCGCCACTTCCAAATGGGTCGACATGGACCCCGCGACGATGATGGATCACTGGCTGGAGGCTTATAACATTGTACGCCACGATCTCGATTACCTGCATGCCGTGATCACCATCCGCTACGAAGATCTCATCGCTGACCCTACCGCTACACTGGCGCGTTTGGCCGCGTTTCTCGATGTGGATACGGTACCCGCGCCATCCGATATCCGCGATGGCAATCAGGACTATGCGGGGACGACCACGCTCACCCCCGCTCAGGCGGAGCGGGCTTCGGCGTGGGGATATGGCGCGGGAATGCAGGTTCAGCCTTGGGCTGGCGTAACCCGCCACCCTTTGCGGCGCATTGCTGAGAATGTCGAAGCCGCGGCGGGTGGGGTTACGTTGTCCTAATTGCTGCTTATCACAAAGAATGACGCTAAACCGCATATTAGAGACATATACCTTCGACCCACGCCCCCAGCCCACATCGCCAACTGCCTCCCAATCTCACCTCAGTTACACACAAGACGGAACTTTACCCCGCCCACGAGGTTCAATTTAAAATAGAAAATTTCGATCATCGTTCTCTTCCGCATAACCCCGCTTCCCTCCACCTGAGGGTTGAACAGCGCGCTAAGCGAAAGAGACGCAACACGATCCGCGACGGCGTGGTCCTGCGCCGCCGGTGAGACTAGGCTTCCCGAAAGGCTACGCAGATGAATATTCGTACTCAGGTAAAAACCCAATCCCACACGGCGACCCCCTTTGCGGCGACGCGGATTGCGGACAACGTGCTCGACCTTATTGGCCAGACGCCGATGGTGCGCCTGCCCCGCTACCTCGACCGCGAGGATGTTAATCTGGTCGCCAAGGTCGAGGCGCTGAACCCCGGTGGCAGCGCCAAGGACCGGCCCGCGCGACACATGATCGAACGCGCTTTAGCGGGCGGTCGACTCAAGCCCGGCGATACGGTGGTTGAATCCTCCTCGGGCAATATGGGCATCGGTCTGGCACAGGCTTGCGCAGTGCATGGGCTGCAATTCATCTGCGTCGTTGACCCCAATGCGCAGTCCCAGAACGTGGCGATCATCCGCGCCTTGGGGGGCCAGATCGAGCTGGTGGATCACGCGCCCGACGGTGATTTCCTCGCCGCGCGTCTGGATCGGGTCGCGGCGCTTTTGGATGAAGACTCCCGCCGTTTCTGGCCCAACCAATATGCCAACCTCGACAATCCAGAGTCCCACGAACTCGGCACCATCGCCGAGATCGACGCGGCGCTTGGCGGGCAGATTGATGTGCTTTTCGTCGCCTGTTCGAGCACCGGCACCGCGCGCGGGTGTCGCGACTATCTGCGTCGCATGGGGCGCAAAACCAAGGTCGTCGCGGTGGATGCCATGGGCAGCACGCTGTTCAACGGCACCGCGGGCCCACGCAAAATCTCGGGCATGGGCGCGGGTCGTATTCCCGAACTCGCCAAGGGGCAGGAGTTTGATGACCTCGTTCGTGTCTCTGATGTGACTTGCGTCGCCGGTTGCCGCCGCGCTGTTGCGCGCGAAGGGCTGCTGGTCGGCGGTTCCGGCGGGGGTGTGCTTGAGGCCGTGCGCGGGATGCAGGACGCGCTTGCCGGTTTGACCGTCGCGGCAATTATCCACGATTCCGGCTCGCGCTATCTGGGCACCGTCTTTGACCCCGAATGGGTCGAGCGGGAACTGGGAATTTGCGAGGCGGACGTGACCGCATTAGCAGGATTGGCCCCCGCGGATTCATGAGCGACACAGAGATTGCCATTGTCGGCTGCGGCCCCAAGGGGCTCTACGCGCTGGATAGCCTGTGCGAGGCGGCGCGGCGCAGTCCGCGGCACCGTTTTACCGTCCATATTTTCGAACCCTCGGCGCACCCCGGGGCGGGGCCGATCTATGATCCTCGCCAGCCGGATGTGCTGCTGATGAACTTCCCCGCTGGTCTGATCAACGCCTGGACGGACGGGCGCGGGCCGTCGTTTCTGGAGTGGGCGGCGCGGAGCCCGAAGCCCGTCGATGCGGGCGACTATGTGCCACGTGCGCATGTGGGGCGGTATCTGTTCTGGAGCTTTGAACGTGTCGTCGCAAAAGCCCCGTCGAATGTGAGACTAATCCGGCATAAAACGCGCGTCGACGCGGTGAACCGCAACGGGGATCAATGGCGCATCCCCCCCGAAAACATCACCGTTGATCACGTTCTGATTACCACCGGTCACCAAGACGGGTTTCGCAACAGCGCGACCGAGACGCACGACCATATCCCTTCCCCCTTCCCCATCGATCAGCGTCTGACCCAGACCACCGTGCCGCCCAACTCTACCGTACGCTGCAAAGGTTTCGCCCTCACCTTTATCGACACGATGCTCGCGTTGACCGAAGGGCGCGGCGGGGTCTTCACCCTCTCCGCCACTGGCTATACCTATACCCCCTCGGGCACGGAGCCGCGCCGCATCGCGCCCTTCAGCCGCAGTGCTCGCCCGATGCGTGCCAAGGTAGAGGCGGGGGATCGTCAAGTTGTTGTCCGGGATCGAAAGTGGGGGTGCGCTACCTTCTGTCACGCGGCCATGCTTTTCGCACAGTCGTTCCAGCGCTCGAACGCGGCGGCGAGGCTCTGACGGTATCTGGAGGCGGTTATCTTGTGGCGGCGAGGGCGGAACAGGTTTGCGGTTTCATCGTGGGCGCAGAGGAACCTTTGCGCCTGTCTTGCCGATTTGAAACGGCCTTGGATTTTCTCGCGCTTTCGAGTGGGTCTGTGCGATCCCTCAATACGATTGTTCAGTCCCTTGTGCGCCCGGTGATCCACGTTCAGCCCGAGCCGCCGCAGGGCCGCGCCGTAGCTGCGCAGTTTGTCCGTCACGATGACGCGGGGCTCACCCCAGCTGGCGATCAGCCGTGAAATGAAACGCTTCGCCGCCCGCGCATTGCGGCGCGTTTGCACGAAGATGTCGAGAACTTCGCCGTTGCTGTCCACGGCGCGCCACAGCCAGTGTCGCACGCCGTTGATCATGATCACCACCTCGTCCAAGTGCCATTTGTCGGTGGGCCGCGGGCGCGTAGCGCGGACCCGTTTCGCGATCTGCGGCCCGAATTTCCCCACCCATGCCCGGATCGCCTCATAGCTCACCACGATACCGCGCTCGGCCAGCAGATCCTCGACATCACGCAGGCTAAGCGAGAAGCGATAATACGCCCAGACCGCGTAGGAAATGATGGAGCGCGGAAAGCGGTGGCCTTTCAGGCGCGGTGCCGAAATCTGACTGATCATCGCACGGAGCTACATAACTGCCCTGCGGAGGGCAATAACTTGACGATCCC
>Ga0207906_1000506_pt1 | contig 14111 bp, 16 predicted proteins | sample LinPmetageLP37_FD_184050 | JGI IMG/M metagenome (GOLD analysis project Ga0207906, IMG submission 184050) | Marine viral communities from the Pacific Ocean - LP-37 (SPAdes) | ecosystem: Environmental > Aquatic > Marine > Oceanic | place: Pacific Ocean | collected 2010-06-16 | reverse complement strand
AACCTCCTGTCGGTTGATTGAGAAGGCCCCAATCGTCAGACAAGTCAGTCAGATCGCAAAATGCGCGCTGTTACGGAGGGCTCAATCCATCAGCCGCAAGCGCCATTGCCGCGGAGCGGCTTAGTCCCTGGGCCGTGAGCGGCGCCGCACCTGAGGCGACCAGGCGCTTGGTCCGCCGCGCAGCGAAGATCTGGAGCGAGCCCAGACCATGATGCTGCGCGCCACGCGAATGTCGGCTTTAGAGTCGCGCGCAGCTTATTCATTGCCAAGTGACCGCTTCAGATTTTCTTAGTTCAGCCGCCCATAAAATGTCATTCTGGCGGCTTCAGAAAGCTCGACGTCGGGTTCGGAATTGTACGCAAGAACAGCCAGAATACGCGTTAGGTCGCCTTCGTTCGGTGACACACGGTGAATAGAGTTGCGACCCCGGAAAAAAACCAGTGTACCAGCTTCAGCCTCGACAACTTCAACAGGTGCTTTTCCATCCAGAATTTCATCAACTTGTGTGAAACCCATCTCGCCTGAATCGGCATCGCGCACATCGTTGACATATTCGAATGTTCCGCCCTTTTCAGGGGCTTGCACCATCAGGGTGATGGCAAATGACGAGTTGTCAAAGTGCCAGCCAAGCTCTTCTCCCTTTTCGGCAAAATGCAGATTGATGGAAGATAGCGGGTCTGCATATTCGTGTATTTCCTTCTCGCCAAGAACATCACACAGGAAGCTCCGGAAAACCGGGGCGTCATAGAGTTGGCGCAAAGGCGATAGCTGCGGCATCAGATCGTCGGTGATGCATCCCTTGGATGAGGTCACAAGGCGGTTGCGCGCATGGTCATCGGCGAACCTGTCGTCTTTCGGGGTCAGGTAGACATTGTGCTGCTTTGTCGATTTGAAGACCTTGTCTTTGTTGGCAATGCCCTCGTCACGAACCGTGTCGATTGCGTTCTTCCGGACAAACCCCGGCATCACAAAGACACCCGCGTCTTCGAACTGTTTCTTACAGGCGGCACGGAATTCCGCATCGTCTATCGGAAAGGTTTCCAGGTCGATAATTTCATTCAGATCCATGCGCATCTCCCGCGATTCAACTGCTATTGCGTGTTTGGTACAGGGACGCAAAGAACAAATAAAACTGTTTTTTGTTGCCTTTAGAATGGAAAAACTTCATCAAGCGTCATGGCAGATATTACACTCAAACAATGCCGTTACTTCCGGGCCGTGGCTCAGACAGGCGGAATCGCATCTGCGGCGCAAGTTGTTGGCGTCTCGCAACCCGCTGTTGCCCAGGCCGTTGCGAAACTGGAAGATCAAACAGGTCTTGTGCTGTTTCGGCGCCTGCATGCGCGCGGAATGGAATTAACCGCGCAAGGTGTTGAATTCCTTCGCTACGCGGAGCAGATGCTGGTCTACGCAGAGCAAATGAATGTCGCCGCAGCAGACATTGCGGCGCACAGAGTTGGACGCTTGCGTATCGGGTGTTTTCAGTCGATTGCCCCGTTTTACCTGGCAAAGATTGTCTGCGGTATGTCGCAGTATATGCCGGGCGTTGTTCTGGATGTGCAGGAACTGTTGCAAGAAGAATTGACCCTGTCTTTGGGCCGAAATGAGATCGACCTGGCGATCCTTTATGATCTTGGTCTTGATGAAACCCGGTTTAAATTACGCCCCCTTGCCGCGGCACCCCTCTATCTGATCGTCCCCCCTGATCACCGGCTGGCCACAAGAGAGTCCGTGTCGATCTGCGAAATCGACGATGAGGAATTTGTTCTTTTTGATGCCCCACAAAGCCGGGACTATTTTCTAAACCTGTTCAGCAAGTTCGATATCAAACCGCAGATTGCGTACCGGTCATCGTCGATTGAAACGGTGCGATGCTACGTAGCAAACGGGCTTGGTGTTTCGCTTTTGTCAATGAAACCTGCAGACGACATGACATACGATGGCGGCCGGACTGTGTCGATCAAGCTCAACGACGCAACGCCGCCGATGCAAATCGTCATCGCTTCACATCTTAAAGCTCCGGAAAACCTGCTCGCTGAACGCTTCGCGACCACTTGTCGGAACCTGTTTGCGAGACAGAAGAACCCTTAGAGCGTTAAGAGGGAGGTGCCTGTAATGGTAAGAGTGGTCGTTGGGAAAATTTTAGAAGAAGAATGCCGGCTTTGTCCGCACATCGGACACCAACTCATCCTTCACTACTGACGATGCTCGCGCGCGCAGTAGTAGCCCGGTTTGAGCCCGTGTTCCCCGATGCTGGGCCGCACATGAATGTCTGCTATAATCATGCCGAACAGATAAAATCTGGATCAGCCGATGAAAATCTACGTAACAAGTGTCTTTGTGGACGACCAGGACAAGGCAGAGAAATTCTACGTCGATGTTCTTGGCTTCAAGGTGCGGAATGATATTCCTCTGGGGGAGGATCGTTGGCTGACGGTCGTATCGAGCGAGCAACCAGATGGGCCTGAGCTCTTGCTGGAACCCAGTTCCCACGCAGCAATACCGCCTTATAAGAACGCTCTCGTTGCTGACGGGATTCCTGCCCACTCATTCAAAGTCGACGATCTCGATGCGGAGTGCAAAAGGCTTCGCGACCTTGACGTCAAATTTGCACAGGAACCAGTGGATGCCGGATCAGTTCGCATCGCCGTATTCGATGATACCTGCGGAAATTTGATCCAGTTCATCGAGATGAAGGACGAGCCGCAAAACTGACTTCGCAAAGGGGACACACGCGTTGCCGCGCCGAACGACGGCTTCGTCCGCGCTGCTGCCGCTCACTCAAAAGCAATGCTGCGCAATGCACGAATGACCGGAATGCGAAAGCTGCGACGTAGCGTTCAGATCGCCGTTGGACGGCGACTGTTGGCCGATTACGGAAGCCTTCATGACGGCGGCGAGCGGACCTTCGCTGCGGTCGGGGCCAAGGTCCGCTATAGGACGGAACGATCCGAGCTTAACAAATATTTTTCTACCGTTCCTTCCGCATCCGGCATCTCCCTGTGCGCGGCTGAAACGGGAGTTAAGTTAGGTGTGAAGGATGTCTCCGAACTGCTTTTTCCAACAAGCAAAGCCCCTATAGCTCCACAATTGAATTCTCAGACTCACTGGAGCGTCTCGTAACGAAATACAGCACGGATGCCGCGCTGGCTGGAATTGCGAGCCCAAGAGCCATTGGCAAGGCGGAAGACGCCCCGCCTACGGCCACAAAGCTGGAAACGGTGAAGGCGAGGGCGAACTGGATGGCACCCAGAAGCGCCGATCCCATCCCTGCCGCGGCCTTGGTCGATTCCATCGCAAGGGACATCGCATTTGCCGAAAGCAGGCCCACCAAGCCGATCGATACCCACAGGGGCACGACAAAAACCAACAAGGAGTCTGTCTGAGACAGAAAGGTGAGTAGGATGGTAGATGCGGCAAAGAGCGGCAAAGCGGTCTTGAGTATTTGTTCTGGTCTGAAACGATTGAGCAATATCCCATTGATCCGGCCAAAGATAATTAACGCGGTCGCGATGATCGCGAACATGATGCCAAAGCCAATGGAGCTTAGCCCAAAAATCCCTTGGAATACCCCCGATGAGCCTGTGATAAAGGCAAACATACCGCTTTGGATAAGGCCCGCCACCAAGGCCATCGTGACAAACTCGCGTTGCGAAAGCAGGCGTTTCGCGGCTTTTACGCCATTGTGAATGGGCGCGGGCTGTCGATCCTGAGCGGGTAGGGTTTCGGGCAGGGTGACCACGGAGAGGGTCAAGGCAACGAGGCTGATAAGCGCCATCGTTGCAAAGATCGACCGCCAGCCAAACGCTTCGAGAAGCAGGCTGCCCATCGTCGGTGACGCGATCGGCCCGAGCGTCAGTAACATGACCAGCACGGTCATGACCTTCGCAGCCTTTTGCCCTTCATAAAGATCTTTCACCATGGCGCGCCCGACGACCATGCCCGCACTCGCGCCGATTGCCTGTAGGAACCGTAGGGCATTGAACCATGCAATGTCATTCATCATCGGCAGTGCAACCGAAGTGACGGTGAACAGAACGGTCCCTACAAGAAGCGGGCGCTTGCGTCCGTAGGTATCGGTCAATGGGCCAATGAGAATCTGCCCGAAACAGAGGCCGAGAAAAAAAATCGAAAGCGAAAGTTCAGCCGCCGTATGGGTGGCGTCCATCGAGGCCGCGAGATCACCGAGAGCGGCGAGGTACATATCCGTGGCCAACGGGGGGAAGAGGGACAAGAGGCCCAAGGTGGCGGTAACGGCAAAGGCCCGTTTCGGGGTAAGGGAAATCTGTGACATCTCGGCTCCGGCGACAATATTAGACTGCGGTCTATTTGCAGTTAGTGGACGGCAGTCTAATGATCAATCACGGACTATTCTGCATCTGTGAACAGGAACTGTGCATGTCAGGAAAAAAGCCAATCGGACGGCCCGCAAATCAAGACGCCAGCACGGCATTGAAGGCTGTGGCTCTACGTCTGGTTCGTGAACTGGGCTATGAGAAAGTCTCGGTTTCGGCAATCATTGAGCAGGCTGGCGTGGCGCGTCAAACGCTCTACAACCGCTGGAATACGAAGGCTGACCTTGTCCTCGAAGCCGTTTTTGAGCAGACCAACACCTATGCCGCCGAACCTTCTTGGGACGGGGCAGAGGATTGTCGGACCTTGCTCGAAGGTTTCCTGATCCGTATTTTCGAACACTTGCGCATCGACGGGGACACCCTGCGCGCGTTAATCGCGGCCTCTCAGCAGGATGCAAAGTTCCACAGCTCGTTTCATGCAAATTTCGTTCTACCTCGAGAGCAGATGATCACCGCTTTGCTCCGCCGGGCGCAGGATCGCGGAGAGCTTTCGCCGGGGCGGAACGTGGAGATACTGTCGACCTTGATACATGGCGCATTCTGGTATCGCTTGCTGAACCGCGGGGTGTTGGACGCTGGGTTCGCAAAGGATATAGTGGCGGAAACCTTCGCCTGATCGTTCGGCATTCTGCACCCGGTCTAGGGTTGGCGCAGAAGTGAATGCTTTGCCCGAAGTGCCCGAGGCAATGCTCGGAAAAATCAGGACGGCGGCGTCAACAGGGCCGCCGCGGCGATTGTTCCTTCCCAAACTATGTCCAACGCGGCACCCAGTGACAGTCCTTCTCCGTGTTCCCAGAGGAAGATTGCCCTGCCCACGGCGTCGGTCGTGTAATTTGCAAGTGCTGCGGCGGCTTGAGGGTTCTTAACGCGCTGGCTCAGGCATTCTGTAAGCTCTCTGCGCTCCATCATGAGGAACCCTTGCAGAATACCTCTCGCTCTTTCGTTTGAACGCAGAACCGTGCCGATCATCTTGAGAATAGGTTCATCATTGGTCAGCGCTGCGAAGTGTTGATCCAAGAACATCTTGAGATCGTCCGCGAGCGGTCCGTTTCCGCTGCGTAACGCTTCTTTCGCAGCCTCCGAAAAGGGGGGCGGGGCCCCAACCGCAGCCGTTTCCTTGTTGGTATAGTAGTTGAAGAAAGTCCGCGTGCTGATGCCAGTTGTCGCAGCGATCTCCTCGGTCGTCACATTCTCTAACCCTTTTTGAACGGCCAGATCCAGCGTCGCCAGCTGAATGTCCCGCGCCGTCTGCTGTCGTCTTCGCTCTCGTAACGAAACTGTCATGTCTGAATTCCTTGCGCACTGTGCAATTTCTGCTTACAAGGCACCAAACCTGCTGGATAGTCAAGGATCGAGAAGCACATGAGAGTCGGCGTTTGGAAGATGTTTGGCGCAGCGCTTGCGTTCGCGGGGGCTGCCACGATCGCGAGCGCCCAGGGCGGCCCTCCCGGTGGCATGCCCCCCGCGGGGCCGCTTGAGGTGGGTGTGATCGACATGCAGATGCAGGAAATCCCACGCATTGTGACCACGCCGGGCCGGGCCGTTGCGTTTCAAGACGTCGAAGTGCGCCCGCGCGTCGGCGGTGTGGTCGAAGAGATCCTCTACTCGCCCGGACAATTGCTTGAGGTCGGGGATCCGCTTTTCCGGATCGACGATGCCTCCTATCTCGCGGCTGTCGCGACAGCCCGTGCCAATCTGGCCACTGCCGAAGCCAACCTGCCTGTGAAGCAGGCGGCCTATGACCGCGCCGAACAACTCTCCGGACGCGGCTACACCGAGGCAGAGGTCGAAGCGGCGCGTGCCAGTCTGGCCGAAGCAAAGGCCACGCTTGATGCAAACAAAGCGGCGGTTGAATATGCCGAGACCGAGCTGTCGTGGACGACGATGACCAGCCCGATCGCCGGGCGTGCGGATGTATCAACCGTTTCGGTTGGGGATTTGGTTACGGCTGGGCAGGCCGACGCCTTGACGAGCATCGTTACCTCCGATCCGATCTATGTGGATATGATGGAGGCAAGTGCGCGTATCTTGTCGGTGCGCAGCGCCATTGCCGAGGGTGATCTGCAACAAAACGACACCCTTCAAGCGACATTGACCTTAGAGAACGGCGACATCTATCGTGGTACCGGGCAGTTGGTCACACCGGGCAACAATGTCTCGACCTCCACCGGAACCGTGACCATCCGTTTCACCTTTGACAACCCGGACCACATTATTCTTCCGGGCATGTTCGTGCGGGGGGAAATCGTGCTTGGCACGATGCAAGCCTATCTTGTTCCGCAGCGTGCAGCGATGCGTGGGAACTCAGGTAAACTGACTGCTTATGTTATCGGTGAAGACGGCAAGGCCGAACAGGTGACGCTCGAAGATGACGGTACCTATCAGAACGCATGGATCGTGCGTGAGGGGCTGAACGATGGGGATCGGCTCGTCGTGGACGGCCTTTCATCCGTCCGCGCAGGGCAAGAGGTCAGCCCCGTGGCCGTGACGATCGACGAGGATGGCGTTTCTCGCGATATCGCTGCCCCCGCGGCGGAGGATTGATTGATGGCGCGTTTCTTCATCCATCGCCCCGTTTTTGCTTGGGTTCTGGCGATTGCAACCATGTTGCTGGGCGCTTTCAGTATGACGGGTCTGCCGATCTCGCAGTATCCTGATATCGCGCCCACCACGGTTCGAATTTCTGCCACCTATACCGGGGCCTCAGCCGCGACGGTGGAGAATTCTGTCACCACTGTCATCGAGGACGGGCTGACGGGGTTGGACGGGCTCACCTATATGACCTCATCCTCCAGCGAAGGGGCCGCCAGTGTTTCGCTGACCTTTGATGACAGTATTGATCCTGACATGGCACAGGTGCAGGTCCAGAACAAACTGCAACTGGTCGAATCCCAACTGCCTGACGCCGTGACGAGCCGGGGCGTTTCCGTCTCCCGATCGACCAGCTCGATCCTGATGGTCGGAGCGCTGGTCAGTGAAGACGGCAGCTATACCTCGCTTGAACTGGGCGACCTGCTGAGCAGCACGATTGAAGACGCGGTGCAGCGCACGGCGGGGGTAGGGTCGATCAATGTTTTCGGCACCGAATACGCAATGCGCATTTGGTTGAACCCCGAAAAGCTGTTTCAATATCAACTGACCTCCGCTGACGTGACCTCAGCCGTATCCGAACAGAACACAAACGTGACGGTCGGCAGTCTGGGTGAGCAGCCGGTGGTAAAGGGCCAGCAGTTCACGGTTTCCCTTTCGGCGCAGTCCCAGCTTGAATCGGTTGAGGACTTTCGGAACATCCTGCTGAAGACCAACTCGGACGGGTCGGCCATTTACCTTGCCGATGTTGCCACGATTGAACTCGCCGAAGAGGACTACGGCAGCATCAGCCGCTTCAACGGTCATCCGGCGGCGGGCTTTGCGGTGAACCTTTCCACCGGTGCCAATGCGGTGGATACCGCCGAAGCGGTGCGGGACGTGGTGGGCAATCTTTCCTCCGCGTTGCCCGAGGGCGTAGTGGTCGAATATCCCTATGACACCTCGCCCTTCGTCGAGGAATCCATCGACCAAGTCTATGAGACGTTGATCGAGGCGATTGTCCTCGTCTTTCTTGTCATCTTCCTTTTCTTGCAAAGCTGGCGGGCCACGATCATCCCGACCATCGCCGTGCCGGTGGTGTTGTTGGGAACCTTTGGCGTTCTGTCCGCCTTCGGCATGTCAATCAACACCCTTTCCATGTTCGCATTGGTCTTGGCCATTGGTCTGTTGGTCGATGACGCGATTGTTGTTGTGGAGAACGTCGAGCGGGTGATGGAAGAGGAGGGGCTGGACGCCGTCGCGGCGACGGAGAAGAGCATGGGGGAGATCTCCTCGGCGCTCATCGGGATCGTGATGGTGCTTTCTGCTGTGTTCCTGCCGATGGCCTTCATGGATGGGTCGACGGGGGTCATCTACAAACAGTTCTCGGTCACGATCATTTCGGCGATGGTGCTATCGCTTTTCGTCGCCCTGATCCTGACGCCTGCGATGTGCGCGCAGCTTCTCAAACCGAGCCATAACAAGAAGCCTCTGCTTCCGCTGCGTTGGTTCAATGGCGGGCTTGACCGTCTGACGGGCGGCTATGGTTCGGTTGTCGGGCGGTTGTCCATGCGGCCTTTCCGTATGGTGGTCGTCTTGGCGCTCGTCGGATTTGGCGCCTATTGGGTCTATGACCGTCTGCCGTCGTCGTTCCTGCCGACCGAAGATCAGGGCGTCCTCATGACCATGATCGAACTGCCACAGGGCTCGACAGTCCAGCAAACGGCCAACACGATTGAGCAGATCGAGCAGTATTTGATGACCGAAGAGACCGAGATGGTTGATGGCGTCTTTGCCAATGTCGGATACAGTTTCGGGGGGTCTGGTCAGAACTACGGGATGATGTTCATTAGGCTCAAGGACTATGAAGAGCGTCCCGGGCTTGATGCGGCTGATCTGATGATGCGGGCCAATGGCAAGTTCTTCCAATCTCGTCTGGGCAGCATCTTTGTGCTTCAACCGCCTGCCATTCCGGGGCTGGGCACGTCTTCGGGCTTTGCGATGTACCTCGTCGATCAGTCGGGCGCGGGACAGGAGGCGCTAAGCGATGCCGCAGATCAACTGGTCGCGGCAGGGCTTGCGGACGGTCGCGTGACCAACCTGCGCGGCAACGACGCGGCGACAGAACCTTCGTTGAAACTGCGTATCGACCAGCAGAAGGCCGAGGCTCTGGGCGTGTCATTGTCGAGCGTGAACACCATGCTCGCGACCGTGTTCTCTGGCACCTATGTCAATGACTTCCCTCTGGGCAACAACCTGCGTGAGGTCATTGTACAGGGCGGTGCAGACTGGCGCATGCAGCCTGATGATATCGACCACTGGTATGTGCGTAACGACAGTTCGGAGATGGTGCCACTGTCGGCCTTTGTCAGCCGTGAATGGGAAACCATCACGCCCAAACTGTCGCGCTATGGCGGCACCCGCGCACTGGAGCTTTCTGGCGAAGCGGCAGCGGGGATCAGTTCGGGCGATGCGATGGAGGTGATGGAACAGCTTACCGCTGATTTGGACGGCTCTTACGCCTCGGCCTGGACAGGATTGAGCTATCAAGAACGGTTGTCCGGCGATCAGGAAGCCATTCTCTATACGATCTCGGCGCTGGTCGTCTTCCTCTGCCTCGCCGCCCTCTACGAAAGCTGGGCCGTGCCCTTTGCGGTGATGCTTTCGGTGCCCGTGGGCATTCTGGGGGCGCTGGTGACAACGTGGTATTTCGGACAGTCGAACGACGTCTATTTCAAGGTAGGCCTGCTGACCACGATCGGCCTTGCGGCGCGAAATGCCATTCTGATCGTAGAGTTCGCGGAATCCCTACGGGCGGAAGGCAAAGCACTGCTGGAAGCCACCGTCCTGGCCGCGCGCCAGCGTCTGCGTCCCATCCTGATGACCTCTCTTGCCTTTGGTTTTGGCATCATGCCGCTGGTGCTCGCCTCCGGGGCAGGGGCCAATGCGCAAAAATCCATCGGGACGGGGATGCTCGGCGGGATCATCTTTTCGGCGGTCATCGGGATCGTGATGGTGCCGGTCTTCTACGTCGCCGTAATCCGAACAACAGAAATTTTCCGTAAGCGAGTGGAGAAAGCTCAGTGAAACCTTACTATCTCGTACTGGGTCTGCTCGTTGCGGGCTGTGCTGTCGGCACTGATTACCAGCGCCCCGAAGTGGCCATGGAGACCCGGTTTGTCGGAGGCAATGCAGAGCAGATCGGCGCGGTAGCCACTCAGCAGTGGTGGCTGAACTACAAAGATTCGAACCTCACAAGTCTTGTTACGCGTGGCCTTGCCCAGAACCTTGATGTGATCGCTGCGGGTGAGCGCATACGCCAAGCGCAAGCGGAGTTGCGCACAACCGGCGTAAACGCCGCAGCGGACGGATCGCTGACCGGATCAGTGACCACATCCGGTGGCGACGGCACCAACGGTACAAGCACCGTCGAAAGCGGGTCCTTGGGCGCCTCGCTGGTGATTGATCTCTTCGGTGGTATCCGGCGCGAGCGCGATGCCGCTGTTGCCTCTCTCACCGCCGCCCGGGCGGAGGAAGAGACCGTTCGTCTTGCATGGCTGGCCGAACTGATCGCCGCCTATTCCGACGCGCGCTATTACCAAGAGGCGATGGCCTTGACGCGCACCGCCATCGCCACGCGCGAAGAGACGGTGAGCATCACCCAAAGCCAGTTCAATGCGGGCGCGGCGACGGAATACGAAGTGGCCGAAGCGCGGGCCTTGCTGTCGACGGCGCGGGCCGATTTGCCGCAGTTCGCCGCCTTGTTTGACGCAAATGTCTATGCCATCGCGACACTGCTGAACGAACCCGCGGGACCGATCAAGGCACAAATGCAAAAAGGTGCCCCCCAACTCTCCAGCCCCGGGGGGGCGCGCACCGGCGTACCTGCGGACCTGCTTCGCAATCGCCCCGATGTGCGCAGCGCCGAAGCCGATTTGGCCGCTGCCGTGGCCAACGTGGGCGTCGCCGAGGCCGCGCTTTACCCGGCCTTGTCCCTGTCCGGAACGGTGGGCCGTACTGACGCCACAGATGCGTGGAGTTTTGGGCCGCAATTGTCCCTTCCAGTCTTTAATCAGGGCCTCTTGAAAGCCAGCCGTGACGCGCAACTCTCTGTCGCCCGACAGGCCGAGATCGCATGGCGGGCCTCAATCAAAGAAGCGGTCGAGGATGTTCAGGTCGCACAGTCCAACCTCACCCGCGCGCGCCAGAGGGCGCAGCTGCTGCGAACCGCCGCCAGTGACTACAGCCGGGCGCTATCTTTGGCACAGGAGAATTATCGAAACGGTGCCATCACGCTTTTGAACCTGCTGGAAACCGACCGGAATACCAATGCCGCAAGGATCTCTGCGGCTTCGGCCACGAATGAAGCGGCGCAGGCTTGGGCCACGCTGAAGATCGCGACGGGGGCAGGGGCGGCGGTGACTGGTCAGCCGAGTAATTGAGCACATATCAACGCTGGTCGTGAAAGGCCGAACACATGAAACATACTGGAAAAATTGCCGCCCTGATCGCCGTTGCTGGGTTAATTTGCGTCACACTGATCTTGTTCGGAGCGCGCATGGGGCTTTGGGAGCCGATCGTAGGGTTCGGGCTTTACCGGAGCTACTTCAACGCAATCGGCGCGGGTATCTTCAGCGCGGGGCTGATCGCTTTGGCCATCCATCTTGGCCGGGGCGAAAAGAGATGGGCAGCGGTCGGCGGCGTGGTCACGCTGCTTGGACTGGGGGTCCTGTTTCCCCTCATCTCAAGCACCGTGAACCCCCAACCGCGTTCCGCGCCAATTCATGACATCACGACTGATACCGCCAATCCCCCGGCCTTTGAGGTGCTGGATGACACCCGCGCGGGTGCGAGCAACACGCTTGAATATGGCGGAGCGGAAGTGGCGGACCAACAAGCGACAGCCTATCCCGATATTGCGCCACTTGAGACCCGCCTGAGTACGGATGCAGCCTTTGAGCGGGCATTACAGGTGGCAGGCGAAATGGGGTGGGAGATCGTTGCGACCGATCCAAGCCGCCATCGGTTCGAGGCCACGGCGCGCACCTCTGTTTTCTATTTCGCCGACGATATTGTCGTTGCAGTTACCCCTGCCGAGAATGGGAGCCGCGTGGACATGCGCGGCGTTTCACGGGTGGGGCGCAGTGACCAAGGCGTCAATGCTGCGCGCATTCGTACCTTTCAACAACAGTTCCATAGGGAGTGAGCAATGAGGTTTCCGAACTCAAACTTTGCCTCTGCCGCGCTGATCGTATTAGGCCAGAGCATCCCATTCTCAGCCCATGCGGAGGCACCAAGCCTCCAGAGCGACGGGCCCGTCATTCATCTTGCCGATAACCTTGACGAGGAGGCGTCGCTCGGCTGGTGCATCGATACTGAAGGGCGCGGTCTGAGCGATCAGCTTCATGCCCATTCATGCAAACCGGAGGGGGACGACGTGTTGTTTACCTATGCAGCAGAGACGGGCATGATCGCGTCGGCGACCTATGATGGTCTGTGCATGGCGTATAGTGATCCGGAGAATGCCGAAAACCCATTTGGTCTGTTCTCCTGCGACAAGGCCGATCCCGCACAGCAGTTTGTTTATGACGACGCGAGTATGGAGATGCGTTTGGGGTCTGATCCCGCGCAGTGCGTCACCGTTGCGGAGAAAATTGACGAGGCGGGCCCATACCAGTCCCGCGACTTGATCCTCGCGCCATGTGGCGCATTGGAGGCCAGCTTCAAACAATGGGTCATCCATGAGTAAGAGGTATGAATATTTGCCGTCACCGTACATCATGCGGTGACGGCAACGCATATCGAGAAGAAAGCGTATCAATCGGTCAAAATCGTAATGGTAGAACCTTTCTTCCGTCTCACGTTATCTATCGGGAAAGTCCAATTGGTATTAGGCAGGTGGGTGCAATCCGTCGCGGGCGTTACCTTTCACAGTCTCTCTGCCATTGTGGGTATCGCGCGCCCGCGCCTGTCTCGCCTTTTGAAAAAACTTGGCGAGATCCCAGCGGGCGCAAGCGAAATCGAAAGCGGGAACATGGTGTTCGAGGCTGAAAAGACTGTTCCATTAGTTCGGGCAGTCAAAACTGCCGTGGTAATCCTCCCTAAAAATAGTGGTGTTCAAAAGTAGAATTTTCTCGGCAAGATATCTGAGGAGATTTAAGATGAAGAACGGACGATTTAGCGACGCACAGATCATGGCCGTGTTGAAGCAGGCAGAGGGTGGCGTTCCGGTCTCTGAGCTGTGCCGCGAGCACGGAATGAGCAGCGCGAGTTTTTACAAATGGCGGGCCAAGTTTGGCGGCATGGACGCGTCCTTGATTTCCGAGATGAAGGATATGGCGGAAGAGAACCGTCGTCTGAAGCGCATGTATGCCGAGATGAGCATGCAAAACGACCTGCTGAAGGAAGCGCTTGGAAAAAAGCGTTAAGGCCGTCTCATCGGCGAGAGATGGCCATGAATGCAGTTGAGCAATATGGGGTCAGCATAGCTCTGGCCTGCCGTGCGTTCGAGATCAGCGAGACCTGCTACAGATACAGCCCTGTGCTGAGCGATGAGAACGAAGAGATCGCAGATTGGCTTGAACGCTTGACGACTAACAAGCGGACCTGGGGCTTCGGCCTGTGCTTTTTGTATCTGCGCAACGTGCAGGGCTATGGCTGGAACCATAAAAGAGTCTACCGGATCTACTGTGAGCTGGCGTTGAACCTGCGCCCCTCTCGGGACATTGCTGCGCAATGCCCTGCCGGTTGACAATCAATCCGAAGAAACGCTTAAAGCGGGACAAGCCGGAGCCACTGGCTGTGCCTGAAAGACCAAATGAAACTTGGTCCATGGACTTCATGGCGGATCAGTTGGCGGATGGCCGGTCGATCAGGACGTTAAACGTCTTGGATGACTTCAATCGCGAAGGACTGGCTATTGAGGTCGACTTCTCGCTGCCTGCTGAACGTGTCGTGCGTGCGCTGAACCAGAGGGAGTGTCATGAACTTTGTGTATCTGGCCTGGCCCATGCGGGTTTTAGATACAGTCACGCATTGAAGCGATCCTCGAACATTATGGCGAAATGATTGCGGGCCGCAAACCATTCTCGAACATTCCGGCCGCCTTTCTCAAAGTTGCGGATCGCCAAGTAGATCAGCTTCGTTGCAGCGTCTTCGGTCGGGAACGATCCCCGCGTCTTGATCGAT